>Ga0302122_10001202_pt1 | contig 16358 bp, 16 predicted proteins | sample CB21_SCM_MG_FD_203115 | JGI IMG/M metagenome (GOLD analysis project Ga0302122, IMG submission 203115) | Marine microbial communities from Western Arctic Ocean, Canada - CB21_SCM | ecosystem: Environmental > Aquatic > Marine > Oceanic | place: Canada: Western Arctic Ocean | collected 2017-09-28
CAGGAGTGATTCCCGGCTATAGTTTTTGTTGGGAAGGTTACGCTGCCAATCTCATTTTGATCAGTCGATCATCACCAGGGTATGCTCACCAGTGTCCATCACAACCACTTCGTGCGATCTCTTCGCGATAAAACATGAAGGTCGCCGACTGAAGTCTTCCACTGAGGGTTTTTAACTGATCCTTCACTGATCCAGGAAAAAGATATAATCGTCTTAAGTTAACTGAAGGTTTAAAATGTCCTCTCCTGTTAAATCTCTCCCTGCCAGTTGGTATAGTGATCCAGATCTGTTTTCGCGTGAGCAATCATTGATATTCGCCCAGCACTGGTCCTATGTAGCACCCGAAACCGAGTTGGAATTACCGGGTGATTGTCTGGCAGCAGAGATTGCGGCGAGATCAATTATCCTGGTAAGGGGGGAGGATAATCAGATTAAAGGGTTTTATAATCTGTGCCGTCACCGTGCATCGCCATTGATTCGAGATGAACCGGTTAATGTCAAGCGCATAGTATGCCCCTATCACTCGTGGTGTTACGATCTGGCAGGAAATCTCATTTCTGCTCCGGGTTTTAAGGAATCGGACGATTTCAAACTAAATAAACTTGGATTAATTTCCATCCGGGTAGAATGCTGGAATGGGATGGTATTTGCCTGTCTGGATACTGACACACCTAGCCTGATTGAATGGCTGGGGGATGTTGTCGACATTGCCAAAGATTTTGCAGCAGTTGATGATATGGATTACGAGTCTCGATTGGTCAATGAAGGCGATGTGAACTGGAAATGCTATAGCGACAACACAGCCGAAGGCTATCATCTTGCATCAGTTCATCCGGGACTGGCAGCCTCACTGGTATCAAAACAAACGTCGATACGCGCCTATAAGAGAGGACAGTTTGTCGGTTTTGATGTGACTTATAAGGGTAAAGACGGCGTCCCAGAGTCCTCTGGGTTCTGGGTTTACAAGTATCCGGGCCTGCTACTGCATTTTTCTATGAACAGCTTTAATGTCGAAAGGGTCATCCCTCTTAGTCCAACTCGGTCACGAATGGAGCGATCGTTCTGGTTTAAGCCAGAGATTTCATCCATACAAAGAAATGCTACCGTCGCTTTTTCCAATATCGTGATGGATGAAGATCTTGAAATTTGCCTTCGTGTGCAGAAAAATTTGCAGTCTGGAGTATACGAAACAGGGTTCCTCTCACGGGAAAGAGAGCCGGGGACGATATTTTTTCAACAACTGGTCGCCGATTCCCTCAAAGATCGAAGGATGTCTAATATTCGGGAGTAAAGGCAGCGCTAACGTTCCTTCTTGTCAACGCTAAATAATATGGGACAAAGTGTGGGACAAAAAGAACAATAACCCGCCACCAGGAGCAACGGAAAACAAAAGGATTGGCTTGTCTAAGCAGTTTTACATAATATAATAGTGCCCCGATTACCTTTACATGGTGGTGGTCGGTGGTTTGATCCCGCTCGCGCCTACCATTTCAGCCACAACGATCTCGCCTGGCAATTACCGATGCCGGCTGGCCTTTTTTTGGATTACGATTCTACTTTCCCGAATTACAACCTGAACACAAAAACTATTCCGACGATGAAGGTCACATTACCAGACAACAGCACACGCGAATATTCGGGGCCAATCAGCGTCGCCGAAATTGCTGCGGATATTGGCCCAGGTCTTGCAAAGGCGACCCTTGGTGGTGAAGTTAACGGCCAACTGGTCGATTCATCTTTTGAAATCGACCAAGACGCGGTCGTGCGCATCATTACTGGAAAGGACAGCGAAGGCCTTGAGATTATTCGCCACTCCTGCGCCCATCTGCTGGCGCAAGCGGTGAAAGAGCTTTTCCCCGACGCTCAGGTGACTATAGGCCCGGTAATTGAAGACGGCTTTTACTACGATTTTGCCTACACGCCAGGCTTTTCCGAAAGCGACCTTGAAAGTATCGAACAGCGGATGACAGAGCTTGCCAAAAAAGGAACAGCCATCGAAAGGAAAACGATGGGGCGAGACGATGCGATTTCATTTTTTCGTAATCTTGGCGAAGAATATAAGGCGAAAATTATCGAAGAAATCCCCGTGCAGGAAGAGCTTTCGCTCTATCAGCAGGCCGATTTCGTAGATTTGTGTCGCGGACCTCATGTCCCTGATACCAGTCACCTCAAAGCATTCAAACTGACCAAACTCGCTGGCGCTTACTGGCGAGGCGATTCAAGCAATGTGATGCTGCAGCGTGTATACGGGACGGCCTGGGCGGATAAAAAATCTCTGCAGGATTATCTACACCGTATTGAAGAAGCCGAAAAACGCGACCACCGACGGATTGGTAAACAGCTTGATTTATTTCATTTTCAAGAAGAAGCCCCAGGAATGGTCTTTTGGCACCGAGACGGTTGGACGCTGTACACAGTGGTTGAACGTTATGTACGAGAGTTGCTCGACGAGTATGGCTATCAGGAAGTGCAAACACCGCAGATGCTCGATAGAAGCCTGTGGGAGCGGTCCGGGCACTGGGATAAGTTTCGGGACAATATGTTCACCACCCAGGTGGATGATCGTGACTATGCAATTAAGCCGATGAACTGCCCCGGCCACGTCCAGCTTTTTAACCAGGGCTTACGCAGTTACCGCGACCTACCAATCCGGATCGCTGAGTTTGGAATTGTCCATCGAAAAGAACCCTCTGGCACGCTCCATGGCCTGCTTCGCGCGCGGCGTTTCACGCAGGATGACGCCCATGTATTTTGCACTGAGGATCAGTTACAAGAAGAAGTTTCGACGTTAATTGAGCTCACCTATCGGATGTATCGGGATTTTGGCTTTAAAGATATTGAAGTAGCTCTGTCGACCCGCCCGGAGCAACGAGTGGGCGAGGATGCGTTGTGGGACCGCGCCGAGAAAGCGCTTGCATTGGCGCTCGAAGAAAAAGGGATCGCGTACACTGTGCAGCCAGGAGAGGGTGCCTTTTACGGCCCCAAGCACGAGTTTGTTTTACGTGATTCGATTGGGAGGCGATGGCAGTGCGGGACGATTCAGGTAGATTTCTCGATGCCGGGTCGGCTCGATGCCGAGTACGTTACGGCTGACGGGGCCAAAAACACACCGGTTATGATTCATCGGGCCATTCTGGGATCTTTGGAACGTTTCATTGGGATTTTGATCGAGGATACCGAGGGCAAACTGCCTTTTTGGCTGGCCCCGGTACAGGCTGTTATTCTTAATATTACTGATCGACAGCGCGATTATGCGTTGGAAACAGAAAAATCTCTTAAAAAACAGGCAATCAGAGTCGAATGTGACTTGAGAAACGAGAAAATAGGCTATAAAATCCGCCAATCGACTTTGCGACGAATTCCGTATCTACTGATTGTGGGTGACCGGGAGATGGCGCAAGGACAAATCGCCGTGCGTACGCGTGAAGGTGAGGATCTGGGAGCAATCCCGGTAGACGAGTTGTCCGAAAGACTCCTCCACCTTGAAGCTGATGCACGGCGTTAATATTTCTGGAGGATAAGCAGATAGCAGTAACAAAACAACAGCGGATGAACGAGGATATCGTCGGCGCTCAGATTCGCCTAGTTGGAGACACGGGCGAACAATTGGGGATCCATACTGCAGTCGAGGCTAGAGCCATCGCTGTTGAGCGCGGGATGGATCTAGTGGAAATAGCGCCGAATGCGGAACCGCCAGTCTGCCGACTCATGGACTATGGGAAGTTCCTGTACTCGAAATCCAAAAAGAAACAGGAATCCAAAAAGAAACAAAAGCAAATCACAGTAAAGGAAATCAAGTTTCGTCCCGGAACTGATATCGGCGATTACGATATTAAGGTTCGTAACCTAATTAAATTTCTAGAAGCTGGTAACAAAGTTAAGGTCACGCTGCGTTTTCGTGGTCGAGAAATGGCGCACCAGGAGCTTGGGATGGAAATGTTGAAACGGGTCGAGGGCGCCTTACAGGATGTTGGAGTGGTAGAACAGATGCCAAAAATGGAAGGTCGGCAGATGGTTATGGTGCTGGCGCCGGCAAAGAACTGATTACGGAAATATCGACAATGCCAAAATTAAAAACCAATCGTGGAGCTGCTAAGCGATTTACAAAAACTGCAGGCGGCAAGTTCAAGCGCTCGCAGGCCTTTCGTAACCATATCCTGACCAAGAAGTCGACCAAGCGTAAACGTCAGTTGCGGGAAAGCTTGATGGTCAATTCAGCTGACGAGGCCGCAGTCCGGCGTTTGTTGCCCTACAGTTAATTATTCAAGCCAAAATTACCTAGAGAAAGCATTATGCCCAGAGTCAAAAGAGGTGTTACGGCCCGCGCCCGACACTCCAAGGTTATCTCCCGAGCGAAAGGATACCGTGGCGCCCGAAAGAACGTATTTCGGGTAGCTAACCAGGCAGTAATGAAAGCCGATCAGTACGCCTACCGAGATCGACGTCAACGTAAAAGACAGTTCCGGATGCTGTGGATCGTTCGTATCAACGCGGCAGCTAGGACTCACGACCTTAGCTACAGCCGCCTTATTGATGGCTTAGGAAAGGCCAGCGTCCTCATTGATCGTAAAATACTTGCCGATATGGCCGTGAACGACCATGACGCATTTGCAGTGCTCGCTGAAAAGGCAAAATCCGCGCTGGCAGCCTGACACCCGTAACAACAGCGGCCCTGTGTCCAGGGGCCGCGCCCTGGGGAAAGGTTGTCAGAACCTTTCCCTTTTTCGTTTGGAGGCGCTGAAAACGCGATGACCGGGAAAGCACACGCAACGCTAGATTCGATATTGGGACAGGCGTTGTCAGCCATTGACCAGGCTGCGGATTTGCATCAACTCGAAAAAACACGGGTTGAATTCTTGGGCCGTCAGGGTTCGGTAACTGTCCAACTGAAATCAATAGGCGGCTTACCGCTGGGCGACCGAAAGGCCTTCGGACAATCGGTTAATCGGGCTCGGGATCAAATTAACGACGGTCTGACTAAAAAAGGAGAGGCCCTAGCGGCACGAAAACAACTTTCAGATGCCAAAAAGGATCGAATCGATGTGACGTTGCCGGGTAGGCGCGGCCTTTTGGGAGGGGTCCATCCAATTACCCGAACCGTGAGGCGAATAGAACGGATTTTTCAGCGTGCAGGCTTTGATGTGACTCATGGTCCGGAGATCGAGGATGATTTCCACAACTTTGAGGCGTTAAACATTCCAAAGGATCATCCCGCCCGAGCGATGCATGACACGTTTTATATATCTCCTGGCGTGGTGCTTCGAACTCACACCTCGCCAGTCCAGATACGCTATCTTGAGTGTCATCAGCCGCCACTTCAGATCATAGCGCCAGGCAGGGTATATCGATGCGACTCCGACGTAACTCACACACCGATGTTTCATCAGGTCGAGGGACTAGCGGTTGACACCGATATTTCTTTCGCCGACCTTAAAGGCATGCTCACCTTCTTTCTACAAGAGTTCTTTGAGCAGCAACTCCCGATTCGATTCAGGCCATCGTTTTTTCCGTTTACTGAGCCCTCAGCCGAGGTCGATATGGGTTGTGTATTCTGTGAAGGGCGCGGCTGCCGGGTTTGTCAGCAAACTGGATGGCTCGAGGTTCTGGGTTGCGGCATGGTGCATCCGCATGTATTCCACCAGGTTGGGATAGATAATGAGCAGTTTACAGGTTATGCCTTTGGGCTAGGAATCGAACGCCTAGCGATGCTTCGTTACGGCGTAGATGATCTTCGCCTGTTTTTCGAAAATGAAGTGGCGTTTTTGAGCCAATTTTCCTGAATGAGGGCTGGCAATTGATTATTAGTGAGAGCTGGCTGCGTGAGTGGGTCGATTTCGACCTGGATTTTGCAACTCTGGCAGATCGACTAACCGGGGCAGGACTAGAAGCCAGCGCGTTGACTTTGGTGCCCTTGGTGTCTGAGGCGGTGATTGCAGGGCGGATCACTCATTTGAGACCTCATCCTGATGCTACTAATTTATCTCTGTGCGAGGTCGACAGCGGTCCAGGGCCTGTGATTCAGGTGGTCTGCGGGGCAACCAATGTCCGTGTCGGCATGGTCACGCCTCTAGCAATGCCCGGCGCCATTCTGCCAGATGGCTCAGTTATCCGACCGACCACGATCCGAAATCAAGTCTCTACAGGCATGCTTTGTTCGGGTGCCGAGTTAGGCATTGATGACTCGGTATCCGGATTACTCGACCTCGACCCCGCACTGGTACCCGGTACAAGCTTGAACGCTCATCTCGACCTGGGTGATCAATTGCTTGAAGTCGACCTAACCCCTAATCGAGGTGATTGCCTCAGTTTGTTTGGGATCGCCCGTGAAACAGCCGTAGTTGCAGCCGGGCGTCTAAAGATTCCGTCACTTGCGCGGGTTCGGGCGCGCAGTAAACTTAGGCGCGAAGTTGACTTAGCTTGCCCGGCTGAGTGCCCCCGCTACATGGGCCGTATCATTGAAGGTTTAGATACTACCTCACGTTCGCCAGATTGGATCCGGGAGCGGCTTCGACGGTGCGGAATCCGCAGTATCGATGTGCTAGTGGATGTCAGTAACTACGTCATGCTTGAACTCGGTCAGCCAATGCACGCATTCGATGCCGAGCGCCTTCGGGGCCGGATTACCGTACGCGCACCGATCAAACGTGAGAGGCTCAAACTGCTTGATGGTGTGACGATTCGCCTGAAACCAGAAGACCTGATTATCGCGGACGATGGTGGACCAATCGCGCTTGCTGGCGTGAAAGGTGGTATGGCCACGATGATTACGCACACGACCCGATCAGTAATGCTTGAGGCCGCGTTTTTCGCACCGACTGCGATTGCCCGAACCGTCAGACGCTATAACATGCCAACGGATGCCTCCCACCGGTTTGAACGAGGTGTGGACTTCGAATTACCCGCAGTGGCAATTCAGCGAGCAAGCGAGCTGATAGTGGACGCCTGTGGCGGAGCCTGTGGGCCGATCTTTGGCCGCACTATCAAACGTCAACTCCCCTCCCGCAGTCCCTTAACCTTGCGCAAATCACGGCTTGAGCGTTTACTAGGCGAGAAGATTCCTGCGCGTCAGGTTCGGACTGTTTTCAACTCGCTAGGAATGAGTCCTAAAGCCGAATCCGGTGGGTGGACCGTTACCCCACCCAGTCACCGTTTCGATCTTTCCGGCGAGCACGATCTCATTGAGGAAGTAGCGCGCATCGTTGGCTACGACAAATTTAAGGCACGTACGCCGCGAGTTCAGGTTGGCCATGGGCTTGCCCCTGAAGGGGTTCTGAACGTTGATAGGGCTAGGGACTTGTTGGTCGATAGGCATTATTATGAAGCTATCACCTATAGCTTTGTTAACCCCGAACTGCAAGTACTGGTTGCACCTGGTGTGTCGACGATCAATCTGCAAAATCCAATTGCGTCACACCTGGGGCAGATGCGTCTGTCGCTTTTACCAGGATTGCTTGAGGCGCTTTCCAATAACGCGAGGCGCCAAATCCGAGACCTCAGGTTTTTTGAAACTGGGCATGTTTACCTAAAGAAAGGGCGGGGCCGTACCGAGATTGAGAGAATTGCCGGGGTATCTATGGGCATGGCACTAGATCAATCCTGGGATAGGCAGGACAGACCGATTGATTTCTTCGACGTTAAGGGGGATGTCGAGGCACTACTCAGGCTAGCTGACCCGAAAAGGTGTCCCACTTTTGAGCCAAACGCGAACTCGGCCTATCATCCAGGGCAATGCGCAAAAATACGAATCGAAGGGCAATCCTGCGGCTGGATCGGGCGAATTTCGCCAAAGTTGCAGGAATTTATTGAACTGGAATCTCCGATTTTTGCGTTCGAATTAGATTGGGGCCTAATAAATAAGACCAAACTGCCGAAATTTTCGCCAGCCTCAAGGTTTCCGGTGATCGGTCGTGACTTATCTTTTGTCTTTTCCAACGATATCGCCGTGGCAAAAATCCGGTCATGCATTCGCAAGTCGGCTGGCGAATTGCTGACGACCCTTCACCTTGTAGATATTTACCGTGGTAAAGGTATCAAAGAAGGGAAAAAATCTGTTACTTATCGCTTGACGTTGCAATCCAATTCCCGCAGTCTTACAGATGAAGAGGCGGATAACATTACCGGGCTCATTATCGCCGCGATAACGAGCGACCTCGGCGGAGAACTGAGGGCAGGGAAGTCTGGAATTTAACAAAAATGGCGACACACACTATTACTAAGGCAACTCTTGCGAACACACTTTTTGATCAACTCGGGTTAAATAAGCGAGAAGCCAAAGAATTTGTAGAACTGTTTTTTGAGCAGATTCGGCAAGCGCTCGAAATTGGAGAGAGTGTTAAGTTGTCAGGCTTTGGCGGGTTTACCATTCGCGAGAAAAACAGCAGGCCTGGCCGAAACCCAAAAACAGGGGAAGAGGTGCCAGTATCCGCAAGGCGGGTGGTGACTTATCGTGCGAGCCAGAAAGTAAGGGAGCAGATCAGCGATAATACAACCACGATCAATGCCAGCATCGGCAAAGGACAACCGTCGCGACAATGCTAGACCCTAGCTCGGATGAGCTTCCACCGATTCCTGGAAAAAGATATTTCACCATTGGAGAAGTTGGACAGTTGTGTTCTGTCAAACCCCACGTGCTTCGATACTGGGAGCAAGAATTTCCTCAGTTGCAACCAGTGAAGCGGCGTGGAAACCGACGTTATTATCAGCGCCACGAAGTTGAGCTGATTCGAACTATTAGGAAACTCCTCTATATCGAGGGGTACACCATTAGCGGCGCTTGTAACCAATTAAAAGGGAGCGAACCGAAACGGGTTGGTGTGAGTGGTGATGATGTGGCGACTCAACTTGTCGATGAATTACAAGAAATCTCTGCACTTCTGGGACCTTAGTGCTTTAGAATTCGTCGCAGAATATCGGGGCGTAGCGCAGCCTGGTAGCGCACCGCACTGGGGGTGCGGCGGTCGGAGGTTCAAATCCTCTCGCCCCGACCAATTCTGGATTCGTAATCTAATGCCCCTCGTCGCTAAGCTGAGAATGCCAAATCAGACCCTCTGGCCAGCGACTGCTTGTTTTATAGAGTTAAGGCACTCTGACGCGTGAGCCGACTAGATAGTGCAATTCGACGGCTACAGGCTCAACGCCTTTGCCTGAATGCTGCGATCGCCTACGTAGAAGAACTCCCAGGGCCGTTTCTCGAGCTGGGCCTGGGAAATGGTCGTACCTACGATCACCTTCGAGAGATAACCCCGAATCGCGATATCTACGTATTCGAACGCAGGCCCGCGGCCCATCCCGACTCTACTCCGCCAGCCAAATTTTTGATTCAAGGGAACTTCAAGGAAACACTGGAAGAGGCCTCCTCCCAAATTCGTCCACTGGCTGCACTAGCCCATTGCGATATTGGCAGTGGGGATCCCGACATCGATAGGGCTCTGGCGGCGCAGATCGGGCCAGCAATCTCGAGATTATTAGCCGAGGACGCCATCGTTCTTTCTGATCAACAGTTCAACTGTAGTGACTGGATCTCGATTCAACTCCCAGATGGCATCTCTGCTGGTCGCTATTACATGTATCGCAAGGTCAGCATTGGAAAACACTGAGATACCAGATATGTCGATGGCACCTGAAAAGGATTCAAACCCCGGGCTATTCAACCTTTCTAGAACGTTGAATTTCCACCTGGAGTTGACTGATAAGTGTAATGCAGGATGCCCGATGTGCGGACGAACCGTTCAAATGGATCGCTGTCGACCAGACTTTGAGAAAGTCCGAAACATTGAATTAAGTCTCGATGTGATTAGGAGAAATTTCCCCCCGGACTTTTGTCGGCGTATCGACACCATCGATCTTTGCGGCGGGCTCGGAGACCCTCCTGCGGCACGAGAATGTTTTGAAATTTGCAAGTATTTTATTGACAACGACATTAAGATAATTCTCTCATCAAACGGAGGGCTTCGAAGTGAAGATTGGTGGCGAAAACTCGGGGATCTATTCAGCTCGAACTTATCTTTTGTAGAATTTCATATTGACGGCTTAGCCGATACGAATCATCTTTACCGAATTAATACCCGTTTCTCAAAGATTATGGCTAATGCGCGAGCTTTCCTTGATACCGGGGCCACTGGTGAATGGCACTTTATTCCCTTTAAACACAACCAACACCAACTCGGGGAGGCCTTGTCACTTAGTCGTAAGATGGGTTTCCGGAGCTTTAAGGTAATCGACACAATTCGGTTTGGACCCAGCGAATCTTTCGTCTACCAGATGCCCGATGGGTCGATTCGTCACTTGGAGCCCTCTAGTGGCGACATTGTTAGTGATGCGCTTGGAAACAATACTCCACCGCAGGTAACGAAAGCAGTCGACTTCCAGGCCACTCAGCCAATCAGTTGCAAATCGGCTAATGAGAATCGGCCATACATAGTTGCCGATGGTAGCGTATCGGCATGCTGCTGGGTCGAAGGCTCCGATGACGAAAAAAATATGTATTCAAGGGCAAAGCTAAATCACAAAGAGCACAATATCAACCGACGACTGTTGCAGGAGATTCTTCTGGAGGAGCCCTACCGTCGTATCTATCCGCAGGCCTGGGAAGAAGGATGCAATCCGGTTTGCATCCGAAAATGCGGTCTGATGCGCAGAAATACTCGCAGGGAACTTTAGTGAGATGCGCAATCAAGTCAACACTTTTTAAAACGTCTATACCCGGTTTAACATGGGACCTGATTGGGAAATGCCAGTTGGTAGGCAGTCGGATAAAATCGAGAAATCGAAAGCTATAAGGCAAGGTATATGAAACACATACTTTTGTTTATCTTATTTCTGTCGCCGCCTGTTTTGCTGGCGGATCTCAAAATCGGTGAGGCACCACCGGTTTTGCTTCTGGAAGGAAAGGCCGGAGGGCGAGTCGATGGGAGCGCTTGGTCAAGCGCAGAACTAACAGACAAGGTACATGTTCTAATGTATGTCGACCCTGACAAGGTTAAAGTCAACAGTCATGTTGAAGAAGCGCTAGCAGACGAAGGATTTGACCCACAAAACTTTGCTACCATTGGCGCCATTAACATGGCAGCATCCTGGAAACCGGATTTTGCTATCGACCTGATACTCAAGGGGAAGCAGGAAAAATATCCAAATACGGTCTATGTCCGGGACAAGAATCGTGCTTTTGTCTCCCAATGGGGACTTGTGGATCAGGGCTACCACGTGGTCGGCCTGTCAAGAGATGGCAAAATTATATTTTCGGCAGCGACTAAACTCACAACGGACCAAATTAAGAAACTAATCGAACTTATTCGTAAGCACATCAGTCATTAAGACATATTTGACCTATGGCCAAAACAAGTAATATTCCAGCAACTCTCATCGAAAAAAGCGCTTATGCCGAAACCACTTTTGACAACCTGGGCTTCGGCAACGTTTTCTCGGACCACATGCTTTTATGTGACTGGGCTGAGGACGAGTGGAAATCCCCGCGAATCGTGCCGCGTGAGCCACTTAAAGTGGATCCGGCTGCACTTGGGCTCCATTACGGGCAAAGTGTCTTCGAAGGGCTTAAAGCATATCGGGGAACTGACGACAATCGAATAAGGTTGTTTCGCCCTGATAGAAACGTACAGCGCTTGGCTGCCTCCTGTAACCGGCTGTGTATACCCGCTCCCGACCCGGATCAGTTAGTTGACTGGATCAAATCACTCGTCGCTGTAGAAGCCAAATGGATTCCGGCAAAATTTGGTGAGGCACTTTATATCCGACCAATGATCTTTGCGACAGAAGGGCATCTCGCTGTTCGCCCCGCCAATCGATACACCCTGGTGATTATTACTGCCCCGGTCGGACAGTATTTTGCCCAGTACGGTCGACCGTTAAGAGTGAAGGCGGAAGAACGATATACACGAGCAGCATCGGGTGGAACCGGCGCCGCGAAGACAGCTGGGAATTATGGTGCGACCCTTAAACCAATGTTTGAAGCAGCTTCCCAGGGTTTCGATCAAATACTCTGGTTAGACGGCGATGAGCACGCGTTTGCAGAGGAAGCAGGGCAGATGAATATATTTTTTCGCATTGGTGACGAGGTGATCACTCCCGAACTTTCAGGAACGATTCTCCCTGGAGTCACTCGTGACAGCGCGCTGTCGTTATTGAAACAATGGGGGATCAAAGCCACTGCCCGCCGAATTTCTATGACAGAACTTCGTAAAGCGTCCGAGTCGGAAAATTTACTCGAGATATTCGGAGCGGGCACGGCAGCAGTGATTGTGCCCGTGGGTTCGATTCAATACCAAGATTTTGATATCTGTGCTTGTCCGCCGTCGGCCGGAGGCCTTTCCCAACGACTTTTTCAGTCACTGCTTGCGATCCAACACGGCCAAGTTGATGACAAAAATAATTGGATTCAGTTTGTCGACACTGAGTAAAAGTCTTAAATTTATCGATTCTTGGAGTCTTTTTGATCGCCATCGGGCTTGGGCAATCATTTTGATCTTTTGCATGCCATTCACCGCATTTGCCGATTCTCAAATTGAACGCGGTTTTGAGCTCGCTCGGCAGTATTGTTCTCGCTGCCACGTCATCGGAGACTACAATCGCATGGGAGGGATTGGAAACAGCCCTTCTTTTGCCTGGATGGTCAAGAGCGTCGACTGGCGGGAGCGCTTTCAGACTTTTTACGCCCGCCGCCCGCACCCGGTTTTCGTCCGAGTATCCGGTTATGCACGGTGGTCGAATGTTGAGCCCTACTACCCGCCTTTTGAAATTCTTCTTAGTGAAATTGACCTTATCACTGAGTACGCTGGCAGTCTTGAGACAACGGACTAAAAGCGCCTTTCCACAGATTTGTCAAACTTCCCCGCTGGCTTCTCCTTTTTGATTCATGCGTCAACTCATGTGCCACTTTCGATTCTTCGAGCCATCAGATTCAGGTGCTCACTCGTGTACGAGTGGAGTCCTTTGACCACAAGCCATGGGTGAGAGCCTGCTACTACTGCTATTGCTTTTTCTTTCGGCTTTTTTTTCCGGATCGGAAACGGCGTTAGTAAGTTTATCTATTGGGCGTGCGGATGCTCTTGCCCGCGACAGGCGGCGCGGCTCCCGAGCCTTGGGCGTACTAAAGGCGCAGCCCCAGCGCATGTTGGTTGCGATCCTTATTGGTAATAATGTTGTGAATATCAGCGCATCTGCACTCGCGACGGTGATTGCTACACGCGAGTTTGGAGACGCAGGGCCTGGCGTAGCGGTGGGAGTTCTGACGATCATTATTCTTGTTTTTGGAGAGATCACCCCAAAAAGTTTGGCTACTCGCTACTCGGAACGAATTTCCCTTGCAGTTGCGCCAGCGATCCTTGGTTTTGTTTACCTAAGTGCCCCGATTGGAATAATGGTTGAACGCGTCTCTAATGTAATGAGCAATGGCGCCTCAGGAACGACCGATGAACCCGTGGTGACCGAGTCTGAACTCATTAGTATGGCGGGGTACGGAAAAGAGGAGGGCACGATCGAGGAAGGTGAGAAAGAGCTTATCGAGCGTGCATTCGCCTTTAGCGATCTTTCAGTATCCGATGTGATGACGCCACGGCACAAAGTCTTTCGACTTCCTGCTCAGATGGCTATAGCAGATGCGGTAAGTCAGCTTATGGCTTCACCCTTTAGCCGGATTCCTTTGCACGATAACGATCCTGACGAAATTATCGGTATGCTTCACGTTCGCGACGTGCTCAGACCATTGGTGTCTGGTGATAGGGCCGTCTGCTTGATTGATCTCGCACGTCCGCCTTATTTCGTTCCAGACCGGCAGTCTCTGACTGATAGCATCTCCGCGCTGCGCCAAGAGCGTCACCATCTGGCAGTTGTCGTCGACGAACACGGCCTCATGGAGGGGGTTGTGAGCCTCGAAGACTTGCTGGAGGAGCTGGTCGGCGAAATCTATGACGAGAGCGATATCGCGCCGCTCGATCTCGTCCCACACGGCCCCGACAACGTGACCGTCGAGGGCGCGTCAGAGTTACGTGTGCTAACAGAATATTTCGGCACGCCACTGCCCGGAAAACCGACAGATTCGGTGAGCCTGTGGATTTTGGAGAAAGTGCAGCGAATACCCAAAAGCGGAGAGACCTTTGAGCTTGACGGATTAACGGTCACGGTCAAACGTGCGACGCAAAGACGCATTCTTGAGTTAGATGTTTCCCGCTAAAGGCGCGCCTGTCCTCGGGTTTTGGCAAGTATTGTTTTACGAAGTAATCACAGTAACGAAGTTAATTCATTGGTCAGATCCTCGGTGCAAAGTCGAGGAAAACAGGACTTCTGCCCGATGGATTGGCGTAGACGCAACAATGTCGGTTGCAATTTGACTGGCATATTCAGCGATCACGTCCGTCTGGCCAGTCTGTGGCAGAGATAGAACCAACTGCGCGTTGAGTTGATTACCGACAAAATGGAGAATGAGACCCGAATAGCCTTTATCACTATGTCGTTCCAAAGCAAAGCCATGACGATCTAATACGCTCACGACACCGCGTTCGATTTCAGGCCGCTGCGGTAGTGTACCGATAACAGGTGGCACTGAATCATCTTCCGAGTCAATATGCACGACTACATCGATTATCTGCTCAAAACGATCCTTTAAGGCTTGCATCACTTTGTCACCGATGTAATGCCCTTCGGAGACGCTGATAAATTGCCCAACGCGGATGTGAACATCTGCGTACACCTGAGAGCCCATGCGGCGAGTTCTTAGTTCGTGGGTATCCAGCACACCCGGAACAGCCATAATCGTTTGGCGAGCCTCTTCCTGAGTTTTCGGGTCCACCGCCGTGTCGATCAGTTCTTCAACAGACTCTTTGCCAATTCGGAAGGCGACGTACAGAATCATAGCTGCCACCCCAATTGCCGCGACTGGGTCGGCCCAAGGCAAGCCGAGCATGGCACCGATTATTCCGACTATCACCACTAAGGAAGAAAGGGCGTCGGTCCGGCTATGCCAGGCATTCGCACGCAACAAAGAAGAGTTCAAACGCCTCGCGGACCGCATGGTGTAGTGAAAAACACCTTCCTTCACAACCACCGACACAGCGGCAATGACGAGAGCTTCCCAACTCGGTGGGAGTAACACATCGGGGCCCGCCAGTCGGTCTATAGCATTCCAGGCAACACCACAGGCGACCAGTGCGAGTGAGGCCGCGAGAAGAGCGGTCGCAATCGTCTGGATGCGGCGATGGCCATAGGGGTGTTCTCGGTCAGCTTGATGACTGGCTTTCCGAGCCGCAACAATGACAAGCAGATCGGTTAGAAGGTCCGAAAGAGAGTGAATACCATCTGCAATCAGCGCCTGGGAGTGACCAAAATAACCCCCCACAACCTTTGCCAAAGCCAGAATGCCATCTAAGGCGCTTCCAACCAGCGTAACCGATCGGATTTCCCGGTACTCGGCTGAGTCGCCCGTCGAGTCGGTGCGAGAGCTTGCCTTATTCATCTTGGAAACACTCTTTAAAGTCCCAAGCAGTCTATCAGGTCAGCCATAGGCGTTAGCTGGGGTTAATTAATTAAATGCGCTGTAAGGATTATGTAATTACGAGATGATTAGCCCGAATGACATAAATTCTGGGATAATTGAATTCGGAGGGCCGTGTGGTTCGGTTCGTCCTAGCAACGGACCATCTATGCGAATCTTGATAAGTAACGACGACGGCTACCTCGCCCCCGGACTCCTAGCGCTGTACCAGTCGGTGAATTCAATAGCTGAAACATTCGTCGTCGCACCCGATCGCAACCGTAGCGGCGCCAGCAATTCTCTAACTCTGACACGGCCGCTGAGGGCTCACCAGGCGCCAAACGATTTTTATTACTTGGATGGCACGCCAACTGACTGCGTACACGTTGCCCTGACCGGATTGATGACCGATGAGCCCGATCTGGTAGTGGCTGGAATCAACCATGGTGCTAATCTGGGTGACGACGTGATTTATTCAGGAACCGTTGCGGCGGCGATGGAAGGGCGCTTTTTGGGATTGCCGGCGATTGCTGTGTCGTTGGTCGGTTCCCACCCGGTCAATTTCAATACGGCGGGGCAGGTCACAGTACAACTTCTGGAGCGGCTTGCAAGGCACCCGCTTCCAACTGATACTATCATCAACGTGAATGTACCGGATCGGCCGATAGAAGAGATTCGTGGGATTCAGGCAACCCGCCTGGGATACCGCCATAAGTCTGAACCAGTGATACGTGCCAAAGATCCTTATGGTTCGGAAATATATTGGGTCGGCCCCGCTGGTTCGGAACAGGATGCCGGGCCGGGAACTGATTTCTTTGCAGTACGTGAGGGGTTCGTTTCGGTAACCCCACTTCATGTCGATCTGACCCGTCACGAG
>Ga0302122_10001205_pt1 | contig 16347 bp, 14 predicted proteins | sample CB21_SCM_MG_FD_203115 | JGI IMG/M metagenome (GOLD analysis project Ga0302122, IMG submission 203115) | Marine microbial communities from Western Arctic Ocean, Canada - CB21_SCM | ecosystem: Environmental > Aquatic > Marine > Oceanic | place: Canada: Western Arctic Ocean | collected 2017-09-28
TTTTTAATAAATACAAGAAGTGTGTAACATGCAATTCTTTTAATAGTTATTTATTTAAAAATAATAGAAACTTATATAAAAAATGTCTGGATTGTAATTCTGACTATTGCATTTAATTTATAAAAATTGAATAAACAAAGTATATTAGATTTTATATATATAATTAAATTAAAAATGATTAATTTCATTATATTTATCTTTTGTTTGATAATTTTAGAAGTTATTGCGTTACTTATTTTTGGTCCAGATTTCTTTACATATTTTTTCATAACTATCATGGTATTGGCTATTATAATTCCTGGATTATTATTATTATTCGTTTTTATAACTTCAATTTTACAAAATCCTTTATTTGGATTAACTTCTTTAATAATTTTTTATACTTTAATTAAATTTCTTCTTTCTCTCTAAAATTATTAATAATTTCTTCACTTTTAGTATCCTCATTATCAAATATTTTTATATCGTTATTTATTATATCGTCGTCTTTTGACTCATCTATAAAAAAATTATGTTTTAAAATTTCACTAATGCTGGGTCGTTGCTTTGGATTCTCATGAATACATTGTAAAATTAAGTCTTTTGCATTAGATTCTTCTAATTTATCAATACAATTTGGTAAAATTTTATCTGTAATTTTTTTCCAAATTTGTGCAGCCAAATTACATTCAGAATAAGGTATTTCACCTGTCATAAATTCTAATAAACACATGCCAAATGAATATATATCTATACGATTATCATAACTTTCTTCATAAACTTCAGGTGCCATATATTCTGGTGTACCTAATATTGACTTATTATTTTCATTTGATACTTTTGCTAAACCAAAATCTCCTATAAAAATATCTCCATTATGTGAATTTATAAAAATATTCGATGGTTTTAAATCACGATGTGCAATATCATTTTTATGCAAAAATTCTAAACCACTTAAAATTTGTCTACACCATTTTTTTATAACTTTTAATTTAATATATTTAACTTTTTTAATAAATTGAGATAAGTCATTCCCAGTTGCAAAATTAGTAATAAAATATATAGTTCTATTTTCTTTATTTATCCAACTATTATTTATATCAATTATATATTTATTTTTATTTTTAATAGAATTTAAAATCTCAATTTCTTGAATTATTTTAGCTTGAAATGCTTTAGGCAAACTATCAATTTCTACTGTATTCCATGCTATTAATTTACCTTCATTTAAATCATACCCTTGATAAACCCTTTTCATAGAGCCACTCCCAATAAGTTTATTAAATTTTACATATCGTTTATTTGGGGAAAATTTAACTTCATCCATTGCCTATATTATAATAAATATAAAAATTGAAATAATTAATCTTATAGAGTAAAGTATTTTTTTCTAATAAATTATTTAACTATGGATATTGAAGACGTACTTAATTTTACCGAGCGTAAAGATATTTTTAAAAATATCAATTTAGATAAATTGGAAGATTTTGTTAAGTTTATAGCTGAACAAAATCCAACAACAAAAGAAGAATATAGACAAGCTTCTATTTTAGCCAGAAGAAAATTTAAAATGGTTCCAAAGAAAGCTCATATAATACATTGTTTTAGAATGTTACTAGAAGATAGTCAAGTTAAAACAAATGATAAACTTGAAAGATTAATGACAAAGAAATTAGTTAGAATTGCTTCTGGAGTCGAAGTAGTTACAGTATTTACATCTCCAAAACCAACTTTTACATCTAAATCGGGAGAAGTTAAAACACAACAGTTTAGTTGTGGAAAAAATTGTGCATATTGCCCATTAGAACATGAAATTAAACTATCATGTATTGTTGATAGTATTTCAATTAATAATGATGAATTATATTGCATTTCAATTAAATCTAATGATCCAATTGATGAAGTAAAAGTTATAACTTATATTAATCATTTAAATAATAAAGATGATAAGTTATATTGTAGAAATTATGATAGTTTTGATAATACAAAAAAAACTTTTAATGTTTATATGATTGAAAAATACGGTAAACAACTTAACATCGGTGATAAAATTATTTGTACCAAGTCAGAACAAGCTAGAAGTTATATCTCTACCGAACCCGGAGTTCGTCGAGCAAATCAATCTAATTATGATGCTGTTTTGCAATTTTTTGATAGGGCAAGTTCTTTACAATTTTGCGGTCATATTATTGATAAAATCGAATTGTTAGTTTTAGGAGGCACATGGAGTCATTATCCTAAAGAGTACCAAGTAGAATATATTAGAGATTTATATTATGCAGCTAATATTTTTTATAAAAGAAAAGAAAGAAAACGATTAACACTTGAAGATGAAATTAAAATTAATCAAACTGCAAAGTGTAGAATTATTGGCTTAACTCTTGAAACTCGACCAGATTGTATAAATAAGTACGAAATCGAAAGATTTAGACGTTTTAATTGTACTCGTGTACAATTAGGTGTTCAACACATTGATAATTCAATTCTCAAGAAGATTGAAAGAGGATGTACTAATGAAGACACAATCAAAGCATTAAAGTTACTAAAGAAAAATTGTTATAAGATTGATTATCATCTAATGCCAGATCTTCCTAGTAGCAACTTTGAGAAAGATAAAGATATGTTTGATAAAATTCTTGGAACTTATTCTGTTAAAAGAAGTTTTAATATTGAAGAAAATGTAGTAAAGATGGTTATTGTAATTATTTCTATTGAATTAATTAGTCTAATAATTAATAATATATATCTAACATATCTAGTTACTATAATTAATATTTATGTTACAGCTCATCTTTACAAGATGTTTAATAATAAAAATTATATAACATATGACTTGATTCATCCAGAGCTACAAGCTGACCAATGGAAGATTTATCCAACTGAAGTTACAAGATGGACTAAAATTTATGATTGGCACAAACAAGGGTTATATAAACCTTATGCTGAAGATAAAATGAATGGATCGAAATATAACAAAATGACAATTCTAATTTTAGGAGCAATGGAAAAAGTATTTCCATGGATTAGATTAAATAGAATTATTAGAGATATTCCATCAGATGAAATTTTTGGTGGTAATAGTTGTACAAATCTTAGACAACATTTACATAAAATTATAAAAGATGAAGGGAAAAAATGTGACTGTATCAGATCAAGAGAAGTTAAAAATAAAATCATTGATCCAAATAATATTAAAGAAGTTGTTAGAAAGTATAATGGCTGTGAAGGAACAGAATATTTTATTTCACTAGAATCTAAAGATGAAAAGACAATTTATGGTTTTTGTCGTCTAAGACTTAATGAAAATAACAATGATGTAATGTCAACATTAATTGATCATGCTTTAGTCAGAGAACTACATGTTTATGGTGTTATGACACCACATCATTCAAATAATAAAGCAAGAACTCAACATCATGGGTTTGGAAAGAGAATGTTAAAGAAAGCAGAACAAATTGCTTATTATAATGGTCTTAGAAAAATGGCAATTATTTCAGGTGTAGGAGTTAGACAGTATTATGAGAAAAGAGGTTATTATCTTGAAGATAATTTTATGAAAAAAAAATTAACTTTTATTAATAATTTTTAGTTTATAACTTATTTAACCAATTATTCAATAAATTCATTGCATTTATATAACTAAAAATTGAATTCTTAAATTAAGAATAATATTATATAATGATCTTATATATTGTACATAATGAATGTATATTTCAAAAAAGATATAAAACATCTGGATGTTTTATATCTTAAAAATAGAAGGCATATTCTTTTTAAAGATAAAAATATAAAGGCAAATTATGAATCTTTATGTAGAATCTGTTTTTATTGGGGTGAACCATTAGATATAATAAATACACCTTATACATTAAAAATAAGGAAATTAATAAAACAAATAAATAAAAATCCTTATATTGATTGTTATAAATAAACTATAAAATTTTATAATTTTTTTATAACAAATATTTTGTGATATGATAACCTGCAATGAAAAGTCTACTAATTCCTTTAAAGGAAAATTCGTTCTTTCCATCGTGCAATGATGATCAATTACTAGTATTCTTTTATGGAAGTGCTCTACCGTACCCTGTGTACTTTTCTGTTTGTCTTACATCATTGGACCGTGCTGATTGCATCTTCCAATTTTCTGTTTGTCTTACATCATTGGACCGTGCTGAATGTCTCTTCCAATTTTCTGTTTGTCTTACATCATTGGACCGTGCTGAATGTCTCTTCCAATTTTCTGTAACAGTAGAACGTTTTGTCTGTCCTACATCATTCAACCACAACTTCTGCAACTGACGTTTCCAGTTTGTCGGTCTAGCATTCTTCCACAAACGTTGTTTGTCAGACAAACTTGTAGAATCTCGCTTTTGCCACTCTTCAATGCATACAATCTGGCACCTTGTCAATACATGTGCAGCACGATCAAAGGTGTCATCGTTTAGACGTCTCATACACGATTCTAGTTCCTTCATTCCAGTAATTGGAATGGCTCCCCCAGGATCTAAGAACAGGAAGGTATCAATTTGACGCGCTGGCTGCCAGTCATTTGGAGAACAATCAATACACATCAGCCCACACTTCTCGCCAGAAGCATTGTGTGTCGCAACAGAAGAACAAATAGTACATTGAACAGGAGAACGTTTCCAATATTCTGGACCAAACATGAATGAACCATCTTTGGCATGAATGAAGAAAGTTGTATGATTCAAAGCTTCTTGGGTTGTAGAATCAACTGCGCCACTACGAATCTTTCCACTCGCATCTGAAAGAGTTAATACTGTCTTCTTCTCCTCAACGATAACACCGCATGGACATTTGGCATCACAACAACCTCCGTGTGAGAATCGAAGATGGTCTCCGCAGCCAGTACGTGGACATTGTAGACCTGCAGCAAGTTCACACTTTCCAAGAAAGCGCGTTGGAGCGAAAGCTTCAACATGTACACACTGGTAAATAATCTCTGTTGCACATTCAATTACCACTCCCCACACTGCTGCAGCTGGGTGTACATTATCAAAATGACTTTTGTTGCGAGAGGCATCATGTAACTGGATAATCTCGCTAGCACATGATGAAATCCAGTGACACAGTACTTCGCACATGGTTTGAACCATTTCAGGTCGAATCACGCGCTCTGTTTGTGCTCCAAATGCCCAACAGACACTCTCCAGAGTGCGACCAGCAAATACCATATCGAGTGCACGAGCCCATGAATTAAGGATAGTGTCACGCCTTTTCGAATTCATCATGATCGACTGTTCAGGAGAGAAACCCTGTGAACCCAATTGAACGCAAGCTTGACCCAATGAGTTGGTTGATGATAAAATCTGTAATAACTGTAACTGATTCATAGTAAAAGGTAAAAAGAGAGAAGATGACGATAAAGATATAGACATAATACTAGAGTCTAATATTCAATGCAGTTATATAGTGATATTTTTTTCAATTTTTTTACATTTATAATGAACATATATGAATTCTTAATAACTTTAAAATTAAGAATTTATAAATTAAGAATTTATAAATTTTATTTATGCTAAAGATCCCATTGGATCCCAAGGATCAAACTCTTCCTTAACATTTCCTTCTAATAAACCTTTTTCGTTGTCATTTAATAAATCTTTATGAATTGCAACTTCATATACATACTCATCAAACCATTTATCACTCATACTATAATAACCATCTGCTGGACCATTTGTTGACCATGAATTTTCTACTTCCCAACTATTTACAGATCCATTTGAATCTAATGAGTTTCCTTCATTAACATTTGCACCAGTAATTACCATTGCATGAGTCATTAACGAATCACGATAATTAAGTCTTTCTTCTTTATTTAAATTAAAGTTTAAATCTAAAAGTTCCAAATAACTTACATTTGCTCTATCCATTCTACAAGTTGTTCTATTTAGAAACTGTCCAACATCGCAACCATACCATACTGATTTGTTATTTTTTAATGTTTGCAATGTTAACTCCTTAATTCTATTAATTGGTAAATTAAGATATTTTACCTTACTTCCATCAACTACATTACCTAAATATTTTACACTGTATGTGTTGTTATATGGATGTTCTTTTCTTGGATCATCTACTAAACAAACATAATCATTAAAATTAAATGGAACATGTTGCTGATAAAAAGATAAAGGAGTTAAATTAGATACCTTCTTATAATTTTTACTTTTATCAACATATTCCCAATCAAAGTTTGCAGGAGGCTTTCCTAAAAAATAACATAAAAGTTTATAAACCTCTTCCATGCATTTCATCTTTACTTCATTTGGATTTCTTGCATTTCTAAGCTGATGTGCATATTCTCGAAATTTCTTTTTTAAAAGTGCATTAAGTTCTCTAGAATTACTACTATGATGACTTTCTTGATAAACACATTTTGGCACAAGACCATATTTATTTACTAAATTTGTAACCATGTCCCATTGACCACCGTCGCATGTAGGATCGTCTAATAAATGTTGAACTAAACGAGACGTAACAGATTGATCTTTTGTTTTAATAATACATTCTAAATTATAATTCATTCGTTCTAACTTATCCCAAAAAAATAAGTAACTTTGTGACAATTCAAAATTATCAAGATTATACTTATCACATACTTCTCTTCTTACTACATTTAATGCAGCAAATAACCAACATCTTCCACTAGACTTTTGATTAGTGACTTTTAAATGTGGTTTTACACTTACATTATAAACAGGATTATATCTTTGACTCTCAGAAACAACACCATTTAACTTCGATAGTGCATTTGCTGACACAACATTTGATAAAATTTTATTTGTTGAATTATTATCAAAATTTCTTTCAAAACTTGTTATATTTTCTTTACTTAACATCTTTTAATTAATAAAAAGTAAGTGTTTAAGTAAAAAAAAATGAAATTTTTATTTCTAACCTTAAGTTTATCTATTTTAAAGAAAATGGATTTAAATTATCCTTTCAGATCATATCCTATTAAATCTAGTAATATAATTACACCATTCATTAATGATGTATATATTAAACATGTAAAGAGACTATATAATGAAATTGATTCATTATCTAATTCAATTAATGAGAATGATTTAGTTCTATTAATTATTGGATCTCTTATAGATGAAGAATCTGATAATTATTTTTCAGATATTAGCTATTACCAACATTTTCCACAATTTGTAAAGAAGTATATAGAAGAAAATGAATGCAATAATATTAGAATTATTTGCATCTCACCCAAGTTAGAAAATAATATTCCACAATTTATCAAAAAAACTATGGATGAATTTAAATGGCTTCAAATTGATGACTTCAAATATGTAAGCAAGTCATATAATATAACATATGACTTTTATCAAACTCTGTTTCCAGAATATATAGAAGACGACTTTGTAAATAAAGATAATAAAGAGTATTATCTAGATTATAGAGGTAAATATTTAAGATTGCCAAAAATTTATTACAAAAATAGAAATTTAAGAAATAATTTTGTAACTACTAATAATTATAGTGATCAAAAAATTCTTAAGCTAAAAGATAATTTATTTGATGAATTTTATAATATTTATAAATCTAGCCCTTCTGAGCATGATAAATATTTTGTAAATATGTTTAATCAAAAAATGACTTTATTAGCAAATAAATTACAAGATAATTCCGGATCAATGCTTGTCTTAAATTATGCAGTTTTTCGTGAGAATTGGATTTGCACATCATTCTATTATTTTTTTGAAACATTTTACAAAAAAATTAACAAATTACAAAATGTAAAAATTTTAAATTATGACTTTATACAATCAAAATCTAGTAATTTAATTGAGTATACAAAAAGATCTTATGATTATGAAGATGATAATATAATTCTTAAAATTGGAAGAAAGGGTCGATTAAGTATTATTAGCAATATAAATAAATCTGAATATAATAAAACTTCAAATAATAAAACTTCACAATTTAAAATTATTAAGATAAATGGTGACGGTGATTGTCTATTTAATTCTATTCTTAAACAAGTTAAAACAGAATTAATTAATTTTTCAGCAGCTGATATTAGAAAAGTTATTTGTCAAAAGTTAATGGAAGATGAAAATAAATTAATTATGTTAAAAGAAGAATTACAAATATCACATGAATATGAAATGTTAACTAAATACGATATAGATAAAATCTTAGAATTACATTTATATTTTATTAAAGAAGGACCTTATAGTGACGATGCAGAAAATCTTAGAACAAAATTAAATTTACCATTCAGTGTATTTTTTGGAGGCAATTGTGAAATTGGATTACTTGGAAATTTATTTAATGTAAATATTAAAGTTGTGAATTATGATAATAATGTTATTAATGTTATGTCAAATTTATATGATAGTACGATATATATTAAATTTAATGGTAATCATTATGATATCGCAATTCCTTCAAATTATGAATATAAACAAATAAAAGTTAAAAGTTAATTTTTCTTATATCTTTTAAATATTTATTATTAAAAAATAACATAAATAAATAGATTTATAAGTATTATAATGAGTACATTCCAAGAAAAATTAGATGAATTTTATCTTAACTATGACACTGCATCACTTTTAAAAGAAGATGCAGAAACAACTGAAATTGTTCAAATGTTCAAAGAAGAATTAGAATATCCTGAAGATTTAACAAATGCACTTCTTAATTTTAATAAAACTTATTTAAAAAGTGTAATTATGAGAATTAAAGTAAGACAATCAAAGCTTAGCAATGATGAACTAAAAAATGATATCTTAAAATATAATAAAAATTTATCTCCAATTCTTGATAAGCTTCTTACCGATAAATTTAAAAAGCAATATGAAGAAGTTTCAACTAATCTTGAAAAACAAGAAGTAAAAGAGGTAAAACAAGAATCAGTAACAATTGATAATATCGAAGATGACGATGAAGACGAAGATGATGAAGAAGAAGAAGTTGTTGTTGAAAAAGATGTTGTTGAAGAAGAACTATCAAATGAAGATTTAATTAAACAATATTTAGATCAAAAAGTCGTAGAAGATAATTCAGGTGAATTAAAACTAGGAGATATTTTTGAAAGCTTTAATAATTACTGTACTGAGAATGAATATGAATATATAAAAGCATCAACATTCAAAAAATTACTAAGATCTAAATGGGGAAAGGCAGAAGGTAAAGGTGAAAAAAGTATTTACAAAGGTTATTTATTTTGTTAAATTAATATTATTAATTAATACTATTAATTTATTGTTATAATACTACATATACAACAAATATCATCTTGATCTCCCATTGTAGTAGTTGTATCTTTTGGATAATATTCACTATTAGGATCATTAATATTCTTTCTATAATTTGGTAAGATCCATTCTTTTCTCCATCTAATTCTACATTCTTTAACAATATTTCTTGCAATAACTTTATCATACAAGATCTTATCTTTAGGGTGCATTATATCCCAAATCCCATCAGAACCACTTATTATTTTAAATTTTCCCTTTTCATTTAAATTTATTATTTTTTCACTATATTTATTACTTAAAAAAATACCCCTATGTCCAAGTGATCTTGTTGATGCAATTTTATGAATTTCTCCACTATATTTATTATTAGTAAAAGGTATAATTAGTTTATAGTATGGATTTACATCATTGCCATAATTTATTTTTTGTGTAATACCATCTTCTAGAGTAGTTGATGACATTGATACTCGATTAATAATACAATTTTCTGGTAAGCTATTTGGATCATCCATTATGTTATGTGCATACGAATTTCCGATAATTTCATTATTTTGATTATAAACATAAACTAAAGAATCACCTAACCATGTAATTTTAATAAATGGCTTATTAATACTGTTAATTTCTACTAATGTTAACATTGCTCCACCATAACATTCATTTGTTAAATTTATAATATGATCCATACAATCTTTTGTACTTTTCTTTAATAATTCTTTTAGTTTATCTTTATTTAAATTTCTTATTACATTAATACAATCATTATCACTATGTCCATCAAATAATAAATATGCTCGATGATTATCATTAATAATCAAAGGAGGAAATGCTACATCTTGCTTACTTAAATATTGATCTTCAAAATATGAATCTTCAATATTAGTAATTGTTAAATTATCGTTTTTTACAAACGAACTCATATAATATAAAAAAAAGTATTGTTTAAATCAAATTTTGTACTAAAATAAATTTATTTTTATACAAAAATACAATATTCAAATATTCACATTATTTCACATGGTTCCAATCTATCTGCTCTAAAGATCGAGGACCCCTACAGATATGTCATCAGGACCAAATCCAGAATACGCGTGAAGAACAGGAGTGTCCTGCCCAGTCTTGTACTTGTCAAGATCTACTGATTGCATTTCCCGTGTAGTCCATCGTGTATAGGCTTCATCAACCACCATCTGCGCAGTTAGGTTCGGCTGACGGAAAAACGGATCTTCCGGATGAATGACATCAGACCAGCCATCTGATCCCCAAATGAGACGAGTACCTTGTGGTACAATAATTGTCATCTGACCAGTTGGAATGTCATAAAATGCACTGCTGTCGCCTAGAACAGTAAATGCTGCAATCTCCCTGCGAGTTTTATTGCACTTGCAATAAAGTCCCTTCTCACCGCGTTGAGACATTGCCATCTTTCCATCGGGAGTGATCTCCCAGCGAACACCCCTGCTTGGTTTGACAGTATATCCCAAAGACACAGGATCATGTGACGGATCATTCTCAAATGAATACGGTGTATGGTCCTGCTTGATTATCGCAGATCCATCAGGAAGAAGAGCTGCAAAAGGAGCATCTCCTCGCCAAGCAATCTTTACTTCATAGTCTCCATTTGGAAGACGATTCCCGGAAAAGGCAGTGATCATACCACCGCTCCTATAGGACTCACACTCAACCTTCCGTTCATTGACCCAATTAAATGGACCCTTGGAAATCTCTTGGAAAATTGTGCTTGAGAGGCTAGCAATGTGATTGGTCACCCTCTTTCCTCCATGTCCGTCACATCCAAACCCAATGAAGTGATTGGAGGAAACTGCAACACGAGGCATTACATCCTCCTTCGAGTAACAGTTCAAGAGGGCAGTCGTATAGATTGGTGTGCTACGACGTGCAAGCCAACGACGAACAATTGCCTGAATGACATTAGCATTATTGCCCTCAATGCGGCGTTGGATTTCACGTCGTTCCAACACCTTTTGTGCAAGTTCTGTAAGAGTACATTCCCAACGCTTACGAGTGGCAGTCTCTGCTGCACGCTCCTTACGATATTCTGGAGTAGTCTGTCCTGGTGAGCAGCTCGTACGGCGCTTATACAATGTCTTATCTCGCTTCCTCTCTCGCTTCTTCTCTCCCTTTCGCGATAGATGTGTCTTGTAAGTACGTTTACCATGCCCCTTCAAAGAGCGATATTCGGACCCTTGTTCTTTGAATTCCATTAGTAGATTCATTAGAGAGAGAGTAGAGAAAAGGATAAAAATTAACTACTATTCAACAAGACTAAGTAAAAATCTTATTATACTGTAATAATTATATTTTTTTCAATTTTTTCTAATAATATTGAAAAAAAATAATTTAAGCAATTATTAATTTAATACAAATATATTGTAAATGATTGACTTTACACTTTCTGGCAGAAATGTATATAAGTTATACTTTGTATCCAAATTTAAGACAGAAGAATATTATTTTCAAGCTTCAAGTGAAGATGAAGTTCTAAATTTTTTAATATTTGAATGTCATATTTTTGGAAAATTTGATAATAAATCAAATAAATCAATATCAGAATTATTTGATTATTTAAATTTAAATAATCAAAAATATCGTAAATCATTCTGTTTTGCACGAGGTACATATTTTTATATTAAAGATATAATAAAAACAGAATATACTGTAAAAAAAAATTATAAAAAAATAAGACTAGAAAGAGGTAATATTAATTGTATCGTAATGTAATTTATATATTTAATCCTTTAAATTCCTCTAGTGGGTTATCACTATTTGAAGTTAACCATGTAGATCTACATAATGGACAACTGTTATTACTTGCTAGCCATAAATTTATACATTCTGTATGAAATACATTTTTACATGTCAATTCACATTGTTGTATATCTTCATTTCCAAACTCTTCAAAACATATACTACAACATTCATTCTTATCATATTCAATTTCTATATCTTTGTCACATGACACGTGATTTACTAATACTTTCTTTAAATTTTCTGATATAAAATTAAAATTATTTTCAATATCTTGAATTTTATTTACTTTATTTATAATTTTTGAATCTTTTAAAATTCTTCCTAATATAAAAAACATGTGTTTACATACATTTTTTCTAATATTAAAATCCATACATCTACACTTAACTTTATTCTTACAAATTAATATTTTATAAACACTTTTTGACTGTCCTTTAACAGTTAAGGTCCATTGTTCTGAATGTAACTTAGCATCTAAAAGATATATTCTTTCTTGTAAACCTCTTTGTTTTCTTGTAGCCATTTATTTATATTAAAATCTTTTCTTTAAATTTATTAAAAGAAAAAATATAAAAAATTTATTAAAAGAAATTTAATTTAATGTCTCCCCCCCCCCTTAATAAAATATATATGTCTTAAATATATATATGTCTTTTAAAATAGCACTATATGTCTTAAATTTATTAAGAATTATATATCTTATAATCATCTATATTTTGTTATTACTTATTTGTCTATATATTGTCTATTTTTTGTCTAATTTATGTCTTAAAATATATAAAAAAATAATATATTACTTATATTAAATACATGGTATTATATACATGTCCAAGATGTGGTTTCAATACTACGCATAAAACAAAATATACGTCTCATTTAAGTAGAAAATATATATGTAAAAATATATTAAGTGATGATTCATTAAAAAATGAATATAATAAATATGATATAGTAGAAAAAATAGAATGTCTAAAAATAACCCCAAATTGCCCCAATATGACCCATAGTGTCCCCAAAATAACCCATAATAACCCTCAAAATCAGTGTAAATATTGTGAAAAGTGTTATTCAAAAAAATGTCATTTAACTCGCCATTTAAAAAACTGCAAGGAAAAATTAAAAGATGAAGAAAATAAATTAAATTTATTAAATTTAGTAGATTTATTAAATAAACAATTAGAACAAAAAGATTTTATGACTAAGCAAATGATAGAACAATTAGAAGAACAACGAGAGCAAATCAAAGAACAAAACCAGCAAATTAAAGAGTTAATTAAAAAATCGGGAATAAATATTGGAACTCAAAATAATAATATTCAAAACAATATTCAAATATTAGCATATGGTAATTCTGACATATCACATTTAACTGATAAGGATTATGTAAAATGTTTAAAACACTCTAATTTCTGCATTCCTCATTTAATAAAACAAATTCATTTTAATCCTTCAAAACCTGAAAATCATAATATTTATATTTCTAATTTAAAAAATAATTATGTAATGATCTATAATGGAAGTAAATGGATGTTAAATGATAGAGATGAATCAATTCAAAATTTAATTGATGATAAAGAGTCAATAATTGAACAAAAGTTAGAAGAATGGATTGAAAATGGAATTAAATATCCTGATATTATGAAAAAATTTAATAAATATCTCGAGAAAAAAGAAAATGATAGAGTAATAAATAAAGTAAAATCTGAAATAAAGTTAATGTTGTTTAATAATCGTGATATTATGGGTATTTAATAAAAATGACTACATTTACACCAATGAAGTTTTAAAATGCCGAAACATATAGAAGGCTATAAATTAACTGCTGTATAATATTAATTGCTATCACTTTCATTATCGTACAATGTGATACTTTATATGAAAAAACAAATAATATAAAGATAAAAAAATATATTTTAAAAAGATGAACAATACACTACTGAATACTAGTCTAAATAATAGTTCCATAAATAAAAAAAAAACTATCGATAATGATAGTAATTTTTTTTCTTATCTTTTTCTTTTAATGCAAAATAATCAACACTTACTATTATTGATATTTTACGTATTGATGATTATTTTTATATTAGAATTGGTATTATTTTTTTATTTACAAAATAAAAAAATTACATTAAAACAATTATGTTATGATAATTATTTTAATAAAAGATTAAAAAGAAAAAAACAATTAGTTATACAAATGGGTAATTTATCTCATTCTATTGAGATTAAATAAATAAATTTTATATACGAATGCTGTCTCAAACTCAAGATCTGTACCAAATTGGTATAAAAGTTTCAAATGACCAATCTCTCTCATAAAAGTAGCATTCTCAATGACGTATGATATAACATCATCATCAAACTCAGCAAATGGATATGCTCCAAGCAATAATGCCAATAAAAGACCGTCTCCACCTGGAAGAAGACATTTGGGAACTCCAAGGAATAATGCAATGTTACTAAATTTTTATATTTTATTTAAGTCATTTATCCATAAATCTTTATTAGACAATTTGCTAAGTTTTGAAAGCTCTTTCTTAAATTCACTAATTTTATTTTCCAAATCATTGATTTTACTTTTAGTCATACCTCTCATTGAAATATTTAATAAATAATCATATCCTTCTTTTTTATATAATTTCATTTTGTCTAATTCAGAAGTAATTTTATTATCTTCTAATTTATGTAACTTTAATTTATTAGTAATTATTCCTGCAATAAATTTTGCTTTTGATGAATCTATTTCTATTTTTTCTTTTAAAACTTTAATTAAATTATCTTTTCTTTTTTGATAAGCATCTAATCGGAATTCAAAAAATTCATTCATAATATCATTTATATTTGTATATTTCTTTAAATTTCCATCTGATGCAAAACAATGCATATTTGTTAAATTAATATTCTTTTTTAGCCTCAATAATGTATGAAGTTTATTTTCATTATGTAACTTTTCAATAAAGCTAAAATTATTTGTTTTTATTTCAAATAATATATCTTTTTCAGTACAATTATTTTTATATGATCTAAACCATTTTTCTTTATCTGACATATTATCTAGAAAGTTCTTATAATCTTCTGTCCAATAACCTACTGGTAATTCTGTAATTATTATCCGTTCTTTTTCTAATTTATAAATACCGATACTTTGATAAGTTGTTTTATCTACTTTTTTTATTAATCCTTTGAAGCCCTTATACCCTGGTTCTAAATTTAAAAACTTATCATTTTGTAACTTATTCAATAAACTGTTTTTAATATCTTCTATTTTAAATTGCGGTATTGTTGTACTATAACCTGATCCTATACCTTCAGCACCATTAACTAACAACATTGGTACTATAGGAATATAATATTCTGGTTCTATTAAAAAACCATCATCATTTAAAAAGTCTAATTGAAAATTATCATCATTATTATAAATTAATTTTGATATATTATTTAATTTAGTAAAAATATATCTTGCACTTGCACTATCTTTTCCTCCCAATATTCTAGAACCAAATTGACCGACTGGTAATAGTAAATTAAAATTATTTGATCCTACAAAGTCTTGTGCCATCGAAATGATTGTGCTCACTAAACTACTTTCGCCATGATGATATGCTGACTTTTGACTTACTAAACCTGCTAATTGAGAAACTTTTAATTCATTATTATTTGAACTAGAAAGTAATGTATAAAGAATTTTTCTCTGTGATGGTTTTAATCCATCTAATAGATGGGGAATAGATCTTATATTGTCATCATTTGAAAAATGTTTAAGTTCTTTATGAATAAAATCGGTAATAGTAATAGTACCAGTAGTAATATCTAATATTTGTTCTCTATCATACTCAGCAAGCCATTTTTTTCTATTATCAACTTGTTTTTTAGAGAAAGCCAAAATAATAGATTTGTCAGCTTTATTATCCCAATTAAATTTTATTAGATGTTTATCTAAATTACCAAAATATTCCCTTGCTTCATCTGATGTGGAAGTACCAAGACCTTTATAATATTTAATTTTCCATGTATTGAAATCTTTTTGTGATTTTTTCCAATTTTCAAAGTTAGTTAATGAAAAGAATGATTTTATTTCTTTTTGTTTAGTAACTTTAACTACAGGAGTTACTAGTACTTTTACAAAATTATCTAACTTTAATAATGATGGAAAGTAATAATCTAACAAATTTAAAAATAGCCCTTTAATATGAGAACCATCAGTATCTGCATCCATCATTAATATTATAGATCCATATCTTAAGTCACCTATATTATCTTTAGTATATGTTTCTCCCATCTTTAATCCTAATATTTTTTTTAGATTATTAAATTCATCATTTTCAATAATTTTTTTATGGCTCGCCTCTCTAAC
>Ga0302122_10001206_pt1 | contig 16342 bp, 8 predicted proteins | sample CB21_SCM_MG_FD_203115 | JGI IMG/M metagenome (GOLD analysis project Ga0302122, IMG submission 203115) | Marine microbial communities from Western Arctic Ocean, Canada - CB21_SCM | ecosystem: Environmental > Aquatic > Marine > Oceanic | place: Canada: Western Arctic Ocean | collected 2017-09-28
AAGCGATGGACGAGGACGACGAGGACGACGCGCCGGCGCCGGCGCCGGCCGCGGCAGCGACGGAGGCTGGGGCGCCGGCGCCCGGGCCGGCGCGCCAGCCGCACCGGCGGGACCCCGAGGAGACGTACCCCGAGGACGAGACGGACCCCCAGAAGATGCGCCAGTTGCTGGCGCTCATGTCGCCCCTGCAGGAGGATAGGTTCGAGCAGGCCCGGCGGGCGCGCTTCAAGCCCGGCGACATCAAGAAGCTCGAGGCGCGCGCCCGGGCGCGGGCGCCCGGGGGCGCCGACGACAGTACCAAGGAGCCGCCCCTCGACGGCGGCGCCGCGATTGTTTTGGCGTCGCTGGCCAAGAGCCACGTGGCGGAGCTCGTGCGGACCGCGCGGTTATCGCGGCCCGGCGAGGAGGCCCTGCGGCCCAGCGACTACGCGGCGGCCGCGCGCGCGCTGCAGCGCCACCAGCGGCGGCCCGCCGTCGGCTCGCACAAGCGGCCGCGCCTCGGGGGGCCCGCCGTCATCGACGCGGACGAGCTCATCTAGCCTTGTGGTAAGCGGTGTGTGTGTGTGTAGATCGCCGCATGGTCATTCAAGTTCGTGCTTGGTACTTATTCATCGAAGCCCTCCACCCCGCGCGATGGTGATGACCTCGCCCAGCGACCCCTTCGTCTTGGCCAGGTAGCTTTTCGCCCCCCGCGCGTCCTGGTTCTCGATGGCCTCCTTCAGCCCCCCGGTCATGATGATGACGTCGGCCGCGACGCCGTAGCGGCGGATCGTCCCGATGGCCTTCTTGTCCTCGGCGGGCAACACGTGGGCCTGGACCAGAATCGTCAGGTTCTCCTCGATGTTCGCCAGCCCGGGCAATTCCAGCGCGGCGGCCACCGCCGCGAGGTCGCCGCCCGCCAGTTGTTTGTCCATGCCGTCGAGCGCTATTCTCGCCTCCTTCAGCTCGCGGATCGCGTTCTGCGCGTCGGCCGCCGAGTATTTTTTCGTCGCCGCCAGCGCGGGCATAGGCAGCGCCGCCACGGCGACCGGCGCGCTGAAGGCTCGCAGCGTGCGCCGTCGCGAGATGTCGATGCTCATGCAACTTCCGCACAGCAGGAGGATGCCCGAGGCGGCGGCTTTCATCATGGCTTCGCTGCTGAAGAGCACGGCGCGACGTCCGCAACCCCGGCAGCAGATGTTGTCCTTTGGCCGTGAGAGCTCCAGTTTGCACTGTGTTGGGGCGCGCTGGTGCAGCTCCAGTTGCGGTGTGTGGGACACGCTGTGCAAAAAGACTGGTGGCAGGGCCGACGGCTTGAACTCCAACGGCACTTTCACGCTGCTGGCGATGCTTAAGGGCCTATAAGCTCGCACTTGTCGCGCTGCAGATAAAACCCGTGCCAAAAACCCGTACACACAAAACCCGTACCCGAGGCCATTTTGCAGTTGCGCAAGTGTTTGGATCGCCCATATATTATTTTGTACGTGTCTCGTGAGCAATTGATCGAATCGTCAAGCCGGAGGGATCAGCAACACACGCGGCAAGCGCTGTAGGCAGCCCATCCTCTCTTTAGGCAGGGAGAGCTTCCTGTTGTCTACAGCCTGTAAACGCAGCGATTGACGACACCACCCGACGCCATCGACCCGCCAACAAATCTGCAATGGCCGACGCCGAGCCCCTGGCCCGGGCCATCTGCGCGGCCTGCGCCCAGCTCCACCGGCCGCACGCGCCGCTGCAGGACATAAACCAAGCGAACGTGCGGCTCATCCAGCTCTGCGAGCACGCGCAAGCGCCCCAGGCGTGTGTACTCATCGTGCGGCACGGCGCCCAGCTCGTCACGCAAGGCGCACCGGTCCACGCCTGCGCGCTAGCGGCGAACGTCGTGGAACGCGCGTGCCGGGAAAGAAACGTGAGCGGCGACGACGCCTTCGCGCTGCTGGAGGCGCTCGATAATAATGAGGCGGGCGACGCCTGCGCCGGCGCCGTCTGCGCGGGCGTGGCCTTCTGGAGCGTCGAAGCGGGGCAGGAGGCGGCCGCGCTGGACCGGTGCGCCCAGCGGCCGGTGGCATTAGCCATCGCGGTCGCGGAGGAGCTGGCGCGGCGCGGCGCATGTCGCGACGCCGGCGGCGCGTGGCGCGCGCTGGCCCGCGGCACGCCGTCGATAACGCGCCTCGCGCGGTGCGTCGCGGCCTGGGCGGCCTGCGGCGCCTGTCTCCGCGGCGCGCCATCAGATATTGTTGGCGCGTTGCTCCAGGCGGCGCAGCGCGAGGACGTGGACGCGACGTTGGCGCTATCTTCGTTGATAGACGCGGAACCTCCACTGCCTTCAGCAGAAGCCGTGGCGCCCTACGAGGCCCTCGTGACGCTCGCGGTCGCCGAAGCAGGTGATACCGACACGGCCGACGCCCGCGCCTCCTTGGCGGCCGCTCTTTTGCGCGTCCTGGCGGCGCCGGTCGCCGCGCAGATGGCGCGGGGCGAGCTTATTGGCGCGCGCCTCCTCGAGGGCATCTGCAGCGGCGTCGGCGCCGACGCGCGCAACGTCGCCTCGACATCTACAGACGCCGCCGTGGCCTTTCTGGAGGCCCTGCCGGACCGGACAACCTTCGGGCCGCCCTGGCGCCGCCCACTCGCGTCGGCCGTCGTGCGCGCCGCTGCGAGGAGAGCGTCGGACGCGTTCTACGCGACGGGCCGGTCCTTCGAGGATCGCGACGACGCCACCTTCAACCGGCTGTACCACGCGGGGCCCTGCCTGTACCAGCTGGCTTTGGCGCTCGACGAAGCCGATGTAGATGAAAGCGAGCTGCTTATGAGTGCGCCGTGGCTGGAAGAGGCGGTCGAGGCCGTCTTCTGTGAGGAGGAGGACTCGGATACGGATTCGGATTAGTTTTTTTGTGTAAGTGTGCTCGGTTCGTTTTTTAGTTCAAGTTAAGGTACCTACTCATGCTACGCCATGCCGTGCCTACTTCTTGGAGCGGCGCGCGGAGTCCATCGCCGCTCTGAGGACGTCCGCCTCCGAAGGGCCCGCCGCCCCCGCCGGCGCGGCCTCGGCCGCGGGTGCCACGGCCTCGACCGCCGGGGCCGGAGCCGGAGCGGGCGCCGGAGCGGGCGCGGGCGCGGGAGCCGGCTTGGGCGCGGGCGCCGCCTTCGGGGCCGGGGCCGCCTTGGGCGCGGGCGCCGGCTTGGCCGCTTTCGGCGCTTTCGGCGCGGGCGCCGGCTTGTTGGCCTTGGCCTTGGCAGCGGCCGCCGCTTTCTCCTTAGCAGCGGCGGCTTTCTCAGCCGCGGCTTGCTTGGACGCGGCGGCCTTCTGGTCGGCCGCCTGCTTCGACGCCGCGGCCTTCTCGGCGGACGCCTTTTTCGCGGCCGAAGCCTTATCAGCAGCGGCCTGCTTCGCTTTGGCGGCATCGGCGGCCTTCTGCTTCGCAGCTTCCCCGCCGTCCAACTTCTTGGCCTTGGCAGCCTTATCGGCAGCGGCCTGCTTCGCGGCCGAAGCCTTTTCGGCGGCCGCCTTCTTAGACGCGGCGGCCTTAGACGCGGCCGCCTCCTTCGAGGCCTGCGCCTGCTGGTCGGCGACGGCGCGGGCGGAGGCCTTCTTTTCGGCCGCGGCCTTGGCGGCATCGGCAGTCTTCTGGGCCTGCTTATCCGCGCTGGCCCGGGCCGCAGCCTTCGTGGCGGCGGCCTTTTCTGTGGCCGCGGCCCGAGCGTCCGCGGCCTTCTGGGCGACCGCAGCGTTCTTCTCGGCGATCTTCTTCGCGGCGGCCGAGGCCTCGCCCTTGGCAGCCGGCGCCTTGGACGTGGCGGACTTGTACTGCTCGTCGGCGCGGCCGGCCCGCGCTTTCTTCGCGTCGGCCGCCGCTTTGGTTGCCTTGTCGTCGATCTGCTTCGCTTCGGCGGCTTTGATAGCCTTGGCAGCCTTCTCAGCCCGTGCGGCCTCGGCCTGCTTGGCCTTCTCGGCCTTCTCGAACGCGTCGTTAGCAGATTTCTCCTTGGCGGCGGCGGCCTTCTGGGAATCCGCGACCTTCTTCGTCTCTTTAGCCTCGAGTGCCGCGAGATTGGCCTCCGCGGCGGCAGCCTTTTTCTCGGCAGCGGCGGCTTTCGCCGCAGCGTCGGCAGCGACCTTCTCCTCGGCCAATGCAGCAGATTTGTCCGCGTTCGCCGCGGTGGCGTCGGCCTTGCTGGCGGCGGCGTCCTTGGAAGCGTCGCCCGCCGCCTCGGCCTTCGCGGCCGCAGCGTCCGCTTTCGCAGCCGCGGCATCAGCCTTGGCGGCGGCCTTCTCCGCGATCGCCGCCGCCTTGGCGTCGGCCTTGGCGGCCTTGTAAGAAGATGTCTTGGACTTGGGCAGCGCTGTCGGGAGCTTGGGCAGCGACGGCAGGCTCGGGCCCCCGCCGATCTTCGTGGCCGTGGCGGCGGGCTTGGCGCCCTTGGCCGGCGGCGGGGCCGGCTTGAACGCGTCCATCACCATGGGCACGGCGAACAGACCCGCTAACGCCGAGGCGGCGACGACGGGCAGGCCGAAGACGGCCGTCTTCTGCAGGTCCGTGAGCTCCTGGGAGCCCTTGGCGGCCAGGGCCATGGCCTGCTCCGCTTCTCTTTGCTTCTTGCTCTGCGAGAGGTAGCCGCGCAGGCCCAATAACCCGACGACCGGCAGGGCCGCGAAGGGCACCGCTCCTAGCAATTCGGCCTCGACCTTGGAGCCGGCGTCGAGCGCGGGGCTCTGCTTCGCCGCGACCGCTCTAGAGGGCGCCGGGGGCGGCGGCGCGGGCGTGTTGCCCTTGCCCTTCTTGGGCGCGGCCTTGGCCTTGGGCGCCTTGCCCTTGCCCTTTTGGACGGGGGCGGGCGCCGGGGCCGGCGCGGGCGCGAGCGCCGCGGCAAAGGGGTTCGGCGGGCTCGGCAGCTTCGGCGCCGAGGGCAGCGCGAGGCCCTTCTTGGCCTTCTTCTCGCCCTTCTGCTCGTTGAAGACGCCTTGCCGCACAACCGATGCGCGCGCCGCGGCGTTCTGGAAGGGCGAAACGAATGCGCTCGCGCCGGCGGCGATTGCGGCAATTACGAGGAGCCTCATGATTGCAGTGTGTAGTCTCGCGATTCGTGAATCGCTCGGCCGGATGCAACTGCTCGCTGTAGGAGACTGCGACAGCTGCTTGCAACCCAGATTCGCAGCGCGCTCGACGAGAGCTGCGAAGTTGATTCGCCCTGCAATTACGTCAAATGCGCACTTGGACAGGGAGCGAACACCCCGCCAGGCACTTCTCAACGCGCCAAGGACTCGTCGCCCGGCCCGGGAAGACGCGTGGCGGCGCCAGCCTAGGAATAAAACCCGCACATTAGACAGCACTTGTGCATTTTATACTCGCGCGGCGGCAAGCATTGAATCAGCACTCGCAACGGTCTGGCGAGAGCAGCTCGACAACATTGCAACAGCCAGCCCTCCGCCAACTCACCGAGTTGCATCAGTATTGCCACTTGCCAGCACTCACAGCACTTCAGTGCTAGCTGTGCACACATTAGAAATAGCAGACTCGCAGCACCCATAGACATAACGCAAACGATGCCACCAAAGCTCCTCCTCCTCCTCGTCCAAGTGACCGCCGCCAAGATCCGCGGCGTGCGGGTCCTGGCCGTCGGCACGAAGCCGGCGCTCGGAGGCCCACTTGACACGGCCGCGGCCCGCAAGGCGCAGGACAAGGACGTCAAGTACGTCACGCGGAAGAAGCCGCGAAAAGAGCTGGCCCACGACGCCGCGCGCTGGTTCGGGCGCCGCGGCTACGTCGTGGACGACGTCGGCGTCAACACGCAGCCGGTCGGCGACGACGAGCTCGTAGTCCTCTCGGCGCGCGTACTGCCCTGCGGGCCCGTGCGGCTAAAAACGGCGAACGGCACGCGCGTCACGACGCGGCCGGGCACCGTAGCTAGACGGCTGGGCCTGCGGCGGGGCCAGCCGTTTTGCTGGGACCCCACGCGGCTCGCGGCGCTCGTCCGCGAGGACGGTGGCCTCGTGCGGAGCGGTGTCCTTTGTCTTCGTCCTTTTAGTCTTCGTCGGAGACTCATCGAGCTCCGCGCCGTCGACGGTGTTACCGTAACTGCGACGGCGTGGGGGGTGACACGCGACTCACATGTTTCCACGCAGTTCCGCGCCGAAGCCACAAAAGCGCGGGCCTCGGTGGAAAACGGCGTCGTCGCGTTAGATTTGACGGTCGCGGAGCCCTCGTACCACACGGTCACGCCCGAGCTCGACGTCGACGCCGACGGCGCGCGCGTCTTTGTGAAGCTCCAGGACCGCAATGTCCTCGGGTTAGGTGTCGAGGCCGAGGTGGAAACGAGCTGCGCGCGGCACGAGGCGCCCGAGCTCTACACGTCGTTAAGAGGAGAGCGGGGCTGGGCCGTGCGCCTGAAGCCGCTCGGGGCGCGGTCCCTCTCCGGACGGCTCGACGGGCGGCGCGTCGACGCGACGCTTGATGTGGAGGAGGTGCCCGGCAGCGGCGCCGTCGCGGCCTTAACCTTGGCGAAGCAGCGCCTGGGCAGCGCCTGGCGCCTCGCGGCCGGCCGGCAGGCTGGAAAGGGGCCCTTCGCGACGGTCGGCGCGGCCCTATCAAGGGGGCCATTTGAAACCTACGCAAGCTTCGGCGGCGGGGCGCCGCTGCAGGAGCGGGGCCTCGCTTCACCTAGACTTTGCGAACGGGCTCCGGGGGCCGACCGGAAGGACGCCTTGTCCGATACTTTTGACGGGGGCCTCGTCGGCTGTCGCGTCGCGGTCGACCGCCGGGTCCGGGACGCGTCCCTGGGCGTGTTCGCGGACGCGTGCGCCGCGAAGGACTGGGGCTCTGCCCTCGTAACCGACGCGGCGTACGGCGTCTCCCTGAGCTACTCGCTGCTGCGGGTCGATGTTACGAAGCGGGCGGGGGCGCTCCGGGCGCGGCCGGCCGTGACCCTGCGCCTTGCGGACCCCGGGGCGGGGGTGCGCTGCCCGTGAAGTATATTATCACATTATTACTTACCGTGACCCGCTAGAGGGCGCCGCGGCGGGGCGAGCGCGGCGCGGGGGGCTGCCCAGCTAGAACTTGCACATGAGATGTGCGAGCGGGTCGGGGAGGCCCGGCGATGCCAGGAGCTTCGCGCCGCGCGTCCTAGGCCGGGACGCCAGCGCGGAATTGCCGCCGACGAGCCGCGCAAATGTCGACGGCGTCCTAGCCGTTGGCACCGATCGGCCGCGAACAACCAGCGTGCGGAAAACGAAGATCCCGCGAAGCCGCGGGCGCAACATTCGCGCGTCCGCGAGGAGACCGGCGGATTCGAGATACGCCGCTGTGCCTGAAGGCGACACCTCTTCTCTCTCGTAATAATCACTCGCCTCACGTAACGCCTCCTCTTCTGGTGTAACCATATCTTCAAATCCAGAATCGCTGCCTTTTCGCGAAGGGTCCGCACCGAAGCGGAGAAGCACGCGAACTACAGCAGGAATGTTTAAACAGATCCACAGCGGGAAACCGGACAGCGATGGGCACTTCCTGGCCTTGTGTAATTGGGGTCGGCGCCGGCTGCGCAGAGCAGCTCGCACAATTCGTGTCACCCGAATATTGCAGCGATGAATAGTGGTGTGTTTTGGACATAATAATCCGTTAATTCGGGATCACCAGGAAGCGCATCGACCGTGGCGCCGCGAGCTAAGAGCAGCCGCGCGACGTCGCAGCGCCCGCGCTCCCTTGCACTGTCATTAGATTTTTGTCCGCCCCTGGCAAGCATGTGCAGGAGCGTTTCCCCATATCCAATTGTCCAGTTGTGGATGTTGAATTGTGCATTCGCATCGTTGCCGTCATCTAGCCATTGCTGTACCGTGGCGACATCTCCATTCATCGCGGCGCGAACGATGGCATACACCGCCATGACCCTGGTGTCTCCAATAGAGTAGCCTGAGATGCCGCCCTTGCCAGCGTTTGAGCGGAGTGACAGCGCTGGCGCAACGCCTTCAGATCAGTCACTCTACTTTGCGATGGCTTCCGGAGCGTAACATCATTATGGCTCAGCAAAACCCGGGTAAAAATACTGAAAAACCCGCGAGAAAAACCCGAACCCGTACCAAAACACAGGCGTTTACGCTTTTGCCCTTACATGCTCAGCTAATTCGCTTGCACAGAGTAGGACACATTATATAGATACAGGCAGACGCCGCAATTGAGTAGCTGGTGTTTGGAGACGCCTAAGCTGTAGAGAGCTGCAAGCATGAGGCTGCTGCACGCCCTCGCCGCGGTCAGCGCCCTGCGGCCGCCCGTTAATCAACTCCGCCGGCCGACGCGGAGGAGCGCGCAGACCACGACGGTGCAGGTCGAGCTCGGCGACCGGAGCTACCCGATTTACATCGGCGACGGGTTACTCACCGAGGACGCGGCCACGGCCTCGACGTATTTACAACCCCACGTCAAGGGGTCCCAGGTGCTCATCGTGACCAACGAGATCTTAGATCGGTTAGGTTATACGGAAAGGACGAAAGCCGCTTTAGAATACGGCGACTCCGGTCTAAGGGTGGAAACGCTAGTCCTCCCGGACAACGAGCGATTGCCGAGCGAGGCCACGAAGACGCTGGAGAATTTGGGTGCCATCACGGACTACGCCATCGAGAAGGCCCTGGATCGCAAAGTGACCTTTGTAGCTTTAGGCGGCGGCGTCATCGGCGACATGGTGGGCTTCGCGGCGGCCTGTTATGTGCGAGGTGTCGATTTTATTCAAATACCCACGACTTTGATGGCCATGGTCGACTCGTCCGTGGGCGGCAAGACCGCGGTCAATTCCAAGGGCGCGAAGAACATGGTCGGTGCGTTCTACCAACCGGTCGCTGTTATTGCCGATGTCGGGTCGCTGCGAACGCTGCCCGATAGAGAACTCGCGAGCGGCGTCTCGGAGGTGATCAAGTACGGTTTGATTCGGGACGCGCCGTTCTTCGAATGGCTCGAGGAGAACATCGAACGCGTGCTGGAGCGGGATAGTGCAGCTCTGATCAAGACCGTGGAGGACTCGTGTCGGAACAAGGCGGAGGTTGTTGCACTCGATGAGAAGGAGGGCGGCGTGCGCGCTACACTTAATCTAGGACATACTTTTGGCCACGCCGTCGAAACGAAGTCCGGCTACGGGCACTGGCTCCATGGCGAAGCGGTAGGCATTGGCATGCACATGGCCGCCAAGATGTCTCGCGATCTGGGATGGATTACCGACGACTTATTTGAGCGGGCGGTGGCGCTCGTGGCGCGGTCTAATGTGCCTACGATCTTACCTCTGGACTCGCCCATGGACGTGGAGGCCTTCGAGTCGATCATGGCCGTGGACAAGAAGGTGGCGGACGGGTTGTTGCGGCTCATACTGCTCAAGGGGGACCTCGGCAACTGCGTCTTCACGGGGGAATACGATAGGAAGGTCCTTCGGGGGACGCTGGAGCACTTCTGCGACCCCGAGAACCGGAGTAACTAGGGGCATTACTTTTTCGCTCCGGGCAGCGCACACACATACATAGACGCTCCCGACACCTCCCGTCGACGGCGTCAAGGCGCCGGGATCACCTCGACGCCGTCGCCGCAAACGTTCAGGCCGCGATCTCGGCCACGAGTTCCGCGATTGTAGTGACGACGCGGCGCCGGGCGTCTGGTGGGCGTGTCCCGAAGACGTGCGGCGTCTCCGTCGATAGCCGGATGAGGGCTCCGGCGTCCTTCGCCCGGTCGACGAGGGGCCCCACCGCGGCGCACCACACGTCTGGAGGATCGAAGAGGATTAACGCAGCAGGGTACGGTCCGTCGAACGGCTCGCGCAGCACCCGCAACTCGTCCCTCGCCAGGCCGAGCATCGTGACGACATTCCCAAACCCGCACATGGTCTCGGCGGTGACGTCCTCGTGAACGCGGTCCATGCCCTTGGGTCGCGCCCGCCGCGCGGAGAAGTCGTCTTCTCACAGCTTTTGGGACCATGCCGAGGAGCGTCGCGAACGAGGCAACTGAGCACGCAATAACGGGTGCGAGCGGCGACGTCACTAGCCCCCGGAGCTTCCGAAACGCCGGGTCCTCCTCGCGGTTCTCCAGATATGGCGTGACGCAGACCACGGGGACGTCGCGCCGCGCCTTGAGCGCGAAGTAGCCGCCGATGCTGTGCGTCACGACGACGAAGCGGCGGCCCTGCTTCTGGGCGGTGGCGACCTCCCGATCGATCGCACCGGCCACGTGCGCGATTTGCTCTTCCACGGAGAACGCACCGCGCGGCCGGTTCGCTGCCCAGCGCGTCGCGTCGGCCCACCAGCGCTTCGAGACGCGGCGCCGCCCATCCACGAAGCCGCGGAGGCCCAGCACGGCGACGTCGCCGCGCGTCGCGTCGGCGAGCTCTCGCGCGACAGCGGCGTAGAACCGCGGGATGCCGGGATTGCCGGGAACGAAGAGTATGCGCGGGCCGTCACTAACGCCGGTGTGGCGCAGTATGTCGAAGTCGGCGCGCGCGCTGTAGGCGTTTGCGACTATCGGCAGCGCTGCCAGGGCAGTGAATGCAGCGATCCAGGTCGCCATAGTTCTGCACTACTACCGTGTAACGATAAACAGTGTGCGCAGTGCTCCAAAATGTGCTCCGCAGCCTCCTCTGCCAAAATTGCTTTCTCAATGCTGGCAGTTGCTTACGCGTGCTCAAGCTGCAGCAGCGCTGCAGCGCAGTAGCTTCTGGTACTCGCAAGTACCGCCACGCTAGTGGCGGAGATCCAGACAAAACCCGATTTGTCTCGAGAAAACCCGTAAGATGAACTTGCCTCGGGACCTTGGACAGCAAATCGTCGCCGCTGCACCACACACGTCATCGACGAGCCACAGACAACATTTCGGTTGGGCTCCGCGCAGCGCCGTCACATCTGGAGGCTCCAAAAACGCTCTGCCGAGGCATGAAAGACGCACTGCGGACGCGGCAACATCTTAGACGACTCCACCATGAAGTAAGAAGAGACTTCTTCCAGCCATGAGACCGCTGCTGGCAACCGTACTACTCGTCGCTAGTCCAGCGCGACCGCTCGAGTTCGGTCGACGCGAATTCCTCACCACTATAACCGCGGCCACGCAAACGCGACCAACTTGGACGCCGACGGCACTGGCACACTTAAGTGTAGAAAAAGCCGCGACGCTCGACCGGTTGGACTTCGCGCGCTACCCGGACCCGATACTGCGGCTCGAAGCGAAGCCGGTCGAGCGCTTTGACGCGACATTAGCGAGTACGGTCGCGCTGCTCCGAGATGTAGCGCGCCGCCAAAACGCAGAAGGCCTGGCGGCCTCGCAGTGCGGCGTCGACGCGTGCATCGTGCTGCTAGGAGACGACGTGTTCGTCAACCCCACGATCACGAAACGGTCGCCCGAGGCTCAACTGAGGTGCTGGACGGAGCGGTGCCTCGCTTTGCCCCCCGACGTCCGCGTGGAGACGCTCCGCGACGAGGCGTTGACCGTCGCCGCCTTTTCCGTCGCCGGCGCGCCCTTTACGACTACACTCACGGATGCGGCGGCGCGCCAGTTCTCGCACGAGTACGACCACGCCCGGGGGGTGCTCATCATCGACCACGCCTATGAAGCTGTGGAGTCGATGGCGTACCCGGCGATGGCGGGCCTCGAAGGCCCTCTCCATGCGGAGCGGCGACGGCGCGCGTGGGACCGGGCATAATGTTATACTGTTACTTTGAGCTCGACGCGGAGTTTCCGTTCGCGCCGTACCCATTTCGCTTTCACACGGGTGGGGTCCACGCGCTGTCCGAGGGCCACGTGCAGGGTTTTGTCAAGAGCCGCGCCCGCGACGACGAGTTCCTCTGCGTGCGCCGTCAGGTCCAGGTCCGACGCCCGGTCGACGCCGGGGAACGGGCCGAGCGTGACGACCAGACCGTCAGCAATTGCCTCGACGACCGCACCGGGCGGTGGTGTCGAGACGGACGCGGTCAGTGGCGCAGCGGGCGGCGGCGGCGACGGCGCCTTGGCGGCTACCGGCTCTAGGGCCGGCGGCGGTGGCGCAGTGGCGGCCGGCTTGCAGATTGGTCGCGGCGGCCCGGCGACCCGTGCCGGCGGTGGTGGCGCAACTCGTGCCGGTGGTGGTGGCGCGGCGGCGGCCGGCGCCGGCTCAGGGGTCGGTGGCGTCGCGCGGACGGGCGGCGGCGCGGCCGGCGGCACCGGTCGCGCCTCGAGTTTCCGCGGCGCGGAATCCGCCGATGCCGCGCCGAGCCGGCGCGGCGGCTCGCAGACCACGACGTCCGTGCGCGACGCGAGCGTCCGATTGGCACCGGTGCTCAAACGAATGGGCGCCGTGCTTGGACCACTCTGCTGCCCATCCAGGCGCTGTGGTGGCGGGCAGTGCTTGAGGTCCTTGTCCACTGCAGTGTGCGCGTAAAATTGGCCCTGGAGCGGGGCCATCGCAGCACACTACCGTCGCGTCGGAGGTCGAAGCGCTGTGGGCAGCCTTAGTTTCATGTTTTGCCCTAAAACCCGTCCCCATCAAGTTTTAGCGCCAGGCAGTCACAGAGGTTCCCACACGCACGGTACCCCAACCGAGCGGTCGTGAATCCCAGTGTACTAAAACTCGTGCCGGGAATTTGCCTTCCAGATACCAGTGGTGTCAACTTTTGCAAAAGTGTGTGACCACCGAGGAGTTACAAACACAAAAAAAACATGCAAGGGCAGCGCCTCCTCCGCCACGCGCTCTGGTGGGCGTGGGCGGCTGCGGGCGGCGACGGCGCGCGCCCGCGCGGGCCCAAACGCGCTGTGGCACCGGCGCCACACTGGGGGCGGAACGCCGACGTCCGCGCGAACCTGCCCTTCCTGAAGACCGGCGCGCCCGGGGCGGCGGCGGGGGGTCTCTCAAAGCGCCCGGCGGGGCGGCGGGATCACGTTGACACGGGGTCGGTCCGGCCGCGGCCGCACGTACAGCGCCTGGAGAAGCGCGACGCGGACCGCCCACCCAAGCGGACGCCGGGGCCGCCCAGGAAGCACACCGTGAAACCGGCGCTCCAGAAGGAAGCGCTCCGCGCGAAGATGGAGCTGCGCGCGCGGCAACCGGCGCCAAAGAGCGACGCCGCGTGCGGCTGCGACTGCGCGGGCGCGAGCGTGCCGAGCTTTGTGGCCGACGGCTGGTGCGACGAGGAAAACAACGTGGCGCCCTGCTACGACGGCGGAGACTGTTGCCAGGCGACGTGTCCGCCCAACGCTGTTTTCACCTGCGGCATTGTGGGTTTCACTTGCGCGGACCCGAACGCGGGAAATTGCGCCGCGGGCTACGACTGCGAGGCTATAACTGCGCCGCCGGCTACGTACTATGACGACAACAACGACGACGGCTCGACGGACGACGATGGCTCGATGCCTGACTGCTCCGACGGGCACTCGTGTCCCGGGTCCTGGATCGCCGACGGCCTCTGCGACGGCGTTTCTCAGATGTACGGGTGCGACCTGAGTTGTTATGATGACGATGGTGGAGATTGTTGCGGCGGCTACACGTGCAGCGGCGGCGACGACGACGACGACGACTGGGATTATGCGTTCTCGTACTCGTACGAGGGCGCGTGCCCGGTGGAGTGCTACGGCATGTCCTGCGACGACTGGACAGTGTGGGGCAACACCTGCGCCGATTTGGAGAATACGTACGGCTGTGACTGCGCGGGCTGCGCGTGCGAGGAGTACGATTTCGACGACGGGATTACCGGAGGCGGCTGTTCTGACGTCAACGGCTACGATTGCTGCGATGCCACCGTTCCCAGCTGGGCGGGCGACGGTTGGTGCGATGCGGAGAACAACGAGTCGCCGTGCTTTGACGGTGGCGACTGCTGCGAAGCGTCGTGTGAGGATGGAAGTTACGATTGCGGCTACAACGGCTACTCGTGCCGCGACGCCAGCACCTACGACTGCGCCGCGGCCTCGAACACAGCGGGCGTCGGCGACGGGGTTTGCGACGCCGCGAACAATGTGGAGCCGTGCTACGACGGCGGCGATTGTTGTGAAGCGACGTGCGTGTCGAGCGAGTGCGGCAACTACGAGTGCGTCGACCCCGCCGTGCTCGCGCAGACGTGCGACGAGGCGATGACCTGCGGCGCGTGCGGCTCGGGCTGCGCGTGGTGCGCCGCGGACCTGATCTGCGCGGCGGCGAGCGCCCCGCCGGCCCTGAGTAGTATTCTGCCGTGGGCGACCGCGGCCACGTGCGACGCGAACGACTACGTCGACACGTGTCCGGCGCGCGACGACCCCGTGCCGGACCCGTACTACGAGGCGCAGTGGTATTTGGAGGCCATCCGCGCACCCGAGGCCTGGGCCGCCGGCTACACGGGCAGTGGCGTCCAGATCCTCATCAACGACGAGGGCGTCGACAACACGCATCCCGACCTCGCCAAGCTCGATGTGGCGAACTCCTGCGACGTGTACGCCCCGTCGGGCTCCGACGCGCACGGTACGGTCTGCGCGTCGCTGGCGGCCGGCGACTCGAACTCGCACTGCGGCGCCGGCGCCGCGCCGGGCGCCGGCCTCGCGTCGTGCGTGCTCTTCTCGAGCTCGGGCGGGCCGGTGGCCTCGCAGGCCTGGAGCGAGGACTACCTTGCGTATAATCATAACGTCAACGACATCTCCTCGAACAGCTGGGGCATGGACAACTGCTGGCGCACGGCTTACTCGTCCACCGATTGCCCGTTCGCGTGCCCCTCGGGTAACTCGTACTGCCCGTGCGACGTGTGTGGCAGCGCTGACTGGAGCGGCGGCGACCTCTCCCAAACGTGCGAGGCCGCCGTCGTCACCTACTGCGCGTACTACCTGGAGGACGACGTGACCCCCTGCTTAGAACTGGACCACTACTTCGTCCAATGCGGCTTCGGGCAGCTCTCGACGCTGGCGCACGATAAACTCGTCGAGGGCACGACGGAGGGGCGGAACGGTCTGGGCATGGTCTTCGTCTTTGCCGCGGGCAACGAGTTCGACATTGGCGACGACGTGAACTACGAGGGATACCTGAACTCGAGGTTTACCCTCTCCGTGGGCGCGCTCGGCCGCGACCTCAAGCACAGTTCGTACTCGTCGAGCGGCGCGCCCGTGTTCATCTCCGCGCCGGGCGGCGACTCGGAGAACTACCACGGCATGCTCGCCGCGCTACCGCTGTCCCACGGCGCCACGGACAACTGCGGCGACGCCGGCATGGGCACGTCCTACGCGGCCCCGCTCGTTGCCGGCGTCGTGGCGCTCGTGCTCGAGGCGAACCCGAATTTGAACTGGCGCGACGTGCAGGGCGTGCTGGCGGCGACGGCGTCGCGCCCCCACGAGGATGAGGAGGACCAGTGGATCACGAACGCGGCGGGCGTCAAGCATAGCTACAAGTACGGCTTCGGGCTGGTCGACGCCCTGGCCGCGACGGCGGCGGCGACGACCTGGACGACCTGGGGCCCGGAACTGACGCTCGTGACGCTGACGACGTCCGGCCAAACCTTGCTCGATTACGACGGCGCTGAGCACTGGGTCGAGTCAACGGCGACGGCGTTCACCGGCGCCGCTTCGGACTTTGTGATTGAGGCCGTCGCGGTCTACGTGACGATAGAACACCCGCGCCGCGGCGACTTACGAATTGAACTGGAACGGAACGGTATGACGTCGCTCCTCACGGACGACAAGCTCGAGTTCGGCAAACGCTACACGCACCACAAGTACACGACGTTGCGCCACTGGGGCGAGGCAGCCGACGCCGGGGCCTTCACGCTTCGCGTAACGGACCGGAGGAAGGGCTCGGGCGACGACGACGACATCGGCCAGCAGAACTACTACTTCGGGACCGACGACGGTGACGAAAACGGCGTGCTTGTGTCCTGGACGCTCCAGCTCTACGGCCACGACGGGGACCCGGCGATGCAGTGGACGCCGCAGCCGACGCCGCTCACCGCCGCCGAGGACCGGTCGTACGCCGACGGGACGGCATGCGACGAGTCATCCCCCACGTGCTCCGACGGCAGCGCCGCGTGGTGCTGCGACGGCGACGGGTCCTGCACGGACGGCGACGACGACTACTGCTGTGGCAATTCATACCTCTGCTCGAACGATTCGGCGGAGTGGGCGGCGGCGAACGGGGGCACGCTGTGCTGCGCGGCGGGGTCCTACGGGGACGACGATACTTCAGTTGAGGCCCGCGCCTGGATGCCGGGCGCGGGCTGGTGCTCGTCGGACCTCGACGAGAGTCCAGGCCCGACAAGTAGCGCCGAGGCGTGCTGGGATCTGTGCGTGGACGTCTACGGCGCAGCTACGATCGTGGCGATCGACTGGACGCAGAACGACCAGTATTGCTGGTGCCAGAATTCGTGCGAGTGCATGGAGGACCAGGGCGACGACGACATCCATCTCATTACTTCCACTGATATCGCGGCGCT
>Ga0302122_10001207_pt1 | contig 16341 bp, 9 predicted proteins | sample CB21_SCM_MG_FD_203115 | JGI IMG/M metagenome (GOLD analysis project Ga0302122, IMG submission 203115) | Marine microbial communities from Western Arctic Ocean, Canada - CB21_SCM | ecosystem: Environmental > Aquatic > Marine > Oceanic | place: Canada: Western Arctic Ocean | collected 2017-09-28
TAACGCACTAAACCTAACGCACTAAACCTAACGCACTAAACCTAACGCACTAAACCTAACGCACTAACCCTGCAACCCGCAACCCTGACCCGCAACCCCACTTACCGATACCCGGACGAAACGAGTCCCAAATTTAGCTAAACAAAGCGTCGCAATTGGCAGTCCGCTAACTCGAATAGATCGTCGAGTTAGACAATAAGCCCAATCACGAAGTGGGCCCGAAGCTCGTGATCTATCGAAGTCTTATTGGGTTCAACGGGTGTAGATGCCGTCGCGGCGAGCAGGGGCTGACAAAGTGTATTATTGACATTCGACAGCCCTTCCTCGCGTCGGCATCGGTAGCTGTGGGGCCTCGCAGCGACGTCAGTGTGAAAATCAACCATAGGGATAGCAAAACCTAATTTTTAAGAGTATTATTAATTATTTTCGGGCGCCCCATAATCAAAAAGAAGGCCCTCAGACCGAGTTATCGTGCGCTTTCAATTCCCCCAGCGAAATGCCTCGGCAATATTGTGAGTCATCCTAGTTACACTAGCAGCGTCCGGGTATCGGTAAGAACCCTGACCCTGACCTTAACACTCGAAGTTTTTGCTTTTGTTGTATCTCCCACACACTCCCACTCATCTTCTAACTGCGACGAGCTGCCTTCGGCGACAAGTGCTCCAAGATTCTGACGTATAAACACTAAAAGTGCTAAACACTAAAAGCGCTAAACACTAAAAATGCTAAAAACCGTAAATCTTATGCCAGGCCAAAGGCCCAGGCCTGAGGCCCTGGCCTCAGATCCATATGACGCATACCGCAAACCCAGGCCTGTTATAGCAAAACCCGCACTCAGTGTAATACCCGCACGAGCTACCCAAAGCCATCGGGAGCACGAGCTGCATAGGACGGGACACGCTGGCAGCCACACGGGGCAGCCCGCTAAACGACTCCTGACAATAGCTTTTGCGAGACCAGGGCATCATCCTCGCACTGCCTGACCTGCCTGACCTGCCGGCTTAAAATAGGATAGCAGCCTGAAGATGCAGCGCTGCTACGGGCAGCTGCTGGTATTTGCCGCAACCATCGGGGCACAATGCAGCAAAATGGCATTTGATGGCAACAGAGTCGTCGATCCGTCGTCCAAGTATGGCGGTCATGGTTGCAGAGGCTGGCCGCTGCTGGAGAAACACTTCAGCGTCGTCGCACGTGCAACGGCTGTGATTGACCACTGCAGCGTCGGCGATACAAAGCATGCATGCGGCTTCGACATCGTGGACTGTGCGAAACGAAAGCGTCTCGGCGGCGTACGCGTGCTCGTGACGCTAACCGGCTCGAAGGTGATTGACGCTGCGGTTGCCCAACGCGTCGACGACGATACGCTCCGCGTGCGCTGGATTCCTGAGCAGGCTGGATCATATGAAGTTGCCCCAATGTTAAATTGGCTCTATCAGGACGCCGCCGATGCGCCGCAGATCGATGCTTATCCAAACAGCGGTGACCCCATCTATCTGGGTCCGACGGAGAACCGCTGCCCGGGCGGCCGCTGTGGCCACGCACAGCCCTTTACGTTGGAGGCGTGTGTGAAGGTGGCCGCGGTACCCTTTGCACCGACCATGTTTCGGGCGGTCGACTCGGAGGCGTCGTTGCCTGAAAAGTTGCTCCCGCCGTGCCGCGACAACGGCTCCGGCTACTGGCGGAGGCAGGCCGACGGCCTGGTGTTCGCGCGCGGCGACTGCACCGTCCAACGCTTCTCGGGAGACGCCGCAGAGGCGTGCCTCGCCCTGCGGCGCGTCAAGGTCGTTGCGTTCCTAGGCGACTCGCTGGTCCGCGACGTTTGGGCAGCCTTCGGCCGCCGCTTGAACGTCACTGTCGATGAGCGGAACGTTCGGGCGCAGCGGTTCGCGGGCGCCACGGCGACGGTCGCGAGCACCGAGGGTCTTCGAGTCCATTTCTCGCAGATTTGGGGCCTCGACGGCCTCTGGCGCTGCGGCCTCCTGCCGCGCAACCTGGCCTGTTGCGGCGTCGAGCCTGTGGCGTCCGGCGAACGTCCCCCCGACGCCGCCGAGCTGTTCGGCGACGCACTCCCGCTGGGCCCGGGCGAGATCCTCGTCTTCGCCAACTTTGGCATCCTCCACATGCCGGCGTCGGCGGGCGACCCGACGAAGTTCGAGGCGCGGACGCGGCACGCGCTCCGGAGGCTCGGGGCGATAGGGAAGGCGGCGGGCCTTGTCGTGACCGTCGTGCTGGTCGCACCGCCGACGCTGCGCGGGCTCCGCAACCCGGGCCTCCACCCGGCGCAGCTCGAGGCGTTCGCGCCCGCTATGCGGCGACTGGCGACCGAGGACCTCGGCCCCTCGGTGAAGGTGCTGGACCTGGCGCCGCTGACTGCCGCGCGCGCGGACGCGACCGCGGACGGGCTCCACTACGGCAAGGAGGTCCCAGCCGCTGCAGTCGACGCGGCGCTGGGGTTGGTTTGTGCGTTGTAGTAACAGTGTGTAGTTTACCCGTGGGCGATGCGTCGATAATAAGCACTGCTTTCAAGTTTATCATTTATAACTTGAACTGGAAAGATAGAGTTAAGGCTAAACAACAACAACATCGCCTCCACTACCGGGGCGTCCACTTCAACCGCAGCTCCTTCGACACGACGCGCGGCACGCCGTCGCCGAGGCCGCACGGCTCGCCGACGAGCGGACCGGACGTCGTCGGCGTCACAGAGAACTTGAGGGGTCCGTTCTCGGCCTCGCGCAGCAGCGCGACGTCCTTGTTGCAGAAGCGGACCGCGTTGCCGCCGTCTTTGGCAAACTCGAACGGCTCGCGGAACTCCGCCGGCGACGCTTTGACGGGGGCATCGAGGTGGGCCGGCACGACCGTGTCGAAGCGCCATTGCGTGACGCGGTCGACCCACTGCATGAGCGAGCCGTCGGCGACGCCGCGATTTAAAATGATCTGGATGATGGGCAGCAGCGCGAGCTTGCCGTTGTTCGAGTAGCGGGCGAAGCTCGCGAGCTCGTCCTTCTCCCGCCACGCGAACGGCTGCCAGCCGCCCCAGCCGTACTTATAGTTGAAATCGAGCGCCTTGAGGGGATCGAGGCCAATGTCCGCCTGCACCGCGCCCGGGATGAAGAAATTGAAGAGGAGTACGATGCGGCGCCAGCCCTTGCGTCGGTTCTCAGGCGTGTCCGGCATGACGTCCAGGGCGTCGTCGCGGGCATGGAAGAGCAACGCGCGCAGGTACTCCGGCTCTGCGGTAAGAATGGCCGGCGGCTCGTCGGTCACTGCCAGCACCGCGTCACAGACGAGTAACGTTTTGGACGGCTTATGGAAGAGGGCGACGTCCTGGAAGTAGCTCCCGGGCCCAGGCTTCACGGATAGTACCTCGTGCTCGAATTCACCGCCCCACAGATCAACGTCGGCGCTCCGGCGCGGCAGCGGCTGCGTCCACCGCGGCAGGCCGAGAAACGCGTCCGGCAGTGGCACTGGGAAGCTGTACTGCTGGTCGACGGCGTAAAACGCGGCGTCCGGGAACTTGCGAGCGAAGGGGCCCGCCAGTACTTTGTGCTCGACGGCGGTCGACGGAAGCACGATCGTCCGCACGGGGCCGTAGGCGTCTATTAATTCTTGCAGGAGCGCGAGGCATTCGCGCGTTGGCGCGACGGGCGCGTAGACCACGAGACCTTTCTGCGCTTGTGACCGTACGACGGTCATGCGGATGGGCACGTGCACGTAGTAGATGCCGATGATCTGGTCGAACGTCCACACGTCCGCGTTGACTTGGCGTCGAATCGTTTTGCGCCGCGAATACGGCGCAACTGGAAGCGCCGGCCAGAGCGCGTAGTTCTGGTCCGGTCCGATTTCGGCATTCGCTGGTGCTGTTGCGATGGCTGTCGTAAAGGCGGCCAACGTTGCGCGGCGACTTGCCGCGCCTCGCGTTGCGGTTTCGCGACGCGAGGACTGATGTGGCTCGTCATTTGTCTTGGAGTGTCGCACGGTGTAGTGCCGCGAGTTGTGGGACGAGTGCCGCGGCTGTCCCGCGCGCAGCGCAGACGCAGTAGTGGCGACCAGAGCCAGCAGCATTGCTTCACGCCGCTGCATGACACTTGCTCGCTCTCACACTGCTCCCGAATGAGCTACGATGCAATCGTGTGTGCTTCAGCGCGACGCTGTGCCCCGTCTTCAAGTTTGTCAAGTTTGCGCCTGCAACCGACGGGTTTTTTTGCCCCCGCAAAAAGCCAAAAACAAGCTAGCGGTTGCCTCGGGCACCTATAAAGCACCCACACACATGCGTCCGTCAAAGCTTATAACGACGCTCTTCGCGCTGGTTGGCGGGTTGGCGCCGACGCCGCCGACGCCGCAGCGCACGAGGCGCACACTCTGGACTGATGAGGCAGAGGTGACGACGCGTCGAGGCGTCGTCGGCGGCGCAGCAGCCGCTGCAGCGACGCTTTGGTTGCCCGCGTACGCGGTCGACGACGAGTACCCCGGCACCGCCGTGGAGCGCCGAAAGGCGGTGGCCGCGCGCATCAAGGAGGTCGGCGTCCGCGCCTTCGCGGAACCGTGGCACGAGACGCGGCGGAACTTGCTGTATGTGGGCGGGTTAAAGGACGTCGCCTCGACGCGGCTCGCGTTCAGCGACTATAATCATTGCGACTTGACGTGCATGGCGCCGAGCGTCTTCGAAGAGTCGAACGCGAACGGCGCCGTGGCCGGCATTTCAAGGTCGAACGCGCTCGGCGAAGCGATCCGTGCCGGCAGTCTGCAGGACCTCGGGCCCGGCGGGAGCTGGGCCACGTGCATGATCGGCTGCGCGTCGGAGCCCCCTAGAGATGTAGCGCACGTGCAGTTCAAATCTCGCATTGCGTTCAAGCTCGTCTGGACTCCTGGTGCGACCGATAGCTTTCGGAGGTTTGTCCTCGTTGACGACGAAGGCGTTCTCCTGGCCTCCGGCGCGCCGACGGGCAACGACTTGCCACCCCTCGCGGAGCGCAAGAAGAACTTTGCGCTCGTCGAAGGCAGCCGCTACGCGCGGGCGGCGACGATCTTCCGATGGCCCGACGTTTATGATCCGACGTTCACGGTGGAGGAGAAGTGAAGACCCCCCGGGGCCACATCGTTGTTTGTAATTTCATTTTGTTTCTTACACGGTAGCACGCTACTCTATACTAAGGGCGGGGGCGGTCCGCCATCATATCTTGACGCTCCCACCGCGGAGCAAGATCTTCGAGACGCACTGGAGCGCGCGCCGTTGGACTTCCTCGTCCTCGTGATCGATAAGCTTGAGCGCGGCGTCCTTGGCGCCGAGCTTCACGAGGGCACTTTTCGCCCCAGCGTGACGGTGCGCGATCTCGCCGAGGTCGTACGACGCCACGGCCAGCGCCTCTACGTCGCCGGTCGGTTCCGAGAGCACCTCGACCAGGCGCCGGACGAGAGCGAAGTCGTCCTTCTCCGCGGATTTCGCGTGCTCCGCCCAAAAGGCCTCCGAGTGCACCGGGCCCCACCTAAGTTTCCCCGAGGCCACTTCGGCCGCGTAGCGCTCGAGCGTGGAGAGCTCCTTCGAGACGGACTTGACCCGCGTCGCGAGCTCGATCACGACGGCCTTGACGTCTTCGTCCGCGAACGGTCGCGAGGACATGGTCGCGAGCGTCGCTCCGAGGCCCGCGCCGACCATGCGCGTCGCCGCCACGTCGTCGCGCGCCGCGTTCAGCAAGGCCGTGACGGCGACGCGCACGACCTTCTCGCGCGGCGCCGCCGCGACCGCGCCGCAGAGCGCCTCGACTGCGTGGCTCCGCACAAAATCATCCGGCGCGTCCTCTTCAAAGCTGAGGCACCAGAGGGAGAACGCGACCTCGTACTTGAGCTGCGCGCCGCCGCCGGTGTCGTTGAGGCGTGCCGCGAGTAGGGCGACGCCGCCTTGCGCGGTGAAGGCCGAGCGCGCGCGCGGCGCGCGGAGCGCCACGGCGAGCGCCGGCGCGGCCTCGCGGGCGGAGCTCCCGTCGGCCATTTGTGTCGCCAGCCACTGCACGAGCGGCCCGGCGTCCGCTTGCGCGTCCGCGGCCACGAGCGCGGCGGCCACGGCCGCGGCGACGCGCGTGCTGTAGGCGTCGCCGGCGCGAGATGCCTTGCCCGCGGCGTTCACAAAATTCTCGAGACCGCCGGGCGCAAAGAGCCCGGCTTTCGCCGCGGCGGTGCCGTCCGCCACGAGCACGTCCTCGGCCTTGGTGACGCAATAGCGGCGCGCGGCGCCGTCGTCGACGCCGCCGGCTACTGCCGCGAGTGCCGCCGCGTAGGCGCGCGCGGCCGCGGCGTCGCCGAGCACGGCCTCGAGCGACGAGGCCTCGGCGCCCTTGATCGCCGCGGCGTGCTGGTCGGCGACGACGCCTTCGCGGATGAGGCGCTGCCAGTCGACGGCGCCGAACTGGAGGGCGTCATCTCGTGTCATCATGGAAGTCATTTTTGAGCTGACGATGCGGCGCGCTGCTTGCCGACGACAACCCGAGCGTGCTGGTCGCTTTTATGGCTTTGCAGCGCGCGGTCGTCTGGCGCGCTGGCTGGGGAGGGCGCTACGTGTGTGCGGCACTCTGAGAGCAATAGATATCACTCGGCAAGGGGGGCACAGGCTATATACCGGGCTTGAATCAGAATCAGTATGGCTGCAATAAAATTTTAAGGGCGCGGGTTTTCTAAAGTGCGGGTTTCTTTGAGCTCGTTATAAGCTTCCTCACGCGAAACCTGTGGGACAACGACTATACGCCGGGAATGGACTTTTTCCTTAAGTTGGCTGTCTTCTTCGCGTAGATCTGTGGGGGGACCCGTCTGGCGTGGCGTGTGCGCGGGTTTCTCGCAGCATATTTTTCAGCAAAGCTCTTTGGCTAGCTGCCGCATAGCATACCGGCGACAGCTATCAGTTACGCATCGCTTGCACGCATCGCTTTCGAAGACATCACAGCGCGCGTTCCGCGCCGCCGCTCGTACTCCGCACAACTCGCCGCCGCACGAGGAACGAGCAGTTTCGAGCATAGCGAAGCCAGCTAAACTATGACCGACGTCGTCGCCGAGACCGCGGAGCGCCAGTGGCCGCCGACGCCACCCGCATGGATCGACGACCGCGCGACGCAGCGCTGCACTGGCCGCTCGTGCCACGTCGTCTTCGACGGCTTGGTGGAGCGCCGCCACCACTGCCGCTTCTGCGGCAACTTGTTTTGCCACCGCTGCTCGGCGCGCAAGGCCATGATGCCCCCGCAATGGGCGATCAAGGAACCTCAGCGCTGCTGCGATACGTGCTTCAGCGTCTTGGCGCCCGAGCAGGAGGGCTGGATCAAGGGCAACGCCAATGCGGAGCGGGAGAATTTCCTCGAGGACGATTCAACGACAAAGTATCTCAACAGCCCGATGCGCTTCACGCTCGGCGGCGAGATCCGCAAGGCAAGCTACGCGCTCCAGAATTTGACGGACCGGGACAACGTCAACTACTGGGGACGCGACGCCGAGTACGCGACGGAGATGCTCGAGGCCGTCGAGGGCATGCTGTTCATGACCGTGGGGAAGGTGGCGTTTATAGGAGGTGTTAGGATCGGCACGGGGCTCGTCATAGCCAAGCTGCCGGACGGGACGTGGAGCGCGCCGTGCGCAGTTGGTAACTTCGGCGTTACGTTCGGCGCATGCGTTGGCGCGGAAGTGACGGACATGGTCACGGGGATCGACCGCGAAACAATGGAGAAGTTCGCGAACGAGACCGTTTCGAATATTATGGTCGGCGGAGAAGCGAGCGTGGCCCTCGGCTTGTTAGGGCGATCGGCTACCGGCGAGGCCTACCTCGCAGCCTCCGGCTCAGACAACTCGGAGGCCTACATGAGCTACTCTCATTCGAGAGGCGGCTACGCGGGCGTGACCGTTGATGCCGCCTACGTAACTGTGCGCAAGGACGTGAACGAGAAGTTCTACGGCCACAGGATCTCGGCTAGGGATATTTTAGGAGGACGCGTTGACCGGCCGCGGGCCGCCGAGCCCCTGTACGCCGCGTTGGACAGATTCTATGCAAGCGTATTCCCGCAACGTGGTGGTTCTGGCTCCAACGGAGGCGAGTTCTATAGCGCCGATGGCGGTGCACCACCGCAAACGTTCGCCGGTGGCACGGGCTACGTGGCGGACGGCTCGTCATACGGCCACCGGCGCGCGTCGGGCGCCGACACCCTGCAGTACGACGAGTACGGGCGACCGGTCTTGCAATCGGCCGAGCCGGCCGCGCCGCGCCCGGCGCCCGTCGTCCGCGCACAGCCGGGGGCACCGCGCGTCGTCAGCGCGGTTCGTGCCAAGCCGGCCGGCCCCGTGCGCGCCGGTCGCGTCGTCGCTGCGCGGCGCTCGCCCTCGGCGGGCTCGGTGGTCGCCGCCGTGCCGCCCGCGCAGTCGTCGCCCGCGGCGCCGCCTGCGTATTCGGCGCCGCCGACTCCGCCGCCGACGCCGCCGGTCGTTTCCGCCGTCCGCGCGGGCCGCGTCATCGCCGCGGCGCCGCCGCCCTTGGAGGTCCCGACGCCGCCCGTCGCCGCTGAACCGCCCACGCCGCCGGCTGAACCGGCGACGCCGGAGCCGGAGGTCGATCCGCTCACGGGCTTGCCCATCTCGTTGAAGAAGCGTGTCGTCGCGCCCAAGGCGGGACTCTTCGAGGACGAGGAGAAGGAAGTGTGATTAGGGAAACACACGTGTGTTATAAGTTATCGCATATATTTTATGGGGGCAACAGCCCAGAAAGCGCGTCCCGCGCCTCGGCAGTCCTCGCCCGCGCCACGTCCAAATTTCGAAGCACCGCTCGGTGGCGCTGCGCGGCCGTCGACTCGCGCGGCGGTGGGCGGCGGCCCGTCAAGAGCACGGGCGAGGATGGTGGTCTCGCGGGCGGCCACGCGTCCTCTGCGCGCCTTGCAGCGCGCCGCGTCACGCCTGTCCAGTGCCCGAACGCCGATCGGACCACACGCGATTCCACGGCGCGGTCCGCTGTTGTCAAGGCCGCGCATAGACAATACGCGCGCATTGAATAGTCACCGCGCCGCCGGAAGTTTCGAAGGCCAAGCTTCAGAGCGTTCCGTCTCGCAACACGAGCTCCCGATCGTAGCAGTACGAGCGTGAGCCGGTGGCGGTGCGTCCGAGCGCCCGCGGCGCGGTCAAACGCGGACTCGTGCGCAGCTGCGAACGACGAGAGCGCAGCGCGAAAGATCCTGAAGAAACATCGCATCAGGCGCCTTTCATGCGACGCGATGCCGGCGCGGCCGACGGCCCTCGCCAAGTTTCGGAGCACTCCCTGCCGCGCGCGCGCCGCGACCATCACCGCGAGTGCCCGTCGAGTTCCGTCGGCCCGCCTCTCCGCCGTGGCCCGCACGAGCTTCGCCGCGCAAAGGCGAACGGCTCTTCGTCGCCGCGCGTTCGCCGCGAGCGCGATCACGCCCCGTCGAACCCTCGCATCGGCCGCGCGCCGCGCGGGTCCTTGCGTCGCCCGGAGCAGGGCCGCCGCGCCGCGGGCCTTGTTCGCGTCCCGCGCGGCTCCCGGCTCCGTCGCCTGGCACGCGGCTTCAGCCGTATCGCGCCGGGCGCGCCAGTGGTACGGTGACGAGGCGTCTTGTGTCTTCGACGGCGATTGGGGCGGCGTTTTGAGCGCCGCGACCTCGTGGCCTTTGAGCGGAAGCCCCTTGATGTCCGCGATCTCGGCGTGGGCGCGCGCGAGCCGGCCCTTGAGCGCCCTGACCTCTTCCTCGGCCGCGTCGGCGCGCGTTCCCGCGGCGTCGCGCTCGTGCCGGATCAGCTGGCTGGCCCAGTCCAGGTCGCTCTCCGCGTCGAGCCGCTTCTCGAGCGTCGCCGACCGCGCCTCGGCCCGCTTCGTTCGCTTCTGCGCGAGGCCCATGTCATGGCGCGCCGCGGTGGCCACGTCGGCGGCGGCCGAGAGCCGCGCCGTCGTGTCCCCGAGCGCGTCCTCGAGGGCCCGGACGCGGTCGCGCAGGAGCGCCGCCTCCGCGTCGTCCGCGGCGTCGCTCGCGTCGTCGCTGTCGTCAAAGGCAAGCGACCGCGCCGGCGATGCCGCGCGTGCCCGCGCCAGATCGGCACCGAGCCGCGTGTTCACCGCCAGCAGCGCCCGGACCTGGCGCAGCATGACCTCGCGCTCGACCACCAGCCGGTCGCGCGCCCGCGGGTCGCCCCGGGCCGCCCACATCGGCGCCGCGTCACCGCGCCGCACCCAGTCGTCCACGGCCCCCAGCGCGTCGCAGGTTGCAGCGAGCGCGTTGCTCCTCCCGTCGCCAAAGTGCTCCAGCGACTCGAGCGAGGCGCGCAAGCCGTTGCTTGGCGAGACCGGTGCCCGCTTCGAGGGGCCCGGCGCCGCCGCGTTGCCGGTGAGTCGCACCGCAGCCACGCCGCCGGAGCGCGCCGCCGCCACCTCGCAGCGCGCGGCCGCAGAAAACACCGCCGACGCCTCGGCGGACGACGCCGCGGCCCCAAGCTCCGGCGCGACCGTCTCCGGCGACGCGCGCCGCAGCCGGCGCACGGGCGTCGCGCTGGCCTCGGGCGGCGCCAGGCGCGCGAGGCCTTTGGGCGGCGTTGTCGGCGAGTAGCAGTCCCAGGTGGGCGGGGTCGGCGGCGGCGCCGCCCCCGCGTACGGCGGCGGCGACGCCGCGGGCGGCAGCATGTTTACGCGCGTCCCCGCGGCGGGCGGCAGCGGCGCCGCCGCCGCAGCTCCATGTGAGTGGTTGAGCTCGAGCTTTTGGGGCGTGAGCGCGGCGGTGCCATTCGATTGGTTGAGCCGGGGCGCGAGCTCGGCGGTGCTCAGCGCGCGCTGGCTCTTGGTGATGGACCTGGGCGGCCTACTCATGTCGTGACTGCTCTACGAGCGCTCGCTCTCGTGCTGCCCCCACGAGCCGAATCCCGATCCGTGCGCTTTGCGAGCAGCCTGTCGTCGGTCGGCGGTGGCTGCACGAGACCAGTGCGCATATACCAGACCGCGCCTGTTGCCAAACTACCAGCCCTCACCGGCGCGGCGCGCGCCGCTGCGACGGCAAAGACAGAGATCAGCGCCAACTCATCTCCGGACTGCTGTGACTCATCTCTGGACTGCTGTTGTTTACTAATATTTATAACTTACACACAAACCCCGCGCCGTCGACGCGACAAGGGGTGATGACGTTCGAGACGAACCTGCGGAGGGGGCGAGTGAAGAACTGCCACCCCTGGCACCCAAAACGGGCCGTCCGAAACAGAAGAGTCTCAGTTTGGAACGAAGTGTCTCATTCACGGTATTCTCAGTGAACTTTGAAGGCGTTTCTATTGTCTCATCTTCGACTCGCGTCATGCAATAAATCAGGACGCGGCGGACGCGCCTCAGCTGCCGCCGCCGGAGCGCCTGTTGATCAGCTCGCGGCCCTCCTCGACGTCCGGCACGGGCATGTCGTCGCCGCCGCGCGCCACCCGCGCCCGCCGCGCGTTCTCGCGCCGGCGCCGCTCGACGGCCTGCAGGAAGCACGACCGCTTCCGCAGCTCGTCGGCGTCGCAGTCGAGCCGGAAGCACGGGCAGCAGCAGAAGCCGAACGTGAGCCCGGCGCCGGCGTAGGTGAGCTGCCGCGCCGTGAAGGTGGCGAGCAGCGTCGCGCACGCGCCGGCGTCGTCGATGGCCGCGTCGCAGTTCAGGCCGGCGACGAGGCAAAGCAACGAAACGACGAGCAGCGCCAGCAGGAACACGTTCTTCCACGTGGCCACCGCCTGGCGCATCACGACGCGCGGGTCCGGCGGCGGCTGCGGCGGCTGGTCGAAGGCGGTCTGGTCGAAGGCGTTGTGCATTTTGTCTTGCTGTGTTAATGAATGCGCGGCGCTGTGAGCTAGCGAGAGTGCAGCCTTATTGTCGCTGCTTTAATCAATGTGCGCTGCGCAGCCGTCCAGCGCGAGCAGGCTACTGCCAGGAATATATGAAGCGATGCGCAAGGGGCGAGGGTGACCGCCGTGGTCAATCTCGCCGATTTCCTGGCGCCGGCCGCGCGGCTCGGGTTCGGGTTCGGGTTAAGCGGCTGAGGGTGCGGGTTTTCTAAAGTGCGGGTTTCTTTGAAAGTCGATCGGCGCTACGCGTGCGAGCTTGCGCAGCCGAAGCTGGGAGGGCGTTACAATCGGTGAAACGATAGCAGAGGAAGCCGAAAGAGGCTGCCCATTGCACGCGTGACAAGCACCCTGCCCGCATAAGATGCTCATCATCATCTAACAGTTATGCACGCGCCGCACTTCGCCAGCGCGACGCCGGAGTCTCTCACGTTCAGCATTGATGAAGCGTCGCGGCTGTGCCGAACCATCAAAGGGGATGACAGCATGGTTGACTCGACCGCGCTCGACCGCCTCAAGCTTTTCAACGTACAAGGACAGTTAGCGAAGGCTGCCCGCGCGGCGACGGAAACGTGCGCTGCGGAGATCGGGAACAAAACATGCTACATCTGCTTGGACGACGGCGAGAGCGAGGGCCTCGTGCGCGGGTGCGCGTGCCGCGGCACGGCGGGCTTCGCGCACCTGTCGTGCTTGGTGCGGCAGGCAAAGCTCGCGACGAGCAAAAATAACGAAAAGGCCGACTCGACGGACGACGGCGAGAACGTCGAGTGGCCCCACGAGCTGTGGGACACGTGCGGCCTGTGCAAGCAAGAGCACCACGGCCTTGTGAAGTGTGCGCTCGGCTGGGTCTGCTGGACGACCTACGAAGGTCTGCCGGAGACGTGCGAAATGCGACGAGGCGCGATGATGGCGCTCGGCAACGGCCTCCTGGCCGCGGGGCGTTACGAGGATGCCCTTGTCGCCTACCAGTGTTCCCTCGTCACTGGTCGGCGCAGCGCATATAAAGATAACCTCGCCGCGTGCTACCAGAAGCGCGGCATGGCCGACCAGGCGTTGCGCCTCCAGCGGGAGGTCCATGCCATGGGGCTGACCCTAGGGATCGCCGAAGATCAGGCCGTGGATGCGGCCACTCTCGCTGAATTTCTGGTAGACGCGCGGCGGTTTGCGGAAGCGAAGGCGTTCGTGCGCGAGAACACGCCCGCGATCCGCGGCAACTTCGGGGCCGACCACCGCGCCGTGCTCGATATCCAAACGCACTACGGGCGGGCCCTCTTCCAGGCGGACGACGCCACCAACGACGACCTCGTCGAGGCCGAGGCGGTCCTCGATGACGTGCTGACGCGGGCGCGCCGCGCGTTCGGCGAGAGACACCCGGACACCGCGCGCGCGCGGGACCTGCTGGCCGAGGCGCGGCGCGCTCAATCTTGTGATGGGGCGCGGTTCGCACAACGGTGCGCGGCGCACTTTACCAAGATACACTCAAATCCGCTGCGGTACTGCGAGAAGAACTGCCTCTTGTACGAACAGGGCCGCATGGCCCTTATTACGAGAGATTGGCAGTTGCTGGGCGACGCGAAGACGAAAGAAGCGGACAACGCCGTCGGTGCTCGCCTCCGGTTCGCCTTTGCGTTCCGCCGCGACGTCGTCGAGCTCAAGAATATTTTGTTGCGCCTCTTCAACGAGGGCCGGCGCCTCGAGACGAGCCTGGCGTTGCTCGAAAGCTATTTCTTCCGCGACGACACGGGCGGGGGGCACCGCAACCGCGTCTGGAAAACGCTGAGCGACGCGCTGCACGAACTCCGGGGTTCCTTGAAGGTGCTCCAGGACGCGCGCGACGTCATCAAGTGGACGTGCTGCCTGCCGCGCTGTCGCGAGGCGCCGCGGCCGCCGCGCCTAGGGAACTTGGTCAAGAGCGGCTGCGTGGTGCGACTCCTCAAGCGCGCGGCGCGCGCCGCGCCGGAGCTGAAGTTTATTTTACTGGAAGAGGCGTCTGTTTTACTGGAAGAGGCCACGGACGACGACGACCGTGTGCGGCTTGAGCCGGCGCGCGCCGTTATTGACGCTCTCGACGCGACCTCGTGTACGCAAGTAGAGCAGAAGTACGCGCTCGCGGTCGTCACTGCCTGTGGTGGCGTAAAGGCTCTGTCGATCCACGAGCAGGTCGTCGCCTACGCCCGGACGCTCCGAAACGCCCCGGAGGCGCTCGAACGGACCGCGGCCGCGCTCGAGGCGCTCGACGCCGCGACCAAAGCGAAAGCTTGTGCGATCGCGGACACGGACGGCCGCTACCCGCTGTTGGCGCACGCCCTGCGCGTGCGCAAGGAGGGCGCGGCGTGCCGCGCGGCGGCGGCCACGCTACGGGGGGTGCGGATCTGCTGCGATGCGGCGCTCACAAAGGACGGCGGCCCCCTCTTTGTCGACGTGGGCGACGACGGGCTGGTGGCTTTACCGGAGGGTTTCAAAGGCGTCGCGCAAGGCGTTGTGCGGGTCCGCGAGATCGTGGCGCAGTATGATCTTGTGGCTGATAGATTGTTGAAGGCGGAGGGCTGGCCCCCGCCAAAACAATTCGGCCGGTGCCGCGTGGCGCGGGTGCACCTGGACGGGGTGCACCTGGACGGCACGGCGCCCTGCTGGCAGTGCGGCGGCAAAACTTTCCTCGATGCGTGGTGTAGGGGTGGGGTGTGCTGGGGGTGCGCGCGCCAAGAGCGGGCAAACGGCCGGTGCGCCCGCGGGGCGGCGTGCCCGCTTCGCAAGCGGCGGCAGGGCGGCTTCTGCCGCCACGCGAACCGCTGCGTCATCTGCGATCAGCACTCGTGCGATAAATGTGCGTTGGCCCGAGGCGACGGCGACGACGTGGCCCGCATCGCTCGGCAGTTTGGCGACGACGCCCTGGTCGTCGTATCTTTTGATCGGATGCTCTGCTCGACGCGAGCCGGAGCTGACCTCTCTGTCATCGACAAGAAAGAGTTGTACGTCCTCGGCTGGCGAAACCGCGTAAAACGATGGTCAGAAGCAAGCAGCGCGGGGCGAACGACACCGCCGGAGACGCCGGAGGTACGACCATCGTGGTGCGACGCGCTCGCCGACGAAGCGCTGTGCGAGCTCTTGTCGGCGACGACCCGCGCCTTTGTGCTGACGCGGAACAGCCATGGGGACGACATCCGCAAGTTTCTCGACGAACGTCATCTCGGTCACGTCGTCGTGTGCTCGGCAAAGTTAGAACAGACCTCAAAAGCCGCCATCCTGAGGGAGCTCCTGAACAAATATGACGCGCGTTTTGCATCATCTCCAGTGGGCGTCCCAGGCGTCCGCGCGGTCTACGCTGACGACGACGTCCACGAGCTCTGCGACGAAGGCGTGGAGCTGCTGGCGCGGCGGGGGCAGGTTTGTCGCGTGTTGTTCGCGCCGGTGGCTAGTTAGGCTAATGTTGTGATTACAGTAAATAAACTTCGGACACGAGCTCCCGAGGGCAGCTCCAAAATACCCTTCTCGTAGTGTAGATGTCATATACTTGATTTCCACTATAGGTGGGGTAGTATGGGGCCCAACTATACCGCTGTTACGATTCGTGGGGGCCCTCGGGTAATTGTCATGTTTGACGATCGCGGGGGCATGAGAGTGGCCAAGCCGGTGGAACCCGGTCGATTCGTGGTCCAGAGGTCTCCCTGGGGTCGTTTAGGATCGGTATTGGTCGTGGGCAATCGCCTACGCCGCATGCGCCGCCGCTTCCAGCTTCAGATACACCTGCCAAGATGCATCTCAAGACAGCTGGCCCATGCTAAAAGTGCCAAACAATGACTTCAGAGCTCTCTGTGAGTCCCAAGTGCATGCGGATGCGGTGTAGGCGTCTAACCAACAGTATACATAACCCATAGGAAGTCGGAGAGCCGATCTGCATCCCAAAAAGTGTTTTATTTGGACGCGATGGCACCCGTGAACGTCAAATACGCTAATTATTCGAGGGGCCCCAATAAGCGCAATAGCGGTCTCGTTGGGTCCCATACTACCCCACCTATAGTGGAAATCAAGTATTGCACTTGTACATCACGAGAAGGGTATTTTGGGCTGCCCGGCTCGGGCCTGAATATTATTAATCTGGACCTCGCGCAAGTCAGTCGGTCATGAAACAAACGATCGCGCCAAGGTCCATAGTGATGGTACAACCGTTGATAGTCGCAGGTCTAGGTCTTGTGCCCGAATTAACAAGATCGAAGGGTCGCGGAGTCTCCGAACTGCGCGGAGATTACGGTTACCTAAATCCAATGTAGTAGTCGTTCTGGTGGTTCGGATGGACCACCCAAGTACCGAAGCGCCTCAAACGCCAATTTATTTCATAACTCACGGGTCTGGAGCCTTTTTGGAGGTCCGTCTACGCACCGTCCTCCGCGGAGAATGGGCAAGTCGGTCGATTGTGAATAGAACAACGGCGGCACGGTTCCTCGGGGTAGTGGAGTCGCGGATACTCGCTGGTCCAGGTCGTGTGCCCGTCTTTGTATATAAACACGGCCCCATAACCTG
>Ga0302122_10001210_pt1 | contig 16331 bp, 11 predicted proteins | sample CB21_SCM_MG_FD_203115 | JGI IMG/M metagenome (GOLD analysis project Ga0302122, IMG submission 203115) | Marine microbial communities from Western Arctic Ocean, Canada - CB21_SCM | ecosystem: Environmental > Aquatic > Marine > Oceanic | place: Canada: Western Arctic Ocean | collected 2017-09-28
GCCCTCCCGCGCGGACCCCCGGCAGCCTCGTGCGCCGCGGGGCCGGGAAGACGTTCAAGGGCGGCCTGATGACGGTGGTCGCGGCCGCGGGCGCGTGCGCGACGACGGCCATGCCGGTCCCGAACACGATATGCATCGGCGCGACGCTCGGCTGCGCGCTCCGGACCTTCGTGGCCTTCTACTCGACGATCGCGTTCATGATCGTCGGGCGGGGGAAGCGGCGCGCGGCCGTGGCCGCCTCGCAGAACGCCGCGACGCCGGGCGCCGACGCCGCGGCGGCCGCACAGGCGGCCGCAGCGGCTGCGGCGCGTTGATCGTTAACTTTCTTATTAGTCTTCGGGTAGCCGTGCGGGTGTGCGGGTATTTGGCCCGTGCCGTATCGTCGCACTGCGGCCGACGAGCACCATAGCGATCCCAACCGAGCAGGGGCGCTCACTGTGAGCCAGCGCAGCACAATAGTCTAGCGCGCCAACGCTTGCCCGCACTCCTGCCGGCCAACAGGTGCCGCATAAATACAAAAACAGCAACTGCAAATTACAGCTCTGCGCGAGGAACGTGCCGGACTCGAACAAAGAAAGACAGAACGACATAAGGCAGTCCTTGCCCCCTGGACCACGCGGTAGAAAATGGAGCATCTCAACAACCTCTTCCAGCAAGCCGGTGCTGGGGGGGCCAATAACAATAACAATAACAACACCAATGCCACCCCCGCCGGCGCCAACAATCAGCCGCCGCAGCAACCGCCGCGCTCCGACTTCGCGCGGGAAGCCTACGCCGCCGCGTTCCAGCACGAGATGATGAACGCGTTTGGACTCGGGGAGCAGTTCGTGGCGTCGCGCGTCGCGGCCACGAGCCAGGAGACGGCCGAGGAGCAAAAGACGGGCCCGCCGCCGATGCTCGAGTCGGCCCTGAAGGATTTACTAATCGTGAAGGTCACCGAGGTGGACTTGGCCAAGGACGGGAACCGAGAGTGCTGCGTCTGCCTGGACCCGCAGGAGGTCGGCGACAAGGCCACGAAGCTGCCGTGCGGCCACCTCTTCCACACGCCCTGCGTCGTGCAGTGGCTCCGCAAGCACGGCACGTGCCCGAATTGTAGATATGAATTACCCACCGGGGACGCGACGTTCGAGGAGGGGCGCGCCGAGCGCATGGCCCAGCGCGTGCCCCGGTATCGCCTGCGGGATCTGAGCCGCCTGCACGTGCGTGAGCTGCGGCAGCTCGCGGCGCGCGGCGACCGCGTTTTCGCGGGGCTGACGGAAAAATCGGACCTCGTCAAGGCCCTCGTTGACGGGGGCCTGGTCCAGATCATTCCAGACGAGGTGCGGCAATTGGACGCGACGCGACAGGCCGTGGCCGCCTGGTCGATCCGCCAACTGAAACAGCTGATGGCGGACGTTGGCGTCGACTCGACTCGTTGCGTCGACAAGCGAGATCTCGTAGACGCAGTCGCTGAATCAGGTTTAGTCGCGTTTGCCGCCGAGGACGACGCCACGGCGGACGACGGAGTAAGTTAAACTTTTAGAATGACCCGCTACCTACTGGCCTCAGGCTCGACGACGTGCACTCGACGCGACCCTCGAGCCATGCGAGCACCTTTTTGCAGAGCTGCTTTTCTCGAATGACTTTCGGCAGCTCGTCCGGGTCAGCGACGACCCGCGAGGCTTCGAGCGCCACGGCGGAGTCCGCGTCGACGACGCGGAACGCCAGGCCTCCGTCTGGAATTGACTCTCCGCCAGCGTACGGCACGCGGTCGATCTCGCATTGCGACCGTCGTTTTGTTTCTGATGCGTAGGCTTCGCCCTCGGGCGGCGCGCACCACAAGAGGAGTTGTGCGCCGTCTTCCGTCGCGGCCGTCGGCGCTCCAGGCAGATCGCACACCGGGTACGCATCGATGGCGTCTCTGACGGCCGACGCGGTTGTGGATTGGGCGAATACGATCCGCATCAGTACTGGTTGGTCGGCTGACATCCGCAGCCTCGGGCCGTGTCGCCGACGCGCCGCGGGCAACAGAGCTCCCACACACATGCATGTGGAGGAGAGCAGTGCAGCATGCATCAATGTGTAAGCACTGCTCCTACCGCCGCTGTTGCGATTCCTTTGGGCATTACGTATCTACTCGAAACAAGCAACAAAAATCTGCAACCAACGCAAAATAACCCGTGCTCAAACGGGTTTTCGGCTCTCTTATCTTTGGCAAGCTAGCTAGGCCTTCCTCTCTACCGAATTGCGCATCACCCGAGCCTAGAAGACGTCGCAAAGCTGCCCTCGTCCACAGCTATTTGCCTGCCCCATTCCTATCGACTCCAAGGATGGCAAAGCAAGCCCGCAGCAAGAAAGCCAAAGCGGACAACACCTACGATGAGGAGGATGATGAGAGCTTCGTGGAGCCACCACCCTCCCCCAAGCCAGCAAAAAAGAAGAAGCCTAAGAAGAAATCCTACAAGATGCACGAGCTCGACACCGAGACGGCGACGGACATAGCGCGCCGCGCGCTGCGCGACATCGATGCGCCAAATACGTGGTCCACCGACGCGACCGCGGCGGCCGCGGCGTGGGCGGGCCGCGACCTCGCGCAGGCCGCCACGGTGACGCGCTGCGCCCTCTCGCGCCGCTGGGGCTGGTTCTGCGAGGAGGAGCCCGAGGAGAATCCGTACTCCGCGGTCGCGCGGGGCGGCCAGAGACCCTGGGACGAGTGCTTCGAGGACAAGTACTACGTCGACGCTCCTGCGAACGGGTCTATGATCCGGACGAACGAGCGTGGTGAGCGGCCAGAAGCTGAGAAGCTCTCCTACGAGTGCGAGGCGCGGTTCCGCGACGCCGAAATACAGCTGCGCTTCCGGGGCGACACGCTGAACAAGCCCGATACGGAAGATGCGGAGTATGAGCCGGGCGAGCACTACATGGGGTTTTCCGTCCGGTACCGCCGGGTCAGCGCGCGAGACTGGAAGGTGCTGTGCTCGTGGGAGCGGATCATCACTACGTGTGGCGGGCAGGATGACGAGCACATGCGCGGGGGCATCGCCGCCTCCGCCGTCGCGGAACTCGCCCGATTGGTAGAGTACGCGGGGAACGCCGCCAACAGGAAGAGCCAACTGCTCCACTTGGTCTGGCGGCTCTTGGGAACCCCTGCACGCGACATTAAAATCGAGCAAGCATATAATTTGCGGAACGTCAATGCGGGCGGGGAGGAGGCAGTCACCGATTGCGCCACGTCCATCTCCGGAGCGCTCCGCTTGCACTTGCTCGACATCGCGGCGTGCGCCCCGGAAGGCAACGACGAATACGAATACGACGACGGCGAGCACCCAGCGCATGCGCTGACGGGAAACTCGCAGTCGCTGCAAGCATGGTATGTTCACGCGCACGACGCGACCGAAGCGGACCTGGGCGGCGCGGTCATGCGGAGTTGCTGCAACCGTTTTGGCATAACCGACAACGCGGCGTGCGTCCACAACCTGGCCGGCAACGACGAGCGGGTCACGCGGACGTTCTTCGGCGGGCACAACGTCGTCTACTGCAAAACCACGTGGACGCCCTTCGACGCTCCGGGGAAGGACGCGAGCACGAACACGTGCTGCAAATGCGGCGAGACGACGGTGACGGGCGAGGTGGACTCGGACGGCGAGGACGAGCCGCAGGACGACGTGCTCGTCTGCGAGCACTGCTGGAGCGACACGCACCTTGGCTGCTCGCCGCTGCGAAGCGTGCCCGTGGGCGCCTTCGACTGCCACGTGTGCGCGTGCTTCGCGAACGGGCTCTAGTAGAGGTAAGTTTCGTTAGCCACACTCTAGAGAATTCAAGTTATCACAAGTATTAGTCTTCGGTCTTCCTAGTTCGTTGCCCGGCACCGCTGGCATCACTCTCACTTCTTCTTCTTGCCCTTCTTCGGTTTCTTCGGTTTCTTCTTGGGTACGTTCGCCCACGCGGGCACGTGCTTCGCGCGGTCGTCCTGCAAATAGGCGAGGTCGACCTTGCGAAAATACGTCTGCCCGTCGTTCAACACTCTATGGAACCGGCCCTGAGATTCCCAGACCTCTTTGAGTGCCTTCTTCGTTTGGTCAGAGCTCGTGACGGTCAGGTGCAGGTACAAAGTCTCCAACTTCGTGTTCGTCTTCACAAACTCCACAAGCATTGCCAAGGCCTCCCCCGGTAGCGGTGTGCAATACCGCATCGACAGCGTCACGAGCGACACAGTTGGTTGACCCTTGCACGCCGTATGTAATGTGGTCATGTCGTCGAGGCTGGTGATCTGGTTGTCGAGGTTCATCCACCGCGGCGGGACCTTGGCGCCACTCAGCCGCTCGATGGCGAGGCGCAGCGGCGGCGCGCATTTGGCCAGCGCTTCTGGGGGCACCAGGTTCTCTTTGTTGACCGCTGCGGGCTTTCGTCGGCGGCGCCGCCGTCGCGTCGGCGTGGCGTTTTGGTTGGGGTACAACATCACCGCCGGGCCGTTCATAGTCGCTGCCCGACGCTGCGGTGTTCGCGCGCTGCTATGTTCGCGCGAAGGTTGCGCGGCACACGGCTGCCCCAACTCAACGCATTTCTCGGGCGGCCCTTAACCGCATCAATGGGGCCGATCATAGGGCCTTCGGGCATCCTTCTATGGCTCTTTGATCGCCTAGCAATAGGTTTCTTTCGTTTCAACTTGGCCCGCGCGAGGGCGGCGTGCCACCGCGCGCATGCCTAGAGTGTGGCTCTACTTGAATTCAATTAGGACTGGGCGGCCGCCCGCAGCGCGCCCGCCAGTTGTGCGCCGTCCTCCCAGTGGGCGACGGACGCGTCCAGCGTCTTCGCGTCGTCGGCCATGGCCGCGAGCTTCTTCGCGAGGGGGAACCCGCTCCGCACGCAGACCGTGTCGCACGCTCGCAGCCGCAAACACGGGCAGAAATCCCCGCTGCCATCCCCCACGTACACGATCTTGCGCGGGTTCAGTTCCCGCCGCCACTGGTCCAATACCGCACCTTTGCACAGGTTCTCGGGGCACCGTGGGCAGCCGTGGGGCTGGTCCGGCGGCGTAAAGGGCGTGACCCTTAAAATATCGTCGTTGTGCGTCTCGTGGTCGTCGTGGTCCTCGCGACTGTAGGGCTCCCATTCACCACGGTTGGTCGCGACCGCGGAAAATATCCGCTCCATGGAAGAAGCTTTGAGTACTTGGTCGATGAAGACTGTATTCGCATCCGACATGATGCGCTGCTCTAAACCTTGCGAGGCCAGCTCCCGCACGACTTGTACCGTCTCGACGAAGACAGGGACGCTCGCCAGGCAGTGCTCGATCTGCCTTCTAGAAATCATGTGCTCCTCGCCGAGCTTCGTGAGAAGGTGGTCCATGAGCGCTGTCCACTTTCCCTTGCCAAAGATAGCCGGTCGCTCCGCCTGCAATTGTTTGAGCTCATCGGTCAACGCGGGCGCGAGCGCCTTCAGCACGTACGTGTCCGAGTTCTCGTTCACCAGAGACCAGTCGAAGTCCCAGATGATCAGTACGTTGCCTTCGCCCTGCTCGGCGGCCAGCGAGGCGCCGGCGCACCGGGACAGCCACATGCTGTCTGGCGTCCGAGGGCAGTCTGGTGGTCCACAGCCACCTGGTGGTCTGTGGTATCACTCGCTGCGTCTGGCGGGCGAGAGCAGCGTCGAGTTTTTTTTGCACGTGCGTCTGGCGTACAAGGGCAGCACGGTGCGTCCGACGGCGTGTGAGGGCAGCGTTGCACGGGCTTCGGCGCTGCGCCCGCAGCGCGCGCACAAGCCACAAGGGCGAATGCTGCAGCCACTAATCTAGAGCGATGCCTTGGGAGCTACCCGTGTGCGGATGCATCTTTTCCGTCGTAAATCAAAACGGGTTTTCAGATCTCTATTTCATTTTGCTCTTTGCACGCTTGCCGCCACGCTTTACTACCAGTACACAATCCATATATCAAGCGTCTCTCTAAAACGCATCGGCGCAGCGCCACGCTTCAAGCGACCGACGCAGCAGAGCTCCCGCACAGCAGATCTGCGTCCAAAGGCCTGCAAGAGACCAAGGCGACGAAACCATGGCGTCCTGGACGGCCACCCTCCTGCGCCTGGCCAACAACAACCGGCGCACTACGCTGCTCGCGGCGGTGGCGCTCTGGCACCTCGTCCGGTGGCGCCGCGCCCGGGAGATCGCGGACGAGGAGCGCGTCGCGCGCGCCGAGGCGCGCATCCGCGACGAGCGGCGCCGCATCCGCGACGAGCGGCGACGGCACAAAGACGCACAGCGCGAACGGCGCCGCATCCGCGACGAGCGGCGACGGCACAAAGACGCGCAGCGCGAACGGCGGCGGTGGCGGGGCCGCCAGACGGGCTCCTACGCGCTGCGGGAGTCCGGCGCGACCAAGGGCGCCCTGGGCGACGAGAAGACGTCGGGCTACTGCTGGTTCCTGACCAAGCCGCTTCACTCCTTCGGCGAGGGGCCCACCACCTTGAAACAGAAGCAGCGGAGCGTCCGCTTCCAGCTGGACGAGGCGCGGGAGTTTTATGGGTTTGCGTTCCGGTGCGCGGACGCGGTCTGCCTGGCGCACGGGACGCAGCCCGAGTTCGTCGGGCTGACGCTCACGGAGTGCCTGGTGCGGACGCGGAACGACTCCATAAACGGCGGGGAGCTGCACGAGCGCTTCTGCCAGGCCGCGGCGGAAGGCGGCGGCTGGGTCGAGTACGCCTGGCGGCGCACCGCCGCGAGTCCGCTGAAGACCAAAGGGGCCTGGATCTCCCGAGTGAAGTCGCGGCGGGGCGACGACCTGTACGTGGGCGTCGGCTTCGCCGTGCTGCCGCCCCAGAAGCCTACCGAGGACGGGCTCTATGGCTTTGTGGTCAACGGCGCGGGCCGAATCGTGGCGCACGGCGGCTCACGGTCACTCGTCGGAAAGACTTTAGAAGATGCTGTTCGGTTATCGGATAACAACGCGGTGGACGGCGCTGAACTGTTGCGGCGGATTGTGGACGCGGGCGAAAGTGGCGGCGGCTGGCTCACCTACCCCTGGCGAGTCCACGCTTCCGACGCTCTGCAGGGCAAGGGGTGTTACATTGTAAAAATAGAGCGAAACGGGAGCAGCGCGACGGACTCGGGCGGGAGCGGCGGCGAACTGTCCGCGGGCGAGTTATCGGGCGGTGACCTCTCGGACGAGGGCGTCCTGCGGCGCAAGCTGTCCGCAGGCGAGTTATCGGGTGGTGAGTTGTCGGACGAGGGCATCCTGCGGCGCAAGGTGGGGCGGCAGGCCATCGGCGGCGAGACCGTCTTATATGCGGGCGTCGGCTACTTCGAGTGCGACACGCAGCATACGCCACCAAGTATACCGCCGTCGCCCGAGGCGGCGCGGGCGGCCTTGGACGCGTTGGTCGAAATCGTCGGCGCGGGCGACTGTGACGTGGCCACGGCCGTCAGTGATAGCCGCTTAGGTGCCGCGGCGGCGGCGTCAACGTGCTGGTCGCGCACGGCGTTGCCGCGGGAGCTGGCGGACGTGCTGCGCGAGCGCGCCGTCGCGCACATCCGGGACGCGTGCGACGACCCCGTGCTGACGCCGTCGACGCGCCACCGACCGCTGCCTAGTGTGTACTAATCTGCAAAAAATTAGAAGTCCACCTCCCAGCCACTACTCGGCTGGTAGTGCACGAAGACGTTGGCGTAGCTCCGGCCCCGGAAGGGCGACGGCCGGCCGTGCAAGAGCCGCGCGGACTCGTAGAGTAATAAATCCCCGGGCTTCATATTAACAGAATGCAGCACGCCGGCGTGGTCCAAAATTTCCACGGGCCAGTCCTCGCTCCCATCCAATTCCTGGGCCACGTTCATGATGCCCGAGACAACATGCGTCTGGGCCGTGTCCACGTGCAAATGGAGATAGGAACCTTTTTCGTACGTTCTCACACCATACGCGGACGTGCCCATCAGAGGAGCTGTGATCGGCGCCCAGGCCTCCATGGTCTTTTGCAATTCCCGGAACACGAAGTTCTGGACGTCGCCGGGCATCGGCGTGTGCCATGTTTTAATCTGGTGCTGGTTGTATAAGGGGCCGCCGTCGTCCTCGGCTTTTTTGATCCTTTCATGACTCGCGTTGTAGAAGGTGGCCACGGCGTCGAAGACGGGCTGGGGCGTCCGGATGAGTTTGAAGCCGTCCGCCGTGACATTCGGCGTCAAAGCGATCTGGACATCACTCAAAGCTTTCCGCTTTTCAAACGCTAGGTCTCTCACTTTTTCACCAACAGCAAAACGCACGCGCGCGTCCCTCCCTTCCGGGCCTTCTAACGACGCGAGCCGCGCCATCTCCTTGAGTTGCCAGTGGGCCGCGTGCGGGTCGTGCGGCGGGGACACCTCCTGGCACGTCTCCGCCTTCCTGATCAACGCATCATTGATCAGGACCGCATCACCACTACCGCGCACCGTGACCTGCCCCAAAAACCGTCCTTCTTGATCACTGACCGCAAAGACGTGGCCCACGAAGCTCCCTATGGACGTCGAACCCCCGGGCTCCAGGAAGGAGACCTCGCGGTAGGGCGACTGGTCCCGCAGCCCCTCTTCCTGGGCCAGATCAAACCAGTGCACCGTGACGTTGGCGTCTAATGCATTGGTAAAGGCGAGGCTCGGGACGGCCATGGACGTCACGACTCGTGCATGGAGCTCCCTTCGCAACATCCGCGCGTCCATATTCACTAAAGACGCGGCGTTCGTCAATTGGTGCGTATCATTCCACTCCGCCCCCCGCGGTTCCGCGAGGAACACGCCGCAGGCATTAGAACCAGAAAAGGGCCACGCGCCGCGCCACTGGGACCGCCGCGCGATGGCCGTCGCGAGGAAGCGCGCCGGGCGCGTCCGCTGCGCGTGCCGCAGCGCGACCAGCACCTGTTTCGTGTCCATGGCGCCGCACGGCGCGCAGCCGCAGCTCGCGCGGCAGTGCGTCAGCATGTACGGTGGGTTCTTCTCGCACTCGCCCGTCGCGGCCCAGGCTTTGCATTCCTCCTCGTCGTCCCGGCAGGCGCCCCCCACGTCGTCGGCGGCGACGACCAACACCGCGGTCCAGCCGTCGCGCGGCGCGAGGCGCCTCAGCTCCTTCCAGGACGTGACGTTGCGCGCGTGCCAGGCCGTGTCGTACTTTCCGTTCTTCACGTGCGGGAGGCTGCGCGCGTCCTTCTTGCTGGTCCAGAAGGCGCGCGCGGCGGCAAAGGTGGCGAGCAGCAGGGCGGTTTTCATCCTGGCAATCGTTCCCGACGTTTTGCGCGCGTGCGTCTCAAGCGATCTCAGCCCCTGTCCTCTGTGTAAGGCGGTCGCGCCAAAGCAGTGCGTGGTGCACGACCAGTGTCGCAGCCGACGTCCAGCACTGTGTTAACGTAGTCTCTTTTGAACCACTGAAGGCAGCGAGGGCAACAGCGACGCAGGAGCCGACGGTCAAACTTAAAACTTTGAGATAAATTTTGGCTGCGTGAAAACCCGCACACAAAACAGGCGATCGAGGAGTCGGACGACCGAAAACAGAGCAGCACTTACTCACCGGTCCATCGTCTCTGTCAGCAGCGGCGTGCCGGCGTAGGGCGGCGGCTTGGTCCCGGACGCGACGGTCGGCGGCGCGTACCCGCCGAGCACGGCGCCCGGGGCCATCGGGCTCGCGATCGCTCCACCCACGCCGAGGCCCTCGCGGTACTTCATTTCCGCGTCGACCTGCGCCGTCATGCAGCCCGCCGTCGCGAAGAACACAATCTCCGCGATCAAATCCAAGAGCCGCGCGAGGTGCCGCAGGTTGCGGTTGAACGCCGCGGCGACGTGGCAGACGCAGCTCACCACCTGCACGCAGTTGTTGAAGCGGATGATCCGGTTGTCGCACTCGTCCGCGCTCAAGTGGTACATGTCCATGAGCAGAAACCGCGTCGAGGACACCGCCAGACCGGGGCAGAGGCACGCCTCCAGACACATGCACGTGCGCGGACAGTCCCGCTCGCCGCAGTTACCCGGCGTGAAGCATAAACATGGTGGCAAATAGCCCTGGCAGCACAGATAATTGTCCCACTCGGACCCGGGCGCCACGTGGTTTAACGCCCGATACCGCATGTGCCACTGGCAACAAATAAACGTGAGTGGGATGCCGCCCGCGCAGCACTGCAATGGGGCTTTGATGGGCGCGTCGCCCATGGAGACCCGGAACGTCTTGTGGTAAGTAGCGTACTTCTGGTACGTGCTTCCCCTACCGCCCTCGCCGCCGTACTCATCGTCCCGCAGCGGTTCTCCCGAAAAACAGAAGCAGAGGCTGTTGCACGCCATGGTCTATGGCTGCTAGTGGACCGCTTTTGGTGGTGATCTCCCTTGGGAGATGGCTGTCTCACAGGCGGCCTATGATGGCGATTCGCGTCGGGAGGCAGCTCGCGCTGATGGACAGGCAGCCCCTGCGACACGTGGGATCTGTTGTGCTCTATCCGGTTCGCTACCGTGGCCTCTCTTGATGCCGCCGGCCAAAGCATCGAAAATAGAGAAAATAGCAAGATGTCCACTAGGATTTCCCGTACTTACTGCGTCGGCATCGCCCCGGCCGTAGGCGACGGGATCACCTGGGGGTCCATAGATGCCGGATCGGGCTGACCCGCCCGCGCATCTTCGGCAGCCTGTCGCGCCTCGCGCGCGACGCGGCTCGCGCGTTCCCGTAGAACCTCCTCGCGCCGATCCTCGCGATCGACGCCGAAGGATCGCAGCGCACGTACGCGTCTCTCCTCGTTCGCACGCTTTTTTTCCAACCGCGCCAGACGCCCCTTCCGCTCCACGTCCGCCCGCGCCGTCCGTCTCGCGGTCTCGTCCCGTCGCGCTTGTTCTCGGGCTTCGTCCCAGACGCGCGTTGCCGCCGGCCCGCCCGAGGCCGTCGCGATGAGCGCGGCACGCGGCCCCAAGTTCGAGACCGCCTGATCGAGCGCGGCGTCGTCGAAGCGAATCCCGCCCGCCTGGCCCAGATCGTGCGGCGCGCCTTTCGGCGCGCAGGCGTCGACGTAGGCGCGCACGTCTCGCAGCGTTTCCGTCGCGTCAAAGGCCCCGCGCAACCTTATGCCCGTCGGCAATGAGATGACCAGCTCGACGTGCGGCCGCGGCGGCGCGAACGACGCGCACCAGGCGAGGGCCGCCCGTAGCTTCGCGTCATCGACGGCGGCCAGCGCGATCGTGTCCGCGCGCTCGTCGCTCTTGAAGCCGAGGTTCGCGAGAAGTTCCCGGCCGCCTGGCCTAGCTAAAAGTCGTTGCTGGCACACGCGGCTCGACTGCTTCAGGCTCCGGTACTTTCCCTCCGAGGGATTGTCCGCGACCTTCTGCAGAATCGATGCGACAAGTTGCAAGAGGTCCCGTAGCGCCTCGGGTGGGTTCAGGGCGACTGTGCGACGCGTGCGCTCCGTGGCGGTCCACGGAGCCTCCACGACTGCCGGGCCAGTGCTGTCGAACGTGGCCATCGATGCTGGTCGGGCAGCCTCGACGGCGCACCGCCTAGTGTGCTCGTCTTGCGGCCGGCAGAGATCACACTCTTAGGCTCTCGTGCGGCAGTCTCGTGCGGCAGTCTCGTGCGGCCAGGCAGAGATCATCTCCAGACTTGGAATATGAACTTAGGTGCGAGGTGTTACTACTTCTAGTATATGGATCTCCTAAAGAAGAGGTATTAGTTCGCTAGGCCTCGACGCTCAGAACCCCACGCACCCGCAGCCCCCCTCCTTGGAGTTGAGCACGATGCGCGTGCCGTCCGGATTCGTCTGAACTTGTTCGCCGTCGACGGTGGTCTCAATAACTTTGCCGTCCTTGTTCTGCTGGCGCTTGGAGCCGTCCAAGTAGGACGTGATCTGCGTGCCGTCCTTGTTCGTTTGGGTCCGCGTGCCGTCGAGCGCGATGTCGATGACGGTGCCGTTGAGGTTTTCCTGCGTTTTGGACCCGTCGTCGAAGGTCTTCATGACGCCCACCTTGCGGCCCGCCCGGTCCACGGCCTCGGCGGTCTTGATGACGCGCTTCGGCTTCGCGGGCGGCTCTTCCGCGGACCACGACGCCGTTTTGTGCGGGATCTCCGGCGTCATTGCCCGCGCCGGGGAGTCGTCCTTCAAGGACTCTTCTCTTGACGCCGCCTTGTCAAAAATGCGCGCGGCCATGGCTGTCCAAGCGATGAATGATCCTGGCTGTAGAAGGCCAGTATTGTCCGTAGAAGGCGATTATTGTTCTGATTTCTCAACTCGAGTAACTCGCCGCGGCGCGACCGGTCGTACCGCGAGCGGCGGCGACACAGTGCGCGCGGTAACCGAGGCCTGATATCCACCGCGGAGGTCGCGTGGGAGAGGCGCTAAGGCGAGCGTCGGCGCTAACCCTGCCTTGCGAAAGAAACCCGTGCGAAAAACCCGTCTATCGATTTATCACGTAAATCGAATCCTTCCACGGGCTGCCATATCTCCGTTTCGGCAGCAGCGGTGGATCTGCTTTTTGCTATAGCCTCGCTCGCGCTGCCGCCACCTCTGGTCTTCACAACAAGCGCTGTGGTGTCTTGTGTGACCCGTAACAGTCAGTCGTGGTCATACTGTTTCTGCGGCATATCAGCTGCCGTCGCGCAAAATGACCTCAGCACCAGCCAAAACGATCGATGTAACCGAGCCCATGACGCCCAAACACACTAAAACCGTAGATGTGATGGATCCCATGACGCCCGAGCGCGCGGCGTCCGTCGTCGGCGTCGTGCTTGATGAAAATGGCGAGGCGGACGCCGCAGCGCAACTCGACCGCTTACTTCAACGTCCAGGCTATCGGCGGCACTTAATCGAGACGTGTGCGGCGACGCAAGAAATTCTGCTGGGCCAGCACGACGCCACGCAGCGCTTCGTCGCGGCGCGGATACTCGAAGTCGTCGCCGCGAGGCACGGCGTGACGCTGCGCTTCAGGGCGGGCACCCTCGACGGCGCCGGCACCATCGTAGCATTATTGGACGCACGAGCAGCGCTAGCGCCGCCGCGGACGCGCAGGGCCCTGGCGGGCGAGAACCGCCGGCGCTCCCACGTCGATGCGACGTTGCGCAAGGACGAGCCGTGCCGCTCGACTTTCGCCTCCCCGACCGGGGCCGAGGCCGGCACCGTCACCCGGTTGCGGAACGCCCTCGAGGCGCGAGCCGAGGAGGCGCCGGACACCGACGATGCGGCATCGGCGTCGACCGTTCCGCTCCTGCGGCTCGACGCGCCGTGTGGCGAGGTCGACGCGCCGCCGAGCAGCACGCTCAAGCCGCGCAAGCGCGAGCGCGGCTGCTGGTGTCGCGGCTAGGCCCCCTACGACTGAGATAAGCCGCTGTGTATTACTTAGTATAAACTACGAAAGTTGATGCGAGGAGTGATATTACGAGTAGAAACAACTACATGCGCGCGCGCGCCTCGTCCTCCGCCAGCTGCAGCAGGTTCTGCTGCGACGGCGAGCGCCCCTTGGCCGCGTTGACCAGCGCCCGGAACCGCGATGACGGGTCCGCCAGCAACGTGGACGGCGCGTCGTACTCCAGGATTCGCCCGTCGTCCAGGACCAGGACGCGGTCCGAGTCCAGGATTGTGTGCAGCCGGTGGGCGATCGTGATCGTCGTGCTGCCCACGAAGCCCTCCCGGATCTGGCGCTGGATCGCCGCGTCCGTCTCGTTGTCTATGGACGCGGTGGCTTCGTCCAACACTAAAATCTTGGGCTTCCGTAGTAAAGCCCGGGCGATGCACACGAGCTGGCGCTGGCCGACGCTTAGGTTGGACCCGCCCTCCTGGAGCACCTCGTCCAGGCCCTTGTCGTAGGACGCGAGTAACGCCGAGAGCTCCGCCTTCTTCAGCGCCCCCAGCACCTCCTCGTCCGAGTACTCGTCGAACGGGTCCACATTAAATCTAAGCGAGGCGCTGAACAGCACGGGGTCCTGCGGGATGATGAAGAGGCCCCGCCGCAATTCGCGCAGCCCCAGGGTCCGCGTGTCCACCCCGTCGATCGCGATGGAGCCCGAATCCAACTCCACGATCCGGAACAGCGCGGCCGCCATCGAGGACTTGCCGCTCCCGGTCCGGCCGACCACGCCCACGCGGTGGCCACCTTTAATGTTCAGAGACACGCCCTTGAGCACCAGGGGCCCGTCCCTATAACGCATCTTGGCATCATTGACTACAATCGCGCCCGCGGATGGGGCCCACTTGTCGTCGGTGAGGGGCACGACCTCCGCCGCTTCTCGCGGCACGAGCGGCGGTGCCGTCGAGTCCTTGTCCCGGAAACAGTCGCCGTACTCGCCCAGGCGCTCGATGGAGGCCATGTTCGACGCCAGCAGCGTGGACAGGCGCACGGCGTTCTTGAGGAAGCCCGTGATCTCGATGCACGCAGCTAGGGCCAGGCCGAGGAGCCCCGGGGAGAGCAAGCTTCCTTTCGTGGCCACGGCTAAGGCCGCGACCGACGCCGAAGAAATAGCCGCGAGTTGGTCCAGGCGCACCGCCAACCAATTATAAGCCAGTTGCTCGTTGACCACGCACGTGTTCAATCCATCGAGCCGGTCCCGCAACCTCTCTTCGAACCGCGCCACGGCGCCGTAGGCTCTTACGGTCGAGACACCGTTCAGGATCTCCGTAAAGTCGGAGACGACCGGCGACCGCGCCAATTTGGCCAGCCGCGAAATCTGCGTCGACGAGAAGCGGAAGCGGAGATCGATCTGCCTGTAGACCAGCAACAGCGGCACCGCCAGTACTAAGTATAAACCTTTGGTCGCGACGCACAACGCGACGATCGCGCCCAAGACGTACGACGCGACGCCCGAGAACTCGGACATGGTCCGACTCAACTCTGTGTCGACACATAAGATGTCGCCCGAGAAGCGGTTTAAGACCCGTCCGATCGGCGTCACGTCAAAAAACGCCGTCGGCGCGAACAGCACTCTCTCCAAAATGGTGGCGTGGAGCTTGCCCGCGGCTCGAATCCGGTGGTGCGCTAACACCACACCGCGAATCGCCAGACCGGCCACCGCGCCCAACGCGTAGCCCAGGTAGTTATACACGAACGTCATGACGTCGTGCCGACCCGGATCGTCGTGCCTTGTGGTCCACTTGGCCAGGTAGAAGGACCCCGCTAGCTCCGAAGCGCGCCCGCCCAACAACGCGATGACCGCCACGGCGATCCAGCCCCAGCCGCCCGCGCGCGCGAAGACGAACCAGGTCCGGTTGGAGACTAACCCCTTCTGGGCACCCTCGGCGCTCGTGAGCTTGCCCTCCGTGGTCTTGTCCTCTTCCGGAACGGCCTCCTGGACGACCACGGCCTCGACGGAGACGCCCGTGCTCTCTACGACAAAAGCCTCGTCAATCGAGACGGCCTGGACCGGCGTGCCCTTCTTCTCGTCCTCGCTCGTCAGCTCGCCCATGTCGACTTGTTGGGAAGTCAATTCATCATAACTTCCGGTGGCGGCGACCTCGCCGTCGCGCATGACGATGATGACGTCGCATCTAGGTAATACAGAAGCGTGGTGCGTCACTAAGACACGCGTGCGCCCCGCGAAGGCGGGCCCCGCGATGCACCGGTCCACTAAATGCTGGGCCACGTGCGCGTCGACCGCGCTGAGAGGATCATCCAACAGAACCAGGCCGTTCGGGCTGTACGCGGCCCGGGCCAGCGCGACGCGCGCCTTCTGGCCTCCACTTAAATTAATACCTCTTTCCCCAATCTCGCAGTCCGCCCCGCCTGGCAATTGCCCGAGGTCGTCCTTCAGCGCGCACTGTGCTACCACATCGCTAAATCGATTGGCGTCGAACGCTTCGCCAAACGTCACGTTGTCCCGCAAGGTGGCGTTCAGCACCCAAGGCACCTGGGAGCAGTACGCGATGCCCTGGGACTTGTCCACGCTCGCTTCACCCGTGATAGTCTCCATCTCGCCGGCCAGGGCCGCGAGCAGCGACGACTTGCCGGAGCCCACCGGCCCGACCACGCCCACCAGCGCCCCACGCGGTATGGCGAGAGAAATATTTCGTAAAGTAGAGGGCTTCTTCTCCACGGGATTCTCCTCGTCGATCGGTGTCTCATCCTTCTCGATGGCCCACGCGAAGGAACTCTTTTCAATAGCACAGGCGTGCTTCGAGGGTTTCGTGTTGGTCTCCTGTAATTCGGGTGCTACTAAAAACTTGGCCATGCGCCGCGCCGAGACTCTGTACGTTAAATACGTAATAAGACAGAACGGCAGGAACGCCAGAGGCAGGCGCAGCAACGCGAACAAGGCCAGCGTCGAAAAGGCCGTCGACGCGTCCAAACTTCGACCTAATTTGCGCGTGTAGTACCAGAAAATGAGCACGGGCTGGAAGATGGGCGCGCCGAGCATGATCACCGCGAAGCCCAGCCCGATAATGAACCCCTG
>Ga0302122_10001213_pt1 | contig 16323 bp, 4 predicted proteins | sample CB21_SCM_MG_FD_203115 | JGI IMG/M metagenome (GOLD analysis project Ga0302122, IMG submission 203115) | Marine microbial communities from Western Arctic Ocean, Canada - CB21_SCM | ecosystem: Environmental > Aquatic > Marine > Oceanic | place: Canada: Western Arctic Ocean | collected 2017-09-28
TTGGCGAGCGGCGCAAGCACGTGGATACAGCTCCGCGGGACCGCCACGTGGAGGGACGAATGGAATGACGGCTCCTCCTCGTTCATGGCGCATATGCGTTGCACCACCTCCACGAAATTCGACCGTGCGTTCCGCGCTAGCGGGAGACCGCCCGCGAAGGCCGCGACGGCCGCGGCGGCGCAGGCCTCGCGATTTAGGCCCGCGTGCCGCGCCGCCAGCGCCGCGAAGCGCCCGTCCCAGCGCCTCTCCGTGGGTTCGAGCTCGCCGAAGCGCTCGAGCGCCGCGGCGTGCCGCCGCGCGAGGTCCCCGTGCAAGGCCTCGGCCTCGGCGCAGACCCGCTTCGAGTCCTCGAGTTGTTGAAGGGACGCGTCCAGCGCGACCTCGGCGGCGCGGTGGCCGTCGCGATCCACCTCCAGGTCCCGCTGGGCGTCGTCGTCCGCCGCGACAGCGTCGCTGAGGGAGGTCCACGCGGCAAGCGACGCCGGCGCACCGGCGGCTTTAAACAGCTGGCAGCCCGCCCGGACCCAGACCGCGACGGGGAGCCCGACCTCCAGGCCGCCCGCCATCTTGCGGATCTGGGAGGCGGCCAGCGCGGGGTCGTTCAGGGTGCGCTCGGCCAAGGCCAGGCCCGCGCGCCAGGCCTTGCGCCACGTCGCCGCGCCCTTGCCTTGGCCCGCGGCCGCGCGGCCGCACGCGTCGACCCACGTCCGGCACCGGTCCGGAAAGTCCGATGCCGTGAGGGCCTCCCAGCCTTTTTGCGCGCGCGGCTCGTCCGCCAGGAGAAAGGCCGAAAGCGCCTCCAGGCACCGCTGGATGGACTTGGCCGCCGGTAGGGTGTTAGCGGGGTCGCGGTGCTCGAGGATGCTCTGCGTCGCCGCTTCCCACTGCTCCAGCGTGGATGCGCCCAAGGTCTTGGTGTGGGCCCGGGCGAGCCGCTCGCGCGCGTCGCGCGTCCGCTTCTTGATGCTCTCCGCCCGGTTCACCTTGGCCAGCGCGTCGTCGACGGCGTCTGCGCACGTGCTCCCCGACAGGGCGTTCAAGCGCTGTGACTCCTCGTACCTGGCCTCCGCGACCGCCCTGGCGGCCTCGCTCTCCAGGAGCAGGTACTCGGCCTGGACGCGGGCTTGTTTCAACTTGTCCAGGCCCTGCCGGACGCGGTCCTCGATGGCGCGCAGCCGGGTCCCGCGGATGATGGCGAGCCGCATCGCGAGCGCTAGCATCGACCGCAGCGCGAGTAAGGAGGGCGGCGGGACGGGTGACGACGCGTCCCGCCGCGCCAGGAACGTCCGCACGCAGAGCCGGGCGGCCTCGCTGCGCTGCGACGCGGCGCCGCGCATCCGTACCAAGTCCGCGGCCTTGTGGACGTTCCCGAGCGACCGGAAGCCGTGGTCCTTCGCGCGCCGCCAGTGCCGCTGGATGAGCCGCACCTGGAGCCCGTCCCGCCGCGCGAAGGCCCGCACGCACCTTACTGCAGAGAGGTGCGTCCGCAACGCTTCGGCGCACCGCGCCGCGTAGCCCTCCAGCGACGGGGCGAGGTCCGGGTCCGCGTCGTCGGGGCGCGCGAACCGCGGGTCGTCCCCGTGGCGGGCCAGCCACGCCACGAGCGGCTCGGACTCGGGGCGCGCGAGGCGCCACTCGCGGCCGCAGCCCACGCAGCGCTCGGCGATGCTCACGAGCGCCTTCTCGCCGTGCGCGCCGTCGTACACGTCGAGCGTCGCGTGCGGCAGGAGCCGCCGTAATGCGCGCGTGGCGGCGGGATCCGCCGCGCCGCGGCCGCGCAGGTCCTCCGGCGCGATATTGATAATGACGCGCAGCGCCCTTTTGACGCGGTCGCGGAAGGCCCCGAGGGCGGCGGCCGTCGCGTCGCCGCCGTCCGCCTGCCCCTGGTTCGAGTTGAGGTAGTCCGACACGACCTTGGCCTCATCCTCGGGCCACACGATGAGCGGGTTGGCGACCGTGCCCGTCCGCGTCGCCGCCAGGACGTCGTCGAGGCGGCGCGCGGTGGTCGACGAGTGCGCCCACTGGCCGTCGCTCAGGATGACGCAGACGGTGCGGTTCCGGCCCGCGTCCAGCAAGGCCCCCCGCAATACATCGTGCCAGGCCGCGTCGGGGTCCCGGTAGTCCTCGTCCTCGTCCTCCTTCACCGAGGCCAAAGGCGCCACCAGGCCGCACCCCTCCCGCACGGCTGAGCGGTGGCGCACGTCGATGGCGTGCGGAACGGGCGGCGGCGGCGCGTGGAGGACCTCCGCACAACGAATGATGTGGCATGCGACGTCGCCCACGGACCGCCGGCCCGCGTCGCGCGCCCCCGCTTGGACGAGGGGCACGCCGCTCCGCGCCAGCGCGCGGCACGCCCGCGTAATGTGGCGCGCGTGGTGTGTGGATGGCTCGAGCGGCGCCAGCGGCGACGCGGGCAGGCTTGCGACCTCGCGCGCATCATCAAAATTGCGCTGGTAGTGCGCCGCGAAGCGTTCCAGGGACGGGGGCCCGTGCTCATGAGTGTCCTCATCGAAGACGTCGTTGGCGTGCAGGTGCCTCGATGTGGACATGCCCTTCTTCGTGAGCGACGCGCGGCCGTCGTCGGCCATAGCATTCTCGAGCTTCTTCTGGGCGAGGCGCGACTCGAGCTTCGGGAGGCCCCGGCTCACATCGGCGTAGGCCCACTTTTGGTCGTTTTGGACCACGATCCTTTCGGACGGCGCTAGTAAACCCTCCGCCGTCATCGCTTCATCGAAATCGTCCCGCATCGCGACCGGCAGCCCGTCCCGCAGCTCCCGACTCAATTCGTGGGCCAGCCCGCGCCTTAATTTAAGAGTGCTCTGGAACGGCTCCAGATATATGGAACCGCGCGCGACCCGAGTCGCCAGGCACAAGGCCGGCGGCAGCGACGCCGGCGCGTCGGGGTCCGCACTTAACCGCCGGTAGACGTTCGCGCAGGATACACACGCTTTGGCGAGGTCGCCGCTTCGACCCTCGAGGTCCGGCGAGCAGGCGCGGATCGTGTCAGTGAAGACCGTGGCGAGTTCGTCGGCGTCGGGTGCCATCAGCGGTACGGCGGGCAGGTGCCGCCGCAGGCGCGCGCTCAGCTGGTTCGGTTTGGCGACAATAATCGCCCGCACGCCCTCTACGGTCCTTAGGACGGGCGGCACGAGCCCGCCGCTCAAGGCCGCGTCCGCGGCCGCGGGCTCGTCGAGCATCGCGTCGTGCCACGCGCCCCGATCCAATAGCGCTCGTAACGTTTCGTCCAGGCCGCCGTGCCGCTCCCGGACTAAGGAATCGCTGTCGGCCGTCGGTACGGGCAGGCTGCAGTCGTCCACGATGAGCAGAAGCTTCTGCCGCCGCCCGGGGCCCACGACAGCGTCGCGCTCCAGCGACCCGGCGTCGTCCTCGTCCGCATAGGGCTGCTTTTTAATAGTTGTGGCCTGGTCCACCAGCCGCTTCAGCAGGGAGCCCGTCGCGGTGGCCGTGGCGTGGCACGCTACTCTTTTGAACGAGTGCTTCTCCCGCGCGCACAGGGCCTCCGCAATGGTCGTGGCGCCCGCGCCCGCTACCCCCTCCACGCAACAGACGCCGCCCTCGCCAAGGCCTCGCAGGAAACACCGCCCCACGAACACCGCCCGTTCCAGTCGCTTCGTGGGCGCGATCACGAGCGACGACACCACGGTCGTGGCTTTCAGCCGCTTCGCTTCATTCGACTCCCGTCCCAAGTCGGCCAGGGCGGACCACGGCGCGAACATCGTGAGGTCCGGGCGCGGGGCCGGGCCGGCGCAGGCTTGGTCGATCCTCTCGTTATCCTGGGCGCGCGTGTGCGTCCGGAGCCACGCGCTGGCGTCGCTCGAGACCGGGGCCTCCCCGTCGTCCGCACGGCCGTCGCCGCACGCGAGGGCGCGCCCGAGCACGCCCCAGGCGAGGGCCCACGCGACCGCGACGCGCACCGCGATGTCCGCGTCGTCGCCGTCGACGCCGGCGCCCAGGAGCGCGCACACCAGGGCCGCGAAGCCTTGGGTGCGGCGCGCGTCGTCGTCGCTGTGTGCGGCCTCCGTTTCGTTGGGAAAGGGGTACGCGCCGCCCCGGTCGAGCCAGGCGTCGACGTTCGAGGCGACCGCGAGCGCGCCGTCGAGCGGGCAGTGGTCGGCCGATCGCAGGCATGCGTCCAGCGCCGCCACGAGCCGCGCGTCCGCGCCTTGGAGGTGCTTCGCGCAGAATGCGCGCGCGCGGTCCGCCGCCGCCGTTGTGTCGCGGCGGAATGACGGCACGCAAACGACCCCGAGGCGCCCCACCGTCGCCGGCGAGGCGTGGCCCAGCTGGTCCGTCTCTATTAAGACGCGCACGGCCACTGGACTGGCTCCCGCGAGCTCGGTCGCAATGGCTTTGCTTGTTAGGGAGCTGACGGCCGCGGCCAGGGCCTCAGTCCAGCACGCTTCCAAGGGCCCGTCGCAGACGATCCAGGCGTCGCCCCCGCTCTGGCACCGGCGCTCGGCCAGCTTCACGAGCCGCGAAAGCACGCACCCCTGCGCGCCGGACGCCGTGCCGAAGCAGTCCTCCAGCGGGAGCGCGCCCGGCGCGACGACGGCCACGACCGTCTTCATAGTGTCCGCCATGGACGCGGCGTGGATGATCGCGGACTTGCCGCACCCGGGCGGGCCGACCAGGGCCACGCCATATCCGACCTGCGTCGCGGCCAGGAGCAGCGCGGCGCCGCGGGACTGAATCTGCGTCGGGCGGCCGCCGCACTTCTCCAGGAAGGCCTTGTCAATAGTCGCATAGGTCTCGTCGGTCGCGTCGCCGTCGTCGTCGTCGCGGTCGTCCTTGGATCCGAGCACGGCGTCCACTATTTCTAACGTAGTCGCCTCGTCGTCCGCGGCACCTCGCAGCGCCCGAGGCAACAGGCGCCGCGCCGCTCTACAAATACAGACGCGTTCCGTATCCTCGGCGTCCTTGAGGCGCGCGGCCTCCCGTACCACGGCTAGCGCGCTCCGCAGCCCCCACCGCGCCAGCAAGTGGTCCGTCTTCCCGGGCCGCTCCCCGAGCTCCGCGTCCAAGCACAGCTGGAGCGCGACGCCGATGTCCGCGCCGGCCCTGGACGCCTCGGTTGCGTGGAACCCCCGCGCGAGGAGACCGCCTTCCACGACGCGCCCCACGTCTGGCGACGCCAGGCGGATGGGGCGCAGCGCCAGGGCGAGGCCGTGGTCCAGCACGCTCGCCGCGGTCGCGTCGCCGAGCGTCACGCAGATCAAGGGGGGCAGCGGCGCCACCTGGTTTCGTTGGACGGCGGGGAGCGGCACCGCTCGACCGGCGAAGCTCACGGTCTCCGCGTTGTTGGCGACGGCCCCCACGAACACTTCTAGGTTCGCGGCGACGGCGCGCAGGAGGGACGCCGTCAAATCCAGCCCCCGGGGCCGGTGCTGGAGCGACCCCAGGCACAGCACGAACCAGGCGCCCGTGGCCGCCGTGCCCGCGAAGAGGTGGCCCACCGCCCGCCGCAGGCTCTCGCCGTCGCACGCCACGCCGAAGTGCAACGGCTCCCGCACGACGCACCGGGCCCACAGCTCGCCGGCCAGGTTCGCCACGAGCTCCCGCTTCCCGCACCCGTGGCCGCCCACCACGCACGCGCCCCGCAGGGCCCGCATGCAGGCCGTGAGACCCAGGACGCACCGCCCCGCGAGCGGCGTCCACACGGTCCGTCGCGCACTGCCCACGTACTCCAGATTGAGCGGTATGGCGCAGTCCGTCTGCCTGGCGACGCAAGCCAAGGTCCGCGGGTCGTCCCCGTCGTCGTCGGCGCCCTTCTTCTTCTTCTTGGGGTCCGCCGCGTAGAACCGCAGCACCGACTGCCAGCACCAGTCGTCTAAGCTCGTTATGTGTTGAGACGCGTCCTTCAGATTGGAGACGCACTCGCGGTGCTGTAAGGCGACGAGCAATAACGCTTCGTTCTTCGATCTCGCCGCCCGCGACGCATCGTCACTTTCATGGGGCGTCCGTAGGTTGGTCGCCTTTCCTATCGCGTCCTGGTGGTACCGGGCACGCAGGTCGTCCCAGGCGCTCAGGTCGCCGCGCTTCTGCGACGCTTCAATCGCGAACTCGACGTCCCGCGTGAACGTGACGCGCTGGACCAGGAGGACCACCTGCGCGCAATGCGTCGCGGACCGCTTCTTCGCCGCCCGCGCTTCCGTGAACGACGCGCGTAGCGCGGCCCGCATCTCCCTTTCCAGGTGCCCCAGCCAGACCTCGACGCCCTTCCAGACCCGGACCGGATTCAACAAAACGAGCCGCTCGCGGTGCGTGTCCACCAGGCTCCCAACGAGCTGCGGCCGGCGGTCTCCCGTGGTGTCCTCCTCGTCCGCGACGGCCCGATCTACCGAACGCACGCCGTCGAAGAGCTGCGGTAAGGCGAGCACCACGTACCGCAAGGTTTCCGAGCCCCGCTCCCGCAAGTTCCCGAGGGCCGTCGCGAGCTCCAAATCGGTCAAATAGTAGAACCGCGGGAACGCCTCCCGTTTTTCCTCGAGGTGGCTTTTCAATTCCTCTCTTAAATCTTCCAGGATGATCGCGTCGTCGCGCCACCTATTGAGCTTGGCGTCCGACGGTTTTGGCGGCATGTCAAAGGCCTCGCCTCCCGCCACGTCTTCCACTACGTGCTTCTTCTTCTTGCCCGACTTCTCGCCCTCGTCCGTGATGAGGCGCGCGGGCTCCGGAGCCGCAGCCAACGACTTGAGGAACGTGCGCCACCTCACGTCGACCGACCTATATCGGTGGTAGGCGTGCTTGAGGGCGCCGTCCTTCTCGCCATCCAGGGTTGGCCCCAGCGCCCGCAGCTTGCTTTCCAACCCATCCGCCATGGTCATGGCCTCCGCGAGCAGCTCCAATCTCCATCGCCAGGCCGCGATGAGCGGCGCCAGCGACTCGCCGTGCGCGCCCAGGGTCAGCGCTCTCAACGCCGCGCGATGGTCCGAGGCCAGGGCGTGCAGTTCGTCGAGCGGCCCGAGCTCGTACGTGTATTCGTCGTCGTCGTCCGCGTCCTCGGTGGGCAGCGCGACCACCGGCACGACGGCTGCGGCCCACGCCGCCGCCATGTTCCGAATACTCGCTTCGATGCGCGCCTCGGCCGTCGCGTCGCGCGCGATCTTCGACACGTCCGCCGCGTTCCTCTCGACGCCGATGTCTAGCAAATCCCCGAGCGACGTCTCGGCGGGGTCGATCTTGATGGGGACCTGCGCCGACGGCACCAGGATTTGAGCCACGCGTGACCAGTGCCGTTCCTTAAAGTTCGGGTTCTTCAGGTCCAGGACCACGGGCGCGAGGGCGCGGAACGTGCGCGTCTCCTGGACGAGCCGTGCGCAGGCCGGCCCGCCCCGCGCTTGGAAGGCCTCGTCCGCTTTGAGGTCGGGGCGGCCGACCTGCGTCACGTCGCCCGGCACGCTCCGCCGCGCGATGGTGAGGTAGTAGTCCTCGTCCACCGACGGCGCCTCGAAGAGCCGCGCCTCCAGGTCCGCGGACTCCGACGCGAACAAGCGGGACTCCGCGTCCATCGCGGTCCCACTAAACGCCGTGAGGGGCTTGGACGTCCACACGCCGTAGACCTGCTGCCAGCGCGCGACCATCGTCCACAGCAGCTGGCTCCGCCCGTAGAACGCCCGCGCCGCCCGGGCGTCGCCCGCGATCTCCCGGTCGACCTCGCGCGGCGCGGGCTCCGGGACGTGCCCGTCCTCCAACCGCAGGAAATCCAGCAAACCGCGCAACGCCTGCAGCTTCGTCCGCCCCTCCTCGGCCGCGTCCAGCTTGCGCCCCTGGCCGTCGACGTCGTCCAACACCTGCATCGGCTCCTGGTACCGCTCCACGTCCGCGCCACAGAAGCGGGGCCCGGATAGCGCCCGCGCCACGGCCCGGGCCTGCCCGCGGCACTTGGAGACCTGCTCGTCGACCTCCTCGTGCGCCAAGGGCAAGCGCTGGTGGAGCCAGCTCACGAACGCGGCGTCCGCCGTTCCTCGTTGGCGCCGCTCGTCCGCCAGGAGCTTGAGCGACGCTTCCGCCTCGAAGATCACGTCGGGCCCGTCGTCGCCCAGGACTAGCGATACCTTCTCGAGCGCGGCGCGCTTGCGGTCCCGGTGAATGGCCTTGTCCTTGCCCGGCACATTTAAGTCGAAGCCGTCGTCCAGTAACGCGGCCCGTCGCGTCGTCTGGTGGATCCGCGTACATGCCTTCTCCAATGCTTCTAACGCGGGCACGCCGAAGGCCCGGCAACTCATCACATACGAGGCGTGCCGCGCATACGTTCGCAACGAGTGCGGGTGGTCCTCGAGCAACGCCCGCAGGGCCCGGGCGGCGCTGAGTGCCGCTACCGCGTGGCCCCGCAGGCACCGCCGCGCCGCCGCGCGCGCCGCGGCCCGCTTCAGGCGCACCGCGATTGCGAGGTCCTTTCTCAAGCCCCGCGTGGAGCACTCCACGGCCCCGCAGTATCCCTTGGCCGCCACCTTGCCCAGCGCGAGGCGCCATCTTTCAAATCGACTCGCGTCGCGGAACACGGCCCGCGCGTCCGTCGACGCGGCGACCGCTAGGGTACGCCACGCCTGGGGGTGCTCGCCATACTGAGTAAGCTTGTCGCCGAAGAGATTCCCTCCATCCGACGCGTGGGGCGCGTCCGCCGCGGGACTATCATATATAGAACGCACTTCATCTAACGTGATGACGAACTCGTTCGCCTCCTCGAAGCTGAGCAAAATCTCCCGCTTGATGACTTGGGAGTCCTGCTGGAACCCCCGGTCCCGCAACACGATCGCCTGTACGATGCCCCGGTGCTCCGCGGTCGCCTCGGTCAAGGCGGTCGAGACCACCGTGGCGTCCTGGGATTCCTCCCGTAACGACGCCTCCTGGCTCTTGATGTCCGCGAATTCCTCCGCCGCCCGCAGCCACCGGTTCCGGCAGATGTGCGCGGGCTCCGTGGGCAGGCAGCGCCTCCTTTCAGAATCGCCAGCTTTAGATGCCTCGACGTCGTCGCAGAAGGGCCACATGGCTGTGATGCGTAAAAGCGCGTCGACGTCGTCCACGGCCTGGTGGAGCACGTGCTCCGCGGCCTGTTGCACCGCGGAAGGCGGGGGCGTGTAGACGGTCCCGCCCCGGCCCCTACACAGCACCGCATTCAACTCGTCCTGCACGAGGTCACTTCGCACCTCGTTCAGACCCGCCACGACCTCGCAGCCCGCGTCCGCCGCCCGTATGTCTTGACAGGTCACGCCGCCCGATCTGGCGCACCACGCGCCTTCGTCTTGCGCCGGCGCCCCCGCGCTCTTCTGCTTCTTCTCGTCCTCCTCGGGGCAGAGCGTTTCTAATATCGGGAACAGGGTCGGCCCGAGGCCGCGCGCGGGGCCGATTGCTTCGAGGTCCGCTTCGGAAAAAGAGACGTGCACCTCAAATAAGCCCTGTTTCGTGGCGCGCGCCACGTCCAGCCGGTCGCGGAAGCTCGTCGTCGCGGACAAGCACGCCTGGCTCAAGGCTTCCACTAACACGCAGTCCGCGAGCTCCGCCAGCGTGCCTACTAAAACCCGCTCCTCGCGCTCCCGCATTACTAACACCCGTCGTTCGTCCACGATCTCCCGCTCCTCGGCCAAACTCAGGTCCTTCCGGAACTGCTGGCCGTCCGTGGCGTCCACGCCGCCCGCCTGGTCGAGCAAGCGCTGCTCCTCGGCTCGCATTTTTATCAGGTCGTCCCGCTCCACCAAGGAGTGGGCGGCATCCCTTGCACATTGCACCGCGTCCGCCGCGCGATGTAAACACCGTTCTAGGATAGCCGTGCCGTCGTTGCGCGCCGATTCCTGCGTCCCTTCGAACACGTCCAGCTCCAGCGCCCGCGCCACGCTTGAATCCGCGACGACTTCCAAAAGTTTGGGCGGCGGCGTCCCGGGCCGCCCCACTAAAGGATGGCCGTCGCTGGGGTCCGATATTTGCAAAGGCGGGGCGTCCGCTATGGAACGGACGTCGTCCTGCAGCTTCAGAGCGTGCTTTCTTGCCCTAGCGACGGGACACAGGTGCATCGTCTCCTTGTCCACGCCCCTTTCGAATACCGCGTCCTTGTCCCGGTACGTCTCCGGCTCCCGCTCGAAGTCGCGGGGGGGCTCCGAAGGGCTCTGCGCGCCTTCCACGGCCGGTGCTCGTTTACCGGTCAAGTCCAGTAATTCTACTTTTCGAGCTTCGCGGGCCGCCGCCATGATGGTCAAGATAGGTTGGACGAAGCTTGCGCGCGCCAACAGACACTTCCTTTCGAAGTTGGCTCTCAGGCGCCGGTGGATGGATGCACGCGTATAAAGCTTCCAATCTCGGAGACATCTCAACTCCCGCGCGTACCTAAAGATCTTGAAGCTAGATCTTAAAACTTTGAAGCAGCTCTGGGCCCAGGTCCAGTCCTTGAGCTTCAGAGCTTGGCCCCGCGTCCCGAGTTGGATCAACCCCGAGGGCGTCATCGAGTAGATCGTGTGGCCCTTCCTTGCCGCCGCCTGGGACTGGATCAGGTTGACCTTTCTCAAATTGTACGGCTGGAAGTCCTGGACGACGCGGTCGCGGACCGGGCGCGATGGTAGCGGCGAGAGCTTCTTGGGTATGGCCTGCGCCTCCCCCTTGAAGAGCCGCGACTCCCGGGCCTTCTGGGCGATTTGTTCAAAAATCGCCGCCCGGTCCGTGGCTTCTCTCCGCAAGCCGTCCTCGGCGACAAGGCAAACGAACTTCGTGGGGTGCTTCGCACCGCTCGCCGCGAAGAACTTTACGGCGTCCGTGCCCGTGGCGTTGGTGAGCGCGGCGGCCGCCGTCGCCGTCGGGCGGAAGGCCTTCTCCGCTTTAAGGGTGGGCGAGGCCGGCGGCGTCGTTTCCAATGCTTCCACGGCCGCGGTCCGCTTCAGGTGCGGGAACGCGGCCGTGAGCACGCCGTGGGCCGGGTTCGCAACAACGAGGCGGGGAAGCTGGCGCTGCGAGCCCGCCGACGCCGAGCGCATGGTGGTGTGCTCTGCTCTGCTCTGCTTTGCCTGTTGCGGTGGCGACCGTCTGGGCAGCAGTGCGCTGTGTGTGGTGGGCGCACGAATGCGTTCGTCGTCCAGCGAGCCCGAGTTGGATGAGCTAGCCCGGAGGCTGCTTTTTGGGCTGCCGGCGCTACTCAAAAGCAAACAAAGACAAATCAAAACAAATCATGTAGCTCCAGCCAGCGTTAGCAGGGCGCTAGCCCTCTCGACGAGCGCAACCTAGACCTAGGTCTCCTATAAAAATCGGTATAAAAACGGATTTCGCGACATCACTAAAAAACAGCATAGCGCATCTGCTGCGGGCGTTACGGACGGACTAAGCACAGCGGGACCCTCACAACGCGCTTGCGTTGCCACAGCAAGCCGCCGCCGCTCGCGCGGACGCCACAAGGAGCGCCCGGCTGTAACTCCTATTAAGCACACCACGCCAACAGGCGCGGGAAACACGTCTGGTCGCCCGTCTTCACGGACGACTCGACCAGGATGAAGCTCAAGTCCGCGGTCAAGCGCCTCTGCGAGCACTGCTACATGGTGCGCCGCGGCAAGACGCTCCACGTGCGGTGTAAGAAGAACCCGCGGCACAAGCAGCGCCAGGGCTTCGCGACGCTTGTTGTGGCGCCGCCCCGCGCCTGGGCGCCGCCCTTCGCGCCGCGGCCGGCCGTCGCGTTCGGCCGCGCACCGGACCACGAAAAAATGCTGGCGCGAATCTTAGACAGGAGTAAATGAGTACATGTTAGACCTTTAGGAGCGTGAAGAGCGCCGGCGCGAGCCGCGACCGCGCCGTCTCCTCGACCTCGAGCGCCGCCCGCACCGCCGACGCGGCCGCCGTGGACGTGTCGGGCCGCAGGAGCACGGCGTCGTGCATGGTTCGGCTCAAGCTCCAGACGCGCCCGAGCCACTCGCCGACGAGTAACCGGCCGTCCCCGCCCAGCGCCAATGCCCGCGGGAAGCGCAGGGCCTCCGGCGGCGTTTTCAAGGTCGTCGCGCGCGTGCCACTTGTCGTCGCAGCCCGCACTCCAATGCGGTTCGCGTCGAGCCACAGCAGGCGCAGACTGCGGTCGCCGTGGAGCCGCGTGTTTTCTGCCAGCGGCAAGAGGAGTACGCCATCCGGCGCGTCGTGGGCCTGGCCCCGGATTACGATAGACGTAGATCCGGTCCGCAGGTCCACCCTTAAAATGTCCGTGGACGCCGCCACATACAATAAATGGGGCTGCGACGGGTCTAGGGAAAGGCCGCGCGGCTCGTCCACGTCCCTCGTGACAATTGTTTCCGCCTCGTCGCCTGCATACCCCGGCGCGCACGCCGACCGTTTCGCAATTAAGCGGCGTAACGCATCCGCGTAATAGATCAGGCCGCACCTGTCATCGGGGACGAAGAGCAGGCCCAACACGCGCGGCGCGTCCCTCAAAAAGACGGAGACGTCCGACTCATTCGCCCGCACCACACCGCCGAAGACGGCGCCCGCGTCCGAGCCCAGCGACGACGCAAAGGCGGCGCCCGTGTCATCCACCGTGAGCGTGCGTGTGCGCAGGGCCTTAGACAATACAATTTCCACGTCGAAGACCGCGGGCGGCGCCGCATCCCCTAATTCAGCGACGCGGTACCGGCTCGCCCAGGGCTCCGTGGCGCCGCCACTACCTCCTTTACGTGTTTTTACCGTAATGCAGTTCCGGTCCAACGGCGAGCTCCGCGGGCCGGCCCAGGCGGGGTCGCCCGTTCTACATCTCAGCTCTTCACTTGAAATGCGTATCAGGCTGCGGCATTTCGTCGAGCGGATCTCTACATATTCTAAATCGTCATCGTCCTTCCCGAAATTCGCGCCTCTTATAATAATTTCACCGATGGCCCCGGCGACTTCAGTATCCTGCGTGCCCGTCAACCTACGAATCCCAGACCCGGACGCGTAGTACACATGCTCTCGAAAAGCGGCCAAGCCCCCAATCCGCGCCTCGCCGCACTCTCGCACGGGTAACGCTCGGGGCTCGACGCTCGTCCCGTTCGGATGACTAGAACAGATCTCCAGCACGGCCCCCGTGAGCGGGTCGGGCCTTAGGAACCGTGCTGTCCCAGGGCAGTCGCGCCGCAGCCCGCCCGTCGGCGAGGCGGTGATGTATATCGAGGGCTGGAGGCCCGCGGCACAATCCAGGGTCGTGGGCGGCGGGCAGCCCTGGTGCGGCGTCGGCTCGGGCGTCTGTTGGTGGGTGAGCAGGGGGAGCAGCGCCCAGGCGAGCCGTCGTCGTTCAATCATGGCGGGCGCTCGATTTGGCTGTGTGCAGAGCCGCTGATCTCGGGGTTTGCGTGCTAGCGCCTTCGCAGTGGGGGTCGACGAGCGGTCGGGCGGGCGCACGCGTCTTTGATATACGTCGTGCCGGATTACCACTGTAACGTGCGGGTATTTTCATAGTTGCGGGTTTTTTCATAGGGGACAAGCTTAGTCGCACTTTGAGCCCCATTAGCGCTGCACAATTTAGGTAAATAGCTTAGTCTATACAGCTGTGGGCTCTGCTTAGTCGCCATCGCAATTCAGTTCGCGCGCAGACGGCTTTCCGCGCGCGCACACACCATCTGATAGTCCCACCTCCGTCGCATCGATGGCGTGCGCCACTGCAGCCGTCACCGCGACGCCGCCGACCCGACCGCGGGAGAGGTCCGCGGGAGCCGGCGAGTTTCATTCCTTGACTGAACCGCCCGCAGGCGCCATGCCCGTCTGCGCCGACCCCGCGGCCGTGCTCGAGCAGCAGGTGCCCATGTACCACCTGGACGACGAGCACCGCTACATCATGGTCATGGGCGTCGGCCCCGAGGGGAGCGATGGCAACTACCAGTCCTTCGCGCCCTTCCAGGTGCCCATCGACTACGACTACGACGTCCTCGACCTGAAGCACATCATCCAGGCCCAATTAGGGTATGAGCCGGACGAGATCAACCTGCGCGTGGCGGGCGACTTCCGGCCGGAAGAGTCCAAGCTGGGCCCTATCTTCGGCCGCTGGTTCAAGGAGGGCTGGCACATGCAGGCCAGCGTCTACCCGGTGGGCTGGAAGTCGGCCCTGGAGAAGTGGAAGGACGAGACGGGCAAGAACTGATTTTGTGTGCCCCCTGTTCCCGCCCCCTCGTTAAGTTTTGATGTTACCAGATAGAGTTACCAGAGCGCAGCGGGGGCCTTCTGCGCCGCGTAGAACGCCTTCGACGAGGAAATCACGCGGAAGAGCGCCCGCAGGGGATCGTCGGCGCTCTTCGCGACCGTCACGCGGCCAACGCCCTCGACCTCAATCGCGCGGCAAAAGCACACGTGCCCGAGCTCGGCGACGACTCTACAAAATCCGTCGTAGTCGATGGGCGCCGGTCCCACGGCCGCGAGGACGTCGTCCGCGGAGGCGTACTGCGGGAGGACGCAGCAATCTCGGGACAAGTCCACGGCCGCATCGGGGAAAAGCTTCTTGGCGTGCTTCGTCGCGTAACTGTCGTAGAGCTTCCGGATCCCGGCGCGGCCGAGCTGTTTCACGCGCCGCGCGCCGGGCGGGGCCTTTTCCTTCGAAGGAGACGGCACCGGCACATTTTCCACCTTCGAAGGCGTGAGTGGGAGCCGGCGCCGCTCGGCGCCGCGTCTTCTGGCAGCGGCCCGGACGCTCTCGTCAAGCGTCGACGATTTAGCAAGGCAGCGCGCCAAATCGCGGCGTAACGCGGGGACGCCCGCCTCGGGGCTTTGCTCCGCCTGAGGTGTCGGGTCGAGCAGCCGGCGCGTTGCGTGGACGGCGGCCGCGAGGGTCGTCGCGCGCCAACGGCTGAAGAACGCGGCGCGCAGGCGCGCCCGCTGGATGCGATGGGCGTTCAGCGCCGTCGCGAGGGCGCCGTTCACCGCCATACGGTGTATGTTTTCCGGTGACATTGCCTCAACAGTTTCAGCCTCCAGAGCTCGAAAATTGCGGGAACCGGTTCGCTTTCTCGACCTCGGCGGCGGCGCGACGAATAATGTGGCGCTTCTTGAGTGCAGCGTGGCGCGGTTTAGGTCGCGGTTGGGCGAAACGTTGGACTTTGCTAAAAAATCCCCTGGATGTGAAAACCCGTGCGTTCTTTACAAGACAGGGAGTGGCCCCGCCTACTAGTCCTAGCACCGTAACAAAATTGAGACAGAAAGTGGCTAGGACGGATCAGAGATACAAGCACGCTCCTTAGATCATCACGCGAGAGTTATCGCCGCTCCCGCCGAGCGGGTCGCCTTCGCCCGTCCGCGGCGGCGGCACCGCGGCGGCCGCGGCCGCGGCGCTTGCGAGCAAGACATCCGGCTGTGCCACCATCGCCGGCGCAGGCGCGAGCGGCACCGGCGGCGGCGCCAACGGCACCGGCGGCGGCGGAGACGCGCGCGCCAACTGCACCGGCGCCGGCGCGAGCGGCACCGGCGTCGGCGCGAGCCGCGCTGGCGCCGGCGGCGGCGCGGCCGCGGGCGCGAACGGCACCGGCGGCGGGCCGGCGGGTCCGGTCACGGGCCGCGGCTGCATCATGCCCGCGAGGTCGCCGCGCAGCCGCGCCGCCTCGAACTCCTCGGCCGTCGGCGGGCGCATCGTCGGCGCGACCGACGCGGGTGGTGGGCCCCCCGGCGCCTGCTGCGGCGGCGGCGCCACCGCGGCATAGCTCGACGGCGGTCGGCAGAGCCCGGCCACCGGCAGCGGCGGCGCCGCCGCCGCGACGACGGGTGGCGGTCGCGGCGGCGACGAGCCGGCCGGTGGCGCGGCGGGCGGCGCCGCTGATGGCGCGGAAACAACAAACGCGGCGTGCGGCCGATTGAGGTAAGCACCCAGGACGCTCACCGCCGGAGCGCGCGGCGCGGTCGGCGCCAGAGCCCGCGCCTGCGCTGTTCCCGCTTGAACCGTTACGGAAACGTAACGGCTCAACGGCTCTTGAGCCGGATACGGAAACGTCTGAACCGGAACAGGCGGCGCCTGAGCCGGATACGGAAACGTCTGAACCGGAACCGGCGCCTGAGCCGGAAGCGGCGGCGCCTGAGCCGGATACGGAAACGTCTGAGCCGGGACCGGCGCCTGAGCCGGGACCGGCGGTGCCTGAGCCATGAACGGCGCCCACGCCGCCGCCTGTGCCTGAACCAACGCCTGGGGCGGCGGCTGAGACAGGAACGGCGGCGCGCTCCCGGGGACGTAGTACGGCGGCGCGCCCGCGAGGCGCCGGGCGTGGTGCGCAGCGACCGCGGCCGCCGCCTCCACCGCGTAGCGCGGGTCCGTGGCTGGCGGCGCGCCCGCGAGGCGCCGGGCGTGGTGCGCGACCGCCGCTGCCGCCGCCGCCGCCGCGTAGCGCGGGTCCGCGGCCG
>Ga0302122_10001215_pt1 | contig 16318 bp, 21 predicted proteins | sample CB21_SCM_MG_FD_203115 | JGI IMG/M metagenome (GOLD analysis project Ga0302122, IMG submission 203115) | Marine microbial communities from Western Arctic Ocean, Canada - CB21_SCM | ecosystem: Environmental > Aquatic > Marine > Oceanic | place: Canada: Western Arctic Ocean | collected 2017-09-28
TTAGACTTATTTATTCGCTATTCCAATAAAAGCTATCAATATTATGAGTCGTTCAAATGTTTGCCATCTATGAAGAGGAATACCTAAAACTTTAAAATGACATACTTTTTGATTCAATATTTTATGCAAAACTAACCAATCAATCGTTGAACTTAAATCTTCAAGGTATTTAACAACTGTTTTGTCGAATGTAAAACGTTGTCTGGATCTTAAAACGGTTGACCTTTTTAAACATGTTTGTGTAAAATGTGAATTATTTAACGAATCAGATATTTTTTCTTGGAAATAATATACTGACGAAGCATTAATATAAAATATTAACTGGATAAACCAAAATACACCTATGAAAATAATCATTGAAGGTTTAAGATGAATATGTGTAGTTTCCCCGTTTATAGATAACCATCTATTTATGATTAAACTACACCCTACTCCTCCACATATAGTCGTAGAATTGAACATTTTTTCGTATGAAGTAACACTTTTGTTTAAACCTCTTTTAAACCTTTGGATTTCTATAATTATTTTATTAATGGATATAATACTTATTTGATTTATTGATTCATTATTAATATTTTTTTCAATACTCCGAACATTTAATTTGTGATGACAAAATACCGTATTAAAAATAAAAAGATATGTGGTTAAAATATTTATAGAGTAAAATATATAGATAGAATTGAATACAAGTAAATCAGTATTTTCTTGATTGTATATTTGAATTATTACAACACTAGATGATATAATCAAACTATATATAATTATATTATTATTTATCAGACTATTCTCTTTGTTGAGATGATATTCGAAATGTTCACCATTAAAATAAGATATACCGAAAATGTGTATTAATAATGGAATAATTTCAAAAGATATTCTAGATACCATTTGATCTAATGAATCGTGTCTATTATATATAATATGTAATATAGGTTTAAAACTTAATACACCCCATATAATTAAAGTGTAACATATGTTACATAGTCTGTAGAATATACCATTATGTACGATTTTATCATCTTCATCAATATCACTAATATCAAATGTAAAACTTTGATTACCTGTTGGTGAAAATGATTCAATTGACCTATCTTCACCTGGATTATTACACAAATTTAGTTTTTTTATAGTAAAAGGATTATATGCCCAACCTAAAAAATTAAACCATAAATTCCATAGTTTTTTATATTGTTTATTTATAATGTTCATGAAGAATACTAATATATACTTAATATCTTTTTTAATATTTTTATTTATAATTTACTATTTTTTTTACAAAAATACGAATCGTATAATAATAAAAGGTAATTTAGGAAAGGAATATAATGTAAGAATAAGACCGGAAAGGTTTACAAATTCTTCACAAAATGATATTATCAATAGATTAGATGAAATAGTATTAAGAATAAATAAACTTTGTGACGCCTTGATAAAAGATAATTATCCTGACAAAGAAAGAGCTGAACGCACAAAACTTCGTTGGGATAATATCATTATCAAAGAAACATACAAAGATGAAGAAAGTGTGGCATTTGTTATAAATAAAGGCGATGAAATGAGTGTCTGTCTTACGAACAAAGAAACCGGAGAATTAGAAGACATAAATACCACAATGTTTGTCGTGTTACATGAAGTTGGTCATTTAATGTCGGTGAATTGGGGACACGATGATGAATTTTGGACCAATTTCAAATATATATTACGCAAAGCCCAAGAAATAGACATTTATAATTACACTAATTACAATAATACACCAGAGGAATACTGTGGTATAAGTATATATTCTAATCCATGTATGACTCAAGCATGTGCTGTTCCCACATCTTAATTTACTACCAATTGAAGTAATTTAAGTTCGTTTTTTTGACTTTTTTTTGTACATTTCTTTGCTTTACATAATGGTTGACCAAATAATAACTTCTGCATCTTTTTTTCTGCACGTTTCTGTTTCTTTGTAAAATTATTGAAATAAGACATTATATATTATAAATATTATAAATATAATAAATATTATAAATTTATTTTAATATTTCATAAACTGTTAAAGCAGATACTGTTGCCGGTATTGACCGAATAGTATGTATTTTATAACCACTAAAAGGTTTAAACGATGCATTAGTTATCACATCCTTAAAATTCATTTTTTCCGAAGATTGTCGAATTCTTGATCGTATAACTTCGGTTGGATAAAATATACTTCCACCTATAAATTTTGCAATTGCCGAAATGACCATAATTTGATATATATAAAACTTTGATTCTTTATTTGAAAAATTATCTTTACCCCAATCAAATAGTGGCATTATAACAGAAAGCTGACCGTTGTTGATAACAGTGCTCATATAACCCTTTGTGAATATTTTTACTCCATCCGTTTTGACCATATTTACAACATTTGTTGAAATGTGTTCACCATACAATCCCGATAACATTCTTGTTCTTAAGACAAATAAGGGGTTTGTGAATAGACTACTTATATTACCTGCGATAAAAGCATCCCAACCTATCCATACATTTTTAGATTTTAAAAAATTATGAGTATGATGATACATACCCCACCAAATAGGAATACAATATATATTACTTTTTATTCCTGTTTTTATAAGAGTTGTTCCTTCCTTTTTAAATAATGTAGAATATGTTTCTATGACCGGTAAAGATTTACCTGATATTTGATAACGTGTTCTAAGAACATCAAAAGGAGAACATATAATACACGATACCGATCCTGAAATTATACCCTTTTGAAACGGTGTATAGATCATTTTAATTTATTAAAGAAATTATATTTAAATAATATAGACTCCTCATCGACACAATAAAAAATACATTGACAATCACCAGGTTTTGGTTTAGTCCCAGTCCACATACATTTGAAAAAACGGCGTAGGAACATTATTATTATTATATATTAATATTTATTTGTTTAAGTGTATTTTGAGCAGCTATTTGTTCTCCAATCTTTTTCTGTGACCCTTTACCTTGACTATATACCTTATCACTAATTTGAAGTTGTATCGTAAATATACGATTATGTGGTGGACCTTCCTGTCCTACGACGGTGTATACCGGTAACTCCATATTATTACTTTGACAATATCGTAGTATTTGATCTTTATAGTTTGTATCTTCAACAACCTTATCCCATTCTACATTTTTCTCATATTGATCATGTATAAATTTTCTAGCATAATCGATTCCCAAGTCTAAATATATTGCTCCTATCCACGCTTCATAAGCATTTTCAAGCATTTTTTCTTTATTTCTTTTATCCAAACTTTGTAAGTGTTTGCTCATTAGAATATAATTATTTAATCCTATTTTAAGAGCAAATTTACTTAGAGCATTTGTATCTACCAATTTACTCCGGACCCTTGTTAGAAAACCTTCTTCTTCTTTTGGATACTTATGATAGAGATAATCAGCAGTAACCATACTAATAACAGAATCACCTAGATATTCTAACCTTTCATTAGACTCCATCATATATTTAGGCACCTGATATTCAGATGGTAAAGATTTGATGAGGCGTAATACTGATTTATGCAATAAAGATTGTCTGTATATGTCTAAATTACGCGGTTTAAAATTCAAAATTTTTTGAATTTGTGGTCTATTAATATGAGGTTTAGTAAAGCGGTCAATTTCTGATTGTTCAAGTTCCATTTTATTATTAATAATATTTATTTCTTTAAATAATTATATGTGTTAATGTTAGAATGAATAAAATAAGTAAAAAAGAACAAAGTAAATTATTACAACTCGTTATAGGGGTCATAATAATAATTACATTATTATGCTATTATGCTTTTAATTCCCAACAGGTTTATGATAAAAAATTAGACAAAAAACCACAAGATATATTTCAATTTTTAGGTTTCAATCTAGATTTTGAGAATACAACAGTTATGTGGAAAGGCATTTTACTAGGAATGTCATCTGGGATTGTATTCGGATTTATAGACAATGCTGGTCTATGGTTTGGTATGGACGCGTTAGAACCTTTTTTAAACCAAATACCAGGAATAGGAGATCTTACTAAAGCTGGTTTGGGCAATACATTTAGTGATGCTATCGGTGCTTTCGCAGGAACATTTGCAGGTATTATTATTAAAAACCAAATAGTAGACCCTAATAATCCTGATAAAATCCCCCAATTTATATGGGCGGAAGCTATTGGTATAATAATAGGTTGTTTACTCGGTATAATAATTCCAAGAATTATTACTGGTAAAAAATAATATTCGTTTAAAAAATATTATATAATATTAACAATGTTATCATTCACATCTAATTCAATTAAACTATTAATGAACATATTAACTTTAATAAATACTGCAATTTTAACAATAGCAATATTAGTTATATACTATATATATGTAAATAAAGAACAAATTATTGATTATATAAAAAATATGGTTTTAGATTTAATTAAAGATATCGATATTAATAAGGTTTTACAAAAATCTAATATGTCTAGCCTATTATCAAAATATTATGATAAAGATCAAGATCAATCACTTTTTTGATTCTACAACTACAACTGATGCTTCAGGATCTAATAGAGCTGTTATTTCCCTATTCATATTACCAACAGAATCTTTATTGCAAGATCCTGAAAGTTTCAATGCAACACACCGATCTAAAAGTTTCATAGCTTTCTTAATCTTAATATCATATTCTGTAATTGTTTTATTTTTAGGGAATATATAACTTATATTTTCAACCTTTAGGTCACCTATAGTGTTAACAGCTGTTTCTTCTGAAATAAGTTTATCCAATAATTCTGGTTCATCCATTTTATTTAAACGTAAATTTATTTCATTTGCAACCTTTCGCCAATCGCTTGCCAATTTTAAACCCTTATCGATTAACTCAGGATAATTTTTAATTTTTTGGAGACCCGATATTATAGTCGTTAGAAAAGATACACCTACCGTTACTAATTTAGAATATGATGTCTCAGAGTTCATAGTCCCTAATGTAAAACTAGAAGTTACACTAGCGGCTACTAATATCATTACGGTTAAATCTTTTTCTTTACTTTTATAAGTAGCAACCGCGTCACCATAACGAAAAGATTGTAATGAACAATATTTTCTTCTTATTATCCAACTAAATGTTTCTAATCTGTTTTCTAATTCATTCTTTATATTATTATTAGAATTGTCAGAAGACATGTTTATTTATATATTAAATAAATATATTATTAATATATAATGTCAGATACTGAAAATTTATTAATTAAAAAAAATAATATACTTCAATATATTAAAAATATGTTAAACGGTTTATACAAAAAACTTATAATTATATTACAGTCTAAATATAAAATTCCTCTATTTTTAATAATAATATGTGCATTTTTTATATTTTTAGGACCTTGTTTAATAAGTCCTAAACAAAATTTCACGAATGAAATAGAAGAAGTTACCCAAGAACCTGTAGAAGTAGTTACCAAAGAACCCAATCATCAGGTATTATCAGGTATTTTATTTAATACACCTAGTATATACTCTGAAAAAACGTATGAAAGTACGTCATTAGAACACACATCACCCAGTGATTTTGAAGTATTGAAAAATTTTGATATTGTTGAAACAAATAATATAGTATCTGTCAAAGAAAAAATTAATGATTATTCAACTCAACCAACTTTTTCACCAGGTAAATTCAATTAAGGATTTGACTTGTTTATATTTAATGGATGATCAAAATGAAGAAATATTAAATCTTATAAAAGAACGCATGGATTTAGGTTTACAAAGATATGGACACGGTGTCCAAGTAAAAGACGATACCAGACAATGGGGGACAAAAAAAGATAATTGGTCAGAAATGGCACTCGAAGAAGTTTTGGATGGTATGATTTATATGGCCGCCCAAATAATAAGAATACTAAAAAATAAAACAAGTTAAAATTATATTTTTAAGAATACATAACTAAGATGACTACTATTGGAATAGATTTAGGTACTACTTATTCTTGTGTCGGTATTTGGCAAAATGACCAAATTGAAATAATTGCCAACGACCAAGGAAATAGAACTACCCCTAGTTATGTATCCTTTACTGATAATGAACGATTGGTAGGAGAAGCAGCTAAAAATATATGTGCCCAAAACCCTGTGAATACTATATTCGATGTAAAACGTTTTATTGGGGGGAAATTTTCAAATGCTAAATTGGATATGTTTCCTTTTTCTGTTGTTCAGGGACCCGGGGATACGTGTATTATTGAGGCCGATTATAAAAAAGAAAAAAAACAATTTAAACCAGAAGAAATTAGTGCTATGGTTCTGGGGAAAATGAAAGATATTGCCGAATCCTATTTGGGACATAAAGTTGGAAAAGCAGTTGTAACGGTTCCTGCTTATTTTAATGATGCTCAACGTCAATCTACAAAGGATGCTGGAATTATTGCCGGTTTAGAGATTATTCGTATTATAAACGAACCTACGGCGGCGGCATTGGCATATGGATTACAAGATAATAATAAAAATGAACAAAATATTCTTATTTTCGATTTGGGTGGTGGCACTTTTGATGTATCTATTTTGACCCTCGATGAAGGTATATTTGAAGTCAAAGCTACTGCCGGTGATACTCATTTGGGTGGTGAAGATTTTGACACGCGTTTGGTCCAGCATTTTATGAAGATTTTCATGAAGAAATACAAGAAGGATATTAAGGGTAACCCCCGTAGTATGCGTCGGCTAAGAACTTCTTGCGAAAGAGCAAAACGCACGTTGTCATCAAGCACTGTGGCGCATATTGAAATTGATGCTCTTTTTGAAGGAATAGATTTTAATGAAACTATAACACGGGCCATGTTTGAAGATATTAATATGGATTATTTCAAGAAAACGATGGATCCCGTAAATAAAGTATTGACGGATTCAAGATTGAGCAAGTCCCAAATTCACGAAGTAATCCTTGTCGGTGGGAGTACTAGAATTCCTAAGATACAATCAATGCTTTCACAACATTTTAACGGTAAACAATTATGCAAATCTATTAATCCAGATGAAGCGGTTGCGTATGGTGCCGCCGTTCAAGCAGCTATTTTATCGGGTGAACAAACTTCGGGAAAACTAGAAGATATTCTATTGTTGGATGTAACTCCACTTTCTCTGGGTCTCGAAACTTCTGGTGGTGTTATGACGAAACTTATTAATAGAAATACGACCATCCCCGTTAAAAAGACACAAACCTTTTCAACATATGCCGACAACCAACCTGGTGTTAATATTCAGGTATTTGAAGGAGAAAGAACCATGTGTAAGCACAATAATAAATTGGGTGATTTCCAACTTGACGGTATCCCCCCGATGCCGAGGGGTCAACCCCAGATTGAAGTAGCGTTTAATTTGGATGCGAACGGTATTCTTAAGGTGAGTGCTACAGAACAGACAACGGGTAAAACCCAAAATGTCACTATTAACAATCCGGGAAAAATGTCCCAAGATGACATTAATAAAATGGTTGAAGAAGCTGAAAAATACAAAGACGATGATAATAGGGTGAGCGAAAGTATTCAAGCAAAAAACAATGTTGAAATGATGTTTTACCAACACAAAGATTCATTGTCAGAAGAAGATAAGACCCACATTGAAACTTGGTTGCTGGAAAATGATTATCCCGAACCAGAACAAATCACAGAAATAATGAAATTCTTAGAATCTAAGATCCCACAAGAAGCACAACAAGAGGTCCCACCACAAGATGATTCATCAGAAGTAATTTCAGAAGAACAACCAAATATTGAAGAAATAGACTAAATAAAAATGTCCACAATCCAAGAACAAACAAAATAGACGTTGTCAATTATATGAGAGGTGGAACAATGAATAATGATGCCAATGCATACATGAATCCAAACTTCTTACACCTTTGAACATTTAAACCGCCGATATTTGTATTATATATATAAATGAAATCAAGTTTATATAAAAGACAAATTATTATGTTTATCGTAATGGTGATTATTGGTATGCTATTCAATCCTATGAACATATTAGCATATCGATTTTCAGACTTATATATATCACAAACACTATTTTATGGTGGTTTATTAATGGCTTCAAATATGATATGGGCACACGAGATTGTTCATTATTTATCAATGGGGCATTTTAATATGTTAGTTTTCTCTGTTGGAATTATTTTATCTATTGGTGTATCAATACTATTATTACGACAACAATTATTAGTTGATGATAAACAATGGTTAAGAAGAATGATTAGTCATCATTCTACCGCATTAACAACATCTCATAAAATATATAATAAAACAAGTAATCCCAAATTAAAAAAATTAGCAAAAGAAATCATTGATACACAAGGAAAGGAAATACAATTAATGAAATCTATGTTATAAATAATTGGTGTCTTTATGGTTGCGTATATTAATATTTTGATGAATTAATGTATCAATACTAATAATAATTGTGAATAATAAAATATTTGGTAGAGTTCTTTCTTTTTTATTAACAAAGAATAAATACAATATGTATATCACTAATAATAATAAAATATTATGCGTAATACCTTCCCATTTTGACCATTCGTAAAATTTTTTTAATGTGTTTTGCATCTAAAATATATCTATATAAAATAAAAAATAATATTAATATGATTAATAAATTAATTATATTTGGTAAATATAATTTGTATAAAATATTATCTATATATTGAATTAATTTAATATAGAAAGGAGCATCGTGTTTATAATGTTCAATATTTGGTTTATTATACTTATCTAAAATATAATTAGCAGTTATTTTACCACTTTCTATAGCACCTTCCATAGACCATATATTTATACTTGTTTTTGTATGAGCACCTGATAAAAATAAATTTTCGTATTCTGTTTTTTGTAAAGGGCGAAATTTTTCATTATAAATATTATTAACCCATTTCTTATTTTTTTGCTCTTGAATACCATTATTGAAATTCCATTCATACCATATTTCAATATATTCTATATCTTCTTTATTTATGTAAAACCCATTATTATCAAATATTAATTTTCTAAAACTATTCGACCGTAATATTTGATATGTAATTTCTTTTTTTAAATTTTCATTATCTAAATGTTCTGCGTTTTTACCAAACATTTTACCTTTTTTCTCAAAATCTATTATTGTCCCACTCCATAATGATTTGATACTTGGGTTTTGTTTCCAATGTTTTTCTTGTGGATACCAAGTAATATTAAATTCACTATCATTCATAACAAACGCAATATTATCAACTGGATACTTTATTTCTTTATTTATACCTATACGAAATGATATTTGCTTACTTTTTGTATTATCAGTTAATGATTTGAAATTATTATATAAACTTTGCATTTTACTATTTCTTAAAATATCTACTGTATTAAATGGATTAATTGATAATATATATTCTTTTGACTGTAATTGTGTAATCATTCCATTTTGTTTAATTTCTACTGAAGTTATATTATTATTTTTATAATTTATTTTTACCAGTTCTGTATTAGTCATCATATCAACACCATTTTCTTTTAAGTGTTTAATCCACGGATTAATCCATACGTCACTTGTAGGACCATTCATAACATGCCAATTATCCGTTGAATTATGGGTGTAATTATTTTCATTTTTAGTTGAAGAATGTGTATGTGTATATTGTTCTTTATTTATTTGCGAAATAACTGGAAAATGAAATAAATGTCCCATAGATAGTTCATTTTTATTCATTCCATAACCAGGACCTGATACATAATTAATCATATGATTATATCCATCATTTGATAAATATTTTTTTAGAAAGGGTTGTATATTATAAGAATAATAATACTCCCTTCTATTATCTGATAATACATAATTAATACCCAGATAGTATAAAATAATTTTATCTTTCAGAGTTTGCGTGTTTAATGATGATTTATAACCGTATTCTTTATCATATAGTAAATGAAAATCTATCGGAATGCTTAAATTATTGAATACATTTGTATCATAATAAGGTATTTCTTTCATTAATTGAAAAGTATTTTTATAAAACGGGGCATAACCTCTCCAAGAGTGTTCTGAGGGAAATAAATTTTTGTTTGTATCACTACGTACCATTCCACCTAAGTCATTATCTTTTTCAATAATTAATATCTTAAACTTTTTTTTAATTAATTCGTGGGCTAATGTTAATCCTGATAAACCACCACCAAAAATAATTATATCATACATTATATAATATATATATATATATTATATAAATAATATGCCTACTCATAAAAGTAATGATTATAAATTATCAGCGGTTAAATACTATTTATCTCATTCTAAAAATCAAGTCCATACCTGTAAAATATTCGGCTGTTCTGAAAGAGATTATACAGCATATAAAATTAGTAATAGTCATATATCATTTATAAAGCACCAACTTGGGAAAAATAAAACGATTACTATGGATGAGTTATTAACTAAATTAAAAACAAAATATCGAAGAAATAGATTAAATTAAAATATATGTAAATAGTAACATGGATAGATACGGTAAACCATTATTTATCAAAAAGAAAAATCGATATGTCCCAAACCCAAGAGCAAATACACGAGATGTGGTCGATTATATGAGAGGTGATATTACAAATAACGATGCGTATAATTATTTAACCAATTCATACATGAATCCAAACTTCTTAAACCATGCTAATAACTGTCGTGATTGTATGCAACACTTTGAAAAAAAAGCATTACCCGCCATACCTTATATGTTTCCAAAATCATCGGATGACCCCTTTGAAATTGGATTAAGTAGATGGGATCTTTATAATCCTACAAATCAAGAACAACTCGTAAAAAATATATGTGACCTTAAAAAAATGAAAGGTTCGCCAACATGCATACGTGTAGCCGACAAATGTCGTAATAAACGTAAATTAAGAGATGCTCACATAGGATATGAACTTGGAGTAAATCCATCGTTGTCTTATCTTAATATGAATATGTTGAAACGATTAGCACGGACATATGGAATATCACCAACCCAACGAAAATCAGATTTATTAAAAGAATTGTCTAAAATTCAAAATATAAATTTAAGACAATTAATTAAAGATACACAATATAAGGAACTTCAAAATATTGCGAAAAAAAATAAAATTAATTCGAATGTGAAAAAAATACAACTCGAAAATCAAATATTACGGTTCTTGGTAACACGCGATGGTGGTAAAATACCAGGTGGACCATTTGACCACATTATATCTTATCTTTAGATTCAGTGTTTGGGAAGAAAGCTTTTAATAGAGCAGCCCTTACTTTCCCTTTTTTACTTTCTTCTACAATCCATTCATTGATATTTTCATTATCGACATCACTTCCTGTATAATAAGACCGAATCATTTCTAATACATTGTTATTAGCATTTTCTATAATGTTATTAACAATTCGTTTATAATTACTCGCAGTGCTTTTTGCATTGCAATTTTCATCCAAAGCTTTGTTTGATAAATGAATACAGTCTTTCCGAACACTCTCTTCTCGAACCAATTCATTCCGTATTTCTTCAAAATTATGAGTTGGACTCTCTTGTGGGACTTCGTCAGGTATCCCGTCGGGTATCCCCTCATTCATTTCTGTTGATAAATATTGTGGTCTTTCATCTATGATGTCTTGCTTCATTTCATCCAAAGCAGTTTCCTTCAATTCTGTTGGTAAATAACCTGGTTCGTTCAATTCAAATTTATCAATATCCTTTAATTTTGTGAGTATTTCGTTATTTTGTAATACTATCCAATTAAGGTGATTTTGTATATTACTCGTGAATTCTTGAACTTTTTTTCCCAAAAAATATAATAGTCCTAATGATATAAATAAAATTGTAATTAATTTAATATCCATTAGTTTAAACATATAATTATCTTCTTTTAAAACAATCGCATTACACTGCATTTATTTTTTTAAAAGTATTACTTTAAATCATTTATTACATTTTTAATGTTAATTCTTCACCCTTTTTAATGTCTATAATAGTTGACAGGTAATACTCCTTGAGATTGTTGGTTCTTCTTACGCAATTCGCATTATAGGATTCTTCAGAAACCCGTATCATAGATAACGATGTATAAATAACTTTACCTTTGGCGTATTCAACTTGAAATATTCCTAAATTTGTATTTATAGGAATATCCTCCGTTGCATACATCTTAATACATTGTCCATCATTAAATTGAATACTTTTAGGCAAGTCCATTATATCATATATTCATTTTATTCTTTAAACATATTATACGTATAAAGACTGGTTTGTAATTATACCAAAAAACAATTTATCTTGGAAGTATATTAATTCATTTCTTAACTTGTATTTTTCGAGGCCTAACAATATCTTTTCTGTTTCTTCTAAAAATGATATGATACGTAGCACCAATTTTACAAAGTTGCCTAATTGATATACCGGAATGAAATATGTTAACTTGTTAATATCTTTTGTTGAACACCAAAGATACATTAATTTTGAGGAAGTGTTATTTATTTCAAATTTTGGTAGTTCTTCTTCATGTAGTATACTACCAAACGGTATGAATTTCGCCAGATTGCATACTAAAATTGTAAAACTTACATTGTCCAACACGTTTGAACATAACAATTCAGCACGAGACATTGACTCGTTGTCGTTTAATTGACTGGCTACATAACCTTTTTCAGTCAATGCTCCATCATTTATAAACCCTCTTTTCGTGAGGCGTTCTACTGATATGTGCCATTGATTATTAAACCATTTTTTGTGGTTATCTATATCTTTGATCTTTGATATATATTCTTTGGTATACCTAATATCTATATTCTTGTTCAGTTCCATCAATTCTTTCAATCTCGCCTTTGTCGCCTTGAGTTGCTTCTTTGTGAGTTTTATGAATTTCTGTTCCAACTTTTCCTGTAACTTAATAATTTCAATAGAATCTTGGTTAATAATTTGGTGTTCGATCTTCGATTCCATTGCTTCAAGTTCTTTCTTATATTCAGTATACAACAACGACTTTTGTAATGTCTCTTGACCATTGTGTATATTTCTCAACACAAACGATTCGTCAATCTTCAATTTTGAACTCGTTGGTAAAGGTTGTGATTCAACCATATTCTTAAAAACATTAAATGGACATACTCTTTTCATAGGATAATAAATGACGTAACCTTTAGTATCCATACCCCTTCTACCCGCTCTACCAGCCATCTGCCAAAATTCATCATTGCGTATCCACCTTTTATTTTCCTTATTCGTGGGTTTATCCAATTGGGTAAAAACCGTTGTTCTCGCAGGCATATTTATACCTACGCCTAATGTTTCCGTTGCAAATACAACCTTTAACATTTTATTCTGAAATAACTGTTCTACGAATTCTCGATGCAATGGTAACATTCCCGCGTGGTGATAACCTACACCATGTTTCAAAAGGTTAATCTCTTTGGACCATCCTGGAATTGATTCCAATTCTTTGGTATACTTTTGAAGTGATGTGTTAAACAGCGACTTCCATTTCCTTTCGTAGTTTATAACTTCTGTTTGATGTTCGTTTTGTAACGATTCCCAAAGGTCATCTGGATAATCTTTTACTTTTACCGGTTTCGGCGAAATCATTAAATTATTGGTTATACTGTGGGCCGCATCAACACAACCCTTGCGACTCATACAGAATATAATTGCTGGGCATTTATCTAATTTTATAAGATTTCGTACCAAATCGGGATAACTGGTGTTTATATTAAATGTATCATTTTGCAACGGTTTATTATCGTGAGTACTATATAATTGTGTAAATTGACCTTCTTCGATCTTTCCTAGAAACAACGGAACATGTCTATCGTTTCGTTGAACTAGTTCCGTTTGTCTTCGTTGGCATAACCAATCACAAAAAGTTTCAGCATTACTTAATGTTGCCGACAATGATATCAATTGTATTTCACTATCCAACAACATCATAGTTTCTTCCCAAACGGGACCTCTTTCTGGATCGTTAATATAATGAACTTCATCTTGTATAACTACCGATACATTGACCAAATCAGGATCTATAACACCGGTTGTCTGCGAAAGTGATAGTTTATTTTTAAGAATTTCAGCAGTCATAATGAGCAATTCTCCGAGACCATCACCGCCCAATTTTGTGCACCTCGTTTTAATGTCCCCAGTTAGCAATGTAACTCTTCCATGTAACGACTTGTAAAACGAATTGTATTTTTCATTAGACAACGCTTTGATAGGACTGGTATAAATAACCCTCTTATCTTGCGAAAAGGCGGATGTTATACCTATGATAGCTACAGCTGTTTTACCAGAACCAGTTGGAGCCATACCCAAAACATCGTCTCCTTTTGAAATGACTTTTAGACAATTTATTTGGAAAGGGTCCAAATCATAACCTAGAAATGTTTCGGTCATTTCTTTTAGATCCACTTCGGCGCACGGCTTAAATTTTGAATATGCTTCAATATTTGTTGGTGAAATGTAGTCATCGATGTTGAATGTGTGTTGTTCATTCAATATTCTTAGTGTTGCTTTACCATTTTTAATAATGCCCCATACTTTTAGAACATTGCCGGTGGGTCCAATGTTATTTTCATAATAAGATTCGTGTGTGGGAATACGAACGCGTTTCTGTGGTAAATATGCATATACATAATCGTCATTATCGGTTTGTTCTATTTTAATTTCAATAGGTTTTTCCAACGATTTATAAGCTATTTCTGCGATATGATAATGATAATAAAAATGTGAAACTTGAGATACCTTATTGTTTATAGTGGTCATATGATCCCCTGTTAAATCGTGTTGTTTGTTATGATAACACATCTGGTTGTATAAATCAGCAAACCGGCGTATAGGAGAAGTCATATGTGTGTATAAACAGTTCAATTTATCGTGAACCGCTTTATCTTTAGTATAACCACAAGTCGTTCGGTATAGAATATTATGGGATCCTAAGTAATTGGCAAAATATTTGTTATAATGAATCATTGTCCACGATACGATATCATCAGCATTCTCCTCGTTGGTGATTTTTTTCAATATAGAATATTCTCTTGGTAAGCATTTTTCAAAATCATCATAACTAAGTTTCTTTGTATTTACGACATTAGTATTTTCGTGTTTCATGTTGATTATAACATTATCTTTCCATTCGATCCACAATGTTATACATTTCCTTGGTTTTGATTCTGTTAAACTCATACTATTGTAAGTCAGATCGGGTGGTAGCATACAAATTGTTTCGTCGTAATAGACAGAAGTCCCCCGTGACATTGCCCAATTATATAAATCATCACTTATAAAATCGGTAATATCGGTAATATGAACACCTATAATATAGTGTTTCGGACCTAACATGTTAACACTCAATGCATCATCCATATCTTGCGTTCCATTATTATCAACGGTGAACACTTCAATTGTATTATCGGTTGGGATATCTTGTTGAATATTTCGATAAATGGGATACCTACAAGGTTTTACCTCAAAACGATACAACATCGCTTTTATTTCAGTATCCTTGTCCCCAACAGGACCAAAGATTTCCATCAATTCACATGTTTCTTCATTGACTTTTGCCCAACAATCAATCTTACTTAAACTATTCGTATTTACAATGACATTTATAGGTTCCAACCAAGGAAAAAACTTAACGCCTTTCTTATTGACACGTTCCTTATCAGACAATTTTAGTATGCCTATCATTTATTAAAAATACATTTTATTCTTTAAATCAAATCAAATAATATATTCAGTATAAATAATGTTTAAAACTCTGGTAATCATAAGAAAAGGAAAATTCTTTTTGAATAACAAAAAAATAGATGTTAATACCGCATATCGATTGTATAGAAAAGGTGCTGTATTTTCTAATAAATACCAAACACATTTTGGTATTTCTTAAATATAATCACACTTTAAAATATTATTACCATCAAATTTAAAAGGTTTTGTGCACCCATACACCAAATCTTCTCTTAACCAACGTTCACACTCACTTTTAGAAGCATGTGGTGGAACAAAGGACATATCTTTTTTAAAAACAGCGTGTCTAAATATTGTACATCGTATTTCATTACGAGGAACTTGACACATTACTTTACAATGAGGGCATACAAAATAGAAAATATCACTTTCGCGATCGTGGTATATTTTATTAGACATTAATAAATTTTACTTTTCTTATTATATCTAAGTTATAGACGACAATACATTTGGGCCAATAACATAAATTTAACACAATGATTAATCCAGCATATGTCCTTGAAAGTCTAATTCCTCGTGATTTAATTAAGTATGAACTCACTAAATACAACGT
>Ga0302122_10001217_pt1 | contig 16314 bp, 15 predicted proteins | sample CB21_SCM_MG_FD_203115 | JGI IMG/M metagenome (GOLD analysis project Ga0302122, IMG submission 203115) | Marine microbial communities from Western Arctic Ocean, Canada - CB21_SCM | ecosystem: Environmental > Aquatic > Marine > Oceanic | place: Canada: Western Arctic Ocean | collected 2017-09-28
AGATGGGGTACCGGGGCACCTGCTCGGCCCCTCTCAATCAACACCGACCGATGTTCAATCCCGCCTGCGCGGTGAAATTTGCCCTGTCCGCGTACTAAATTTTCGAATCATTGTGGAAATAATCAGAAAAATCGAGTCCGATCAAATACTTGCAAGTCCCTGAAATCGAATAAAATTCCAATAGAATCATAAGAGAAATAACGATGGAGATGCTGATGATTACCGAGAAAAAGCAATCCGAGTTGCACGCGAATTACCGCATTTTCGCAAAAACTCTTCCCGACCTGCTTCCCAAATACAAAGGCAAATTCGCTCTGATGCGTCACGGTGCGTTCATCGCCGATTTTTAGAATCCCGGCGAAGCGCTCAGTTTGGGCCGCGCCCAATATGACGACGAGTTGTTTTCCGTGCAGAAAGTGACTGCGGCAAAAGCGGATTTTGGATGGTATTCCCGTGCCCCAGGCAACACGCCGCTATGACCCTCGTATTGGCCCGGTGATATCGGTTACGATCTCCGATCCATTCAGCGATAGGCCGGATGATGAATTTCCCAGATCTGAGAAAGTAACGATGCTGATAGACACCGGCGCATCCGATTCGTCTATATCAGGTGTCATCTCAGATCGCCTTTCGCTGATAGTTCTCGGCTTGCACGATGTTTCCGGGTTCGGCTCCAACAACATGACCTACCAGTACCTTTTCGATCTGGAGCTTCTGCTCGACTCCGGTCATCAACTCGCTGACTGGAAACTTCTCCGGTTTGACACCGACTACAACAAGATACAGGGAATTCTAGGGAGAGATTTGCTCGCACTGGGAATGCTCTCGATCGATGGACAGCAACAAGAATTCTCAATCAGCATTTAACAGGGGTTAGGCTATCGGGACGAACGCTAACATCTCGCAACCGCCGGCATGTTCTGTCGCCCGGTTTGGACAAACCGGCCCAATTGCGCGTTTTGCGCGGTTATGCGAGTACTAGCGCCATGGGTTCGCATAATCACTACGCCGACGAGATTCTCGACCGGGTGTCGCACCTGCGCAAAGACGAGGCGTGGCTCAAGACACAGCGCGACGCCGAACACACGATGGTGATCCCGGTCTGGCGGTCGCGCAATCTGATCGCCAACCCGGCGGCGCCGCGCGGCGTGATGCTGCCTGCCGGCCTGGCGACGGGCCGGACCCGTGAGCTGATCGAAATTTCCGGGGCGACGGTGCTGCTCGGCGTGCGCGGCGGGGTCGCCCATTTCGCGATTGATATATCGATACTGGAAGAACACGAAATCCGCGACCTCCACGATGACAGCGAATTCGTCGATCTGCGCACGGTCGGCGCGGTTCTGGACACGACCGAGGCCTCGATCCTCGCCTATGCCAAGGGCATTATGTACTGGCATGACCGGCATAAATTCTGTGGCCTCTGCGGCAGCCCGACCGAAATCCGCGAAGCCGGTCATTTACGGACCTGCCTCAACCCGGACTGCGCCACCGGTCATTTCCCGCGCACAGATCCGGCCGTGATCATGCTGGTGTCGAAGGACGACCGCGCGCTGCTCGGCCGCAAGGCGGAATGGTTGCCGGGTATGTATTCGACGCTGGCCGGTTTCGTCGAACCGGGCGAAAGCCTGGAACAGGCCGTCGCGCGCGAGGTGATGGAGGAAGCCGGCGTCGAGATCGCCAATATCCGCTATCATTCGTCGCAGCCTTGGCCGTTCCCGTCATCGCTGATGCTCGGCTATTTCGCCGACGCGGTCACCGAAGACTTCACCAAATGCGATGATGAGCTCGAAGATCTGCAATGGTTCACCCGCCAGGACCTCGCCGATGGCGGCGCCGGGATCGCCCAGCGCCCACGCTCGGATTCGATCGCCCGACGGCTGATCGACGAATGGATCCGCCAGGGTTAGGTTTTCCGCCGCCTATTTAGCAAACCGGAACGGATCGGCCGGATAGGTGCCGAGAATCGTCACCTCGTGGGTGTAGAAATCGAGTTCCTCGAAGGCGAGCTGCACATTGGTATCGCGGGGGTCGCCCTCGACATCGGCATAGAACTGGGTGGCGAAAAAATCGCCGCCGACCATGTAGCTTTCCAGCTTGGTCATGTTGACTCCGTTGGTCGCAAACCCGCCAAGCGCCTTGAACAGCGCCGCCGGCACGTTGCGGACCCGGAACACGAAGCTGGTCACGACAGGTCCTGCGCCGCGTTTCAACCTGGCCGGCGTTTTCGACATGACGATAAACCGCGTCGTGTTGTGCTCCGCGTCCTCGATATTCGCGCGGATCGAATTCAGCCCATACACCTCGCCCGCCAGTTCGGACGCTATCGCCGCCTCGGTAACGTCGCCGGACGCGGCGATATCGGCCGCGGCGCCGGCGGTGTCGGCATGGACCACGGCTTCGAGCCCGTGGGCGCGCAGAAATTTTCCACACTGGCCCAGCGCGTGAACATGGCTGTGCACGTGGCGTATCGATTTCAGCGTCGCGCCGGCCGGCGCGAGCAGATGATGGTTCACCCGCAGGAACCGCTCGCCGACGATGTTGAGACCCGACCCGGGCATGATCCGGTGAATGTCGGCAACCCGCCCGGCAACCGAATTTTCGATCGGAATCATGGCAAGCTTCGCCCGGCCCGCGCTGACGGCACCGAACGTGTCTTCGAACGCGGCAGTCGGCAGCGGCGTCATGTCCGGAAAATATTTGCGGCACGCGAGATGCGAATAGGCGCCGGGCTGTCCCTGAAAGGCGATGCTGCGCGACGGGACGGCACGGGATAATTTTTTTACGGCGTTTTTGCGGTGGGCGGTCATGGTCTCGAGTATCCGATTCAGGACGAACCGGAAGCCAGCAACGCCCGCGCCCGGTCCAGATCGGCGGGAGTATCGACACCGAGCGGAACAGTGTCAACGAGCGCCACATCGATCCGCATCCCGGCCTCCAGCGCCCGAAGCTGTTCGAGCCGCTCCAGCATTTCGAGCCGTCCGGGCGGCAGGGAAACAAACCGATCAAGGGCTGCGCGCCGGAAACCGTAGAGGCCTATGTGATGATAATGCGGCCCGGCGGGCGCCGACGGCACGGTCGCCCGGCTGAAATAAAGCGCCCGGCCGATCCGCCCACCGGTCGCCGGCAACGCGATAACCGCCTTTACCACGTTGGGATCGGTGCGTTCGCGTTCCTCGGTAATTTCGACGGCAAGCGTGGTGATATCGACTTCCGGCGCGTCGAACGGATCGAGCACAGCGGCAATCACCGCCGGATCGATGGTCGGCAAATCGCCCTGAACATTGACCACCGCGTCATGCGCGCCGTCCGGATCGAACAGTCTGAGAGCCTCATGTACGCGGTCGGAACCGCTCGGGTGGTCGGGATCGGTCAGGATGACATGCCCACCGGCGGCTTCGACGGCTTCGGCAATCGCCCGGTCGCCGCAGGCGACGAGAACGGGGCCGATGCCGGATTCGGTCGCCCGGCGCCACACCTGAACGATCATCGGCACGCCGTGAATATCGGCGAGCGGCTTGTCCGGGAACCGTGTCGCGGCGAGCCTTGCGGGGATGATAACGACGGGATTTTGCGGTCTGGACATGAACTTTGACGTCTGGCGGGGACAGGATCGGCGGTCGGGTGCGACATTATACCTCTTGTACCCCGGCGGGAATGCCGTATTCGTGATAACGATATTAGACAGACCGGCGCGCAGCGGTTAAATTTGTGCTGCCGGATCAACCGGTTGCAATATTCACTCTCCAGCGGAAATTTGACATGTCGTCATTCGAACTCAACAAGGTCGTCGGGGCGGTCTTGATCGCGGTCCTTGCGATGGTGATCATCGGTAAGATTGGTGACAATCTCGTGTCGACCGGTGGTGGACATGGAGGCGGTCATGGCGCCGACGCCCCTATGACCGCGAAAGCGCTTGCAGCGAAAAAGAAGGCGCCACTTGAACCGATCCTCGGCATGCTCGCCTCGGCCGATATCGCCGCGGGCGGCAAAGTCGCCGCAAAGTGCAAGGCGTGCCACGACTTCAAGAAAGACGGCAAAAACAAGATCGGTCCGAATCTGTGGAACGTGGTCAACGCCAAGCGTGGCGCGGTTGCCGGTTTCGGGTATTCGAAGGCGATGACGGCCAAGGCTGGAAGCTGGACCTATTCAAACCTGAACAAATTTCTCGCCAAGCCGAAGGATTTCGTTCCCGGTACCAAGATGACGTTTGCCGGGCTGAAGAAAACCAAAGACCGTGCAAACCTGATCGCGTTTCTCCGGTCTGCGGCAGACAGTCCGGCACCGTTGCCGAGCCAGGTCGACATCGATGCGGCGGCGCAGGCACTGAAAGCGGCAATGCAGCCCGCGGCGGATGCCGCTATGGCGGCGCCTGCCCCGAAGGCGGCGGCGGTCAAAGCCGTCAAACACGCGGCGGCCCCGCCAGCGCCGATGATGAACGTCGCCGAGATGGTCGCAAAAGCGGATGCGGCGCGCGGCAAACGCGTCTTCAACAAATGCAAGGCCTGCCACTCTATCACCAAGGGCGGCAAGAACGGCATCGGTCCCAATCTGTGGAATATCATGAACCGGGTTCCGGCGTCGGTCGACGGGTTCAAATATTCGAAGGCGATTCGGGGGCTTAAAGACAAGCCGTGGGATTACGCAAATCTGAACGCGTTCCTGACAAAACCGAAGGCTTATGCAAAAGGCACCAAGATGACGTTTATAGGTCTGAAGAAAGACAGCGACCGCGCAAACGTCATCGCCTACCTGCGCGGTCTGAGCGATTCACCCGTAGCGCTCAAATAAATCACCGGCATATTCGCGAACAGGTAGGCTGTTCGCCGGATTTCGGCAGGCGTTTACCAATTGTAAACCACTACGGATGCTGGGTAAGGTTCGAGCAGTAGTTCAGTAGTAGTTCGGTAGGGTTATTAGTATGCGTTTATTGGTGGGGGGGGGCAGTGATTCAGCAGCGCTCGTCTTCGACGGCGTCGGAAGACAATCGGCAGCATGTCGAAAATCGTCTTGTAGGCAATGCTCTTAAATTTTGGGAAAGCGCGCGCGACGGCGACGAATTGCCGTCATCGGCGGTGCTCGAATTGGAAAATTGCCCATTCGGCAGCGATGATTCGATGCTCATCGAGATCGGTTCGTCAGAGTTCGAAGACCGGGTCATCGCCGCAGGCAAGCATGTTGCCGCGGCACTTGGGCGTGATCCGACCGGTCTTTCCGTACTCGATACATTGCCGTCGTCGACCGAAATTGGGCTGTCATTCTGCCGCGATTCGGTAGATCTGAAAAAACCGATGGCCGACGTTGGCCGGTTCTTCAACAAGAAGGGCGAGGAAGTGCTGTATCGCAGCATTTTGCTGCAGGTGTCGAACGACGGAACAACCGTCGACCGCGTGGTGTCGGCCTTCAGTTACAAGGTCGTCCATTAAGCGCCCCGGATATTCGCCGCCGGCCCTTTTAAACCAACGGGATTCGCGACAGACTGCTCCCATGTCCGCCGCCGAATCCATCGCCTGTCCTCCTGACCTGATTGCGATCGCCAACCGGCTCGCCGACGCCAGCGGACCGCTCATCCGGAACTATTTCCGCCAACCCCTCCGGGTCGACGACAAGGCAGACGCATCGCCGGTGACCGCCGCCGACCGCGAGGCGGAACAGGCCATCCGGGCGGTCCTGGCCGATAGGCGCCCGACCGACGGAATCATCGGCGAGGAATTCGGTAATTCGAACACGGACGCGGAGTTTGTCTGGGTCATCGATCCGATCGACGGCACAAAATCATTCATCACGGGACGCCCGATATTCGGGACGCTGATCGGCCTGGTGCGGAACGGCACGCCGGTTCTCGGCGTTATCGACCAGCCGGTCAACGGCGAACGCTGGGTCGGCGCCCGCGGCCACGGCACCACATATAACGGCACACCTGTCAGCGTCCGCGACTGCCCGGCGCTGGCCGGTGCAATTGCCGGGACCACCGCGCCGGAACTGTTCGATCGCGCGCAGGCCAAGCGCTGGCAACAGGTCGCGGCGACGGCAAAACACGTGATTTATGGCGGCGATTGCTACACCTATGCGCAGCTTGCCGCAGGTTTTGTCGATGTCGTGATCGAATCCGGGCTGCAGATCTATGATTTCTGCGCCCTTGTCCCGGTGATCGAAGAAGCCGGCGGGATTGTCACGGACTGGCGCGGCGCGGCGCTGACACTCGGCTCCGACGGCACAATCCTTGCCTGTGGCGACGCCCGCACCCACGCGGAAATCCTCGAATTGCTCGACGGATAGGGTCTCAATATTTTGTGGAAACAATGCGCGAACCCTTGTTTGCCCCCGCCGATGCCCAACATCAGATACCGAACAACCCTGAGGAGCGACCGGCCATGAAACTCCTGACAGCAGCGCTGATCTGCGCAGGGCTTGCCGTTTCTGCGTCTTCCGCGACAGGGCAGAACAAGGGGGTAACGGTCAGCCATGGCCTGACCCTTCTCGATACGCTGAAATACCCGCCCGATTTCAGGCATCTGGATTACGTGAACCCGACAGCACCCAAGGGCGGCACGCTGCGCCGCCACACCACCGGCACATTCGACACGTTCAACCCCTATATCATCAAGGGCAATCCGGCAGCCGGTGTCAGGCAGGTATATGAGACGCTGACGACATCGCCGCTGGACGATGTATCGGCCGGATATGGTCTGATTGCGAAAACCATCGAAGTGCCGGACGACCTGTCCTACACCACGTTTACTCTCCGGCCCGAAGCGCGGTTTCATGACGGATCGCCGATCACTGCGGACGACGTCATCTGGACTTTCGAGACTTTGAAAAAGGACGGACGACCGTTTTACCGGTTCTATTACAAGAACATCGCCCGCGCCGTGAAGCTCGGCCCGCACAAGGTGAAGTTCGAATTCACCGGCCCCCCCAACCGGGAATTGCCGGCCATTACCGGCCAGCTACCGGTGATGTCGAAAAAATGGTGGTCGACCCGGGATTTCACCAAGACGACGCGGGAGCTACCGCTCGGCAGCGGGCCCTACCGCATTTCGTCCTTCGAGCCGGGGCGGTACGTCGAGCTTGAACGGGTAAAGGACTGGTGGGGGGCGAATCTGCCGATCAATATCGGTCATAATAATTTCGACCGCATCCGCTACGACTATTACCGCGATCAGACGGTGGCGCTGGAAGCCTTCAAGGCCGGACGCTACGACATCCGCAGCGAGAACGCCTCGCTGGTCTGGGCAACCGGATACGATTTCCCGGCACGCAAGCAGGGGCAGGTAAAGCTCGAACAGGTCGAACATTCGCGGCCGACCGGCATGCAGGCATTCATCTTCAACATCCGCAGAACGCAGTTTCAGGACCGCATCCTGCGGCAGGCGATGGCCTATGCGTTCGATTTCGAATGGTCGAACAAGAACCTGTTCTATGGCCAGTATGCACGGACCACGAGTTATTTTTCCAATTCCGAACTGGCGGCAACGGCACTCCCGTCGAAAGAGGAGCTTGCGCTGCTTGAGCCGTGGCGCGGCAAGATCCCCGACGAGGTTTTTACCAAGGTCTATGCGCCGCCGTCGTCCGATGGATCGGGCAATATCAGGTCGAATCTGCGAATCGCACTGCGCCTGCTGAAAAAATCCGGCTACAGGATAGAAAACAACAAGCTGATATCGCCCAAAACCGGAACGCCGGTGACGTTCGAGGTGCTGCTGGTAAGCCCCGCCTTCGAGCGCATCGTTGCTCCCTTTGCGCGCAACCTGAAGCGCCTCGGCATCGAGGCCGGCATCCGGACGGTCGACCAGTCGCAATATATCAATCGAATTCGCTCGTTCGACTACGACGTGATCGTCGGCGGCGCCGGGCAATCGGATTCGCCGGGCAACGAACAGCGGGACTACTGGAGTTCCGCTGCCGCCGACCGCGAGGGCAGCCGCAATTCTATCGGCGTCAAGAACCCGGCCGTCGATGCGCTGATCGAAAAGATTGTCGATGCCAAGGACCGTAAAAGCCTGGTCCACGCCACCCGCGCGCTCGACCGGGTGTTGTCGTGGAACCACTATGTCATCCCGCAATGGCATGTCCGCATCGACCGCATCGCGTATTGGGACAAGTTCGGCATCCCGAAGCATCCCAAATACGGCGTCGACACCATGAGCTGGTGGATCGACCCGGCAAAGGAAGCGGCACTGTCGCAAAACGGCAAAAAGCCTTAACGCGAAGCGTCCTTGCCGCGTAAGATGCTCATCGCATGAAAAAGCTGTTTCTGTCAGTCGTCGCAGCGGTGGCGTTTGCGACCGGCGCGTATGCCGACGGGGTTTCCCCCCGTCACGGGTTGAGCGTTTTCGGCGACCTGAAGTACGGCCCGAATTTTACCCATTTCGGCTACGTCAATCCGGATGCCCCGAAGGGTGGCGCGATCAAGGCGCCGGGGCTGGATTCGTTCGAGACCGTGCATCCGTTTATCCTGAAAGGCCGGAAGGAAGTGCTCGCCGAGGCGCTGCTCTTCGACACGCTGATGGCCCGGTCGTTCGACGAGCCGGATTCGTTCTACGGCCTGGTCGCCAAGACGGTCGAACAGCCGGATGACAAAACCTGGGTCGCCTTCAATATCGACCCCCGGGCGAAGTTTCACGACGGTACGCCGGTCACCGCCGCTGACATCGTGTTCACGTTCAATACGCTGAAAAAAGACGGACATCCGCGCTACCGGGTAAATTTCCGCGACGTCGACCGTGCCGAGGCAACTGCGCAGCTGCGCGTGAAGTTCACGTTCAAACCCGGCACCCACCGCGACCTGCCGACGCGGCTTGCCGCCCTGCCCGTGCTGTCAAAGGCCTTTTACGACAAAGCCGATTTCAAAAAGACCACCTTCGAAGCACCGCTTGCCAGTGGCCCGTACCGCGTCGCCAAATACGAACCGGGCCGCTCGATCACCTACCGGCGGGCCCCAAATTACTGGGCGAAAGACCTGCCGGTAAACCGGGGCCGCCACAATTTCAACGACATCACGGTCGAATATTACCGCGACAGGGAAGTCGCCTTTCAGGCGTTTTTCGCCAGGCAGTACGATTTCCGCGAGGATTTTACGTCGCGCCAATGGGCGACGCAGTATGACGAGCCGCCGGTCAATAAAGGGCTGATCGTCCGCGAGGTGCTGCCCGACGAAACCCCGTCCGGTGTGCAGGCGTTCATCCTGAATCTGCGGCGCAAGAAATTCCAGGACATCCGTACGCGCGCGGCGATCGATCTTGCGTTCGATTACGAATGGACCAACAAGACGCTGTTCTACAGCCAGTACCAGCGAACCAATTCAATGTTCGAGAACTCGGCGCTCGCCGCCAAAATGCCGCCGTCAAAGGACGAACTCGCGCTGCTGGAACCGTTCCGCGGCAAAGTGCCGGACGAGGTTTTTACCACCCCCTTCAAGGCGCCGCAAACCGACGGCAGCGGTCGCATTCGCGGCAATCTCCGCATGGCGAGCCGGTTGCTCAAACAGGCGGGGTACCGGGTGAAGGACAAAACCCTGGTCGACAGCGGCGGCGCACCACTGGAGATCGAGTTCCTGCTGTTCGAGGCGAGCTTCAAGCGCATCATCGGGCCGTATATCCAGAACCTGAAACGCCTCGGTATCACGCCGACGATCCGCATTGTAGACGTGTCGAATTTCAAACGCCGCCAGGACAGTTTCGATTTCGACATCGTCATTCGCCGCATCTCGCAGCCGCTGACACCGGGGCTGGAACAGCGCAATTACTTCGGCTCGGAATTCGCCAATGTACCCGGTTCGTTCAATATCGGCGGCGTCGCCGACCCGGCGATCGACGCGCTGATCGAAAAGGTCACCGGCGCAACATCGCGCCCGGCGCTGACAACCGCCGTCCGCGCGCTCGACCGGGTGGTGATGTGGAACCGCTACGTCGTCACCCAATGGTACAAAGGCGCCCATAACGTCGCCTACTGGAACAAATTTAACCGTCCCGCAATATCCCCGACATACGATATGGGCGTGCTCGACACCTGGTGGTACGACCCGGCCAAGGCGCGGATGATCAAGGCCGGGAAAGCCCCGCCGCCGCCGCCCGGCGCGCTGCCGCCACCGGACGCACTGCCGCCACCGGGCGGAAAATAACAGGAAGCCACAACAGCGCATGCTCGCATATATAGTCCGCCGGCTATTGCTCATGATCCCGACGCTGCTCGGGATCATGGTGATCAATTTTGGCATCGTGCAACTGGCGCCAGGCGGTCCGATCGAACAGATCATCGCCGAGGTCACCGGCACCGATGCGGGCACGACCGGGCGGATCAGCGGCAGCGGCAGCGAATTGTCTGGCGGCAGCGCCAGCGCGGCGGCATCCGCGTCGACCGCAAGCAGCGGCTATCGCGGCGCCCAGGGGCTCGACCCCGAATTCATCAAGGACCTCGAACGGCAATTCGGCTTCGACAAGCCGCTCCACGAACGCTTCCTGAAGATGATGGGCAATTTCATCGTCTTCGATTTCGGCACCAGTTTCTTTCGCGACGAGACGGTGATCGATCTGGTGCTGTCGAAAATGCCGGTGTCGATCTCGCTTGGCCTGTGGACGACAATCATCGTCTATCTGGTGTGCATTCCGCTCGGCATCCGCAAGGCGGTGAAGGACGGCACCCGCTTCGACGTGTGGACGACGACTATCCTGACCATCGGTTTCGCCATCCCGTCCTTCGTGATGGCGATCCTGCTGATCGTCCTGTTTTCCGGGGGTAGCTTCTTCGACCTGTTTCCGCTGCGCGGGCTGACATCGGAAAATTTCAACGAATTGTCGTTATTCGGCCAGGCGCTCGACTATCTGTGGCATCTGATCTTGCCGATCACGGCGCTGGTGATGGGCGGGTTTTTGTCGCTGACCATGCTGACCAAGAATTCTTATCTCGACCAGATCAACATGCTCTACGTGCAGACCGCGCGGGCGAAGGGGCTGACCGAGAACCGGGTGATGTACGGCCACGTGTTCCGCAATGCGATGTTGATCGTCATCGCCGGATTTCCCGGCGCGTTTATCGGCATCCTGTTCACCGGCGCCATGCTGATCGAGATCATCTTCTCGCTCGACGGACTCGGCCTACTCGGCTTCGAGGCGGCGATCAAGCGCGATTACCCGATCATGTTCGCGACCGTCTATTTCTTCACGCTACTCGGGCTGGTGATGAATTTGGTCGGCGATCTGATGTACACGATCATCGACCCGCGGATCGACTTCGAGGGCCGTCATGTCTGAGCCGACATCGGACACCGTCCTGCATCCGCGGTTCCTGGGATTCCGGATATCGCCGCTAAACGCGCGCCGGCTGGTGAATTTCCGGCGCAACAAACGCGGCCACTGGTCGCTCTGGCTGTTTCTGTTCCTGTTTCTCGGCACGTTGCCGGCGGAATTCATCGCCAATGACCGGCCGCTGGCGATCTGGTATCAGGGGTCGCTGTATACGCCGGTTCTCAATACCTATGCGGAAACCGTCTTCGGCGGCGATTTCGAGACCGAGGCCGCCTACCGCGAAATCGAGGTGCAGGAGCTGATCCGCGACAAAGGCGGCTGGATGATCTGGCCACCGGTCAGATACAGCTACAACACGATCAACCTGAACCTCAAGGTGCCGGCCCCGGCGCCGCCGTCGGGTGACAATTTCCTGGGCACCGACGATCAGGGCCGCGATGTGGTCGCCCGGGTGATTTACGGCTTCCGGATATCGGTTCTGTTCGGGCTGATCCTGACCGTCATCGGATCGATCGTCGGCATCGTCGCCGGCGCGTTTCAAGGCTATTTCGGCGGCTGGCTCGACCTGTTGTTCCAGCGTTTTATCGAAATCTGGGGCGGTCTGCCGCAGCTCTATATCCTGATCATCCTGTCGAGCGTCATCATCCCCGGCTTCTGGACGCTGCTGTTCATCCTGCTGCTGTTCGGCTGGACGTCGCTGGTCGGCGTGGTGCGCGCCGAATTCCTGCGCGCGCGGAATTTCGAGTTCGTCAAGGCGGCCCGCGCACTAGGTGTCGGTAACGTCACGATCATGTTCCGCCATGTATTGCCCAACGCGATGGTGGCGACACTGACCTTCCTGCCGCTGATCCTGACGGGGTCGATCACCAGCCTGACGGCGCTCGATTTTCTCGGCCTCGGCCTGCCGCCCGGCTCGCCGTCGCTCGGCGAATTGCTGCAGCAGGGCAAGACCAATCTGCAGGCGCCGTGGCTCGGCCTGACATCGACGATCAGCATCTCGATGACCCTGATCCTGCTGATTTTCGTCGGCGAAGCCGTCCGTGACGCGTTCGATCCGCGGAAGACGTTTAATGAGTAAGGAACAGACATCCGAACCGCTGATCCGGATTTCCGATCTGTCGGTGTCGTTCGGCCACGGCGAGCGTGAGGTAAAGGCGGTGCGCCAGGCGTCGCTCGAAATCGGCCGCGGCGAAACCCTCGCGCTGGTCGGCGAATCCGGTTCGGGAAAGTCGGTCACCGCGCTGTCGATCATGCAGCTTTTGCCCTACCCCACGGCGCATCATCCGTCCGGCTCGATCATGCTGGAAGGCGAAGAACTGATGGGGGCGCCGGCGGAGGTCATGCAGAAGATCCGAGGCAACCGTGTCGCCATCATATTCCAAGAACCGCTGACCTCGCTGAACCCGCTGCACAGCATCGAAAAACAGCTCGGCGAGATCCTGTTCGTCCACAAGAAAATGGAAAAAGGCGCGGCGCGGGCGCGCATTATCGAGCTTCTCGACGAAGTCGGCCTGCCCGATGTGGAAGACCGCCTGACCGCCTATCCGCACCAGCTGTCGGGCGGCCAGCGCCAGCGCGTGATGATCGCAATGTCACTGGCGAACGATCCCGATCTGCTGATCGCCGATGAGCCGACAACGGCGGTGGACGTGACTATCCAGGCACAGATCATCGCCCTGCTGCGGGACATCCAGGCCAGACGCGGCATGTCGATCCTGCTGATCACCCACGATCTCGGCATCGTTCGTAAAGTCGCCCACCGGGTCAGCGTGATGAAGGACGGCGAGATCGTCGAGACCGCGGCGACTGAAAAGCTGTTCGAGACGCCGCAGCACGACTACTCGAAGCTGTTGCTTGCGGCCGAGCCGAAAGGCAACCCGCTGCCCGCGCGCGACGATGCAAAACCGGTGATGGAAGCCGTAAACCTGCGCGTCTGGTTTCCGATTAAACGGGGCATCCTGCGCCGCACGGTGGGCTATGTGAAAGCGGTCGACGGTGTCGATGTGACCGTGCGCGAAGGTCACACGGTCGGTGTGGTCGGCGAATCGGGTTCCGGCAAGACAACCCTGGCGATGGGACTGTTGAGGCTCGAACGCAGTGAAGGCCCGATCACGTTCAACGGCACGCGGGTCGACGGCTACGATTTCAAACAGATGCGCCCGTTGCGGAAGCAAATGCAGGTCGTGTTCCAGGACCCGTTCTCGTCGCTGTCGCCGCGCCTGTCGGTCGGCCAGATCATCGAGGAAGGGCTGCGGCTGCACAATCTCGCCGGCGCGACCTACGACGCACGGCGCGCGGTGATCGCCGACGCGCTGACCGAGGTCGGCCTGCCGCGCGAGGCACAGGACCGCTACCCCCACGAATTTTCAGGCGGCCAGCGCCAGCGCATCGCCATCGCGCGCGCCATTGTCCTGAAACCCAAATTCGTCGTCCTCGACGAGCCGACATCGGCGCTCGACATGTCGGTACAGGCGCAGATCGTCGATCTGCTGCGCGATCTGCAGGACAAGCACGACCTTGCCTATCTGTTCATCAGCCACGATCTGAAGGTCGTCCGCGCGCTCGCCGACGAGCTGATCGTCATGAAGGACGGTAAGGTCGTCGAACAGGGACCGGCGGCGCAGATCTTCGCCAACCCGGCGGAGGATTACACAAAGGCTTTGATGGCCGCCGCGTTCGACATCGAGGCGGTCGATACCGACACCGTCGGTATCTGACCGCCGGCCCCGTCAGAACATGTTTTTGACATCCGACGAAAACGTCGGATAGGCGAGGATCGTATCTTTCAATCCGGCCGACGATCCGGCCTTCATAGGTCGCCACCGGCGATAGTTGCGGGGAAATAGTCAACGCGTCGCCGACCACCCAGACCGTCGGGTTGGAGGCGTGCGCAGATACTCATCGACATCGATGCTGACGCCGTCATGGGCGATCACGCCGCCGCCGATAAAGACGACCTCGCCCGGCAGCGTGCGCTCGGACAGCACCTCGTCCGACGTGATCATCAGATCAGCGCCGGGGATCGGTAAATCGCGGGGCTTTGGGTCGGTGGCGATGACGATGTTGTCGGCTTCGAGGATCGTGCCGCCGACTTCGACGCTGTTCGGCCCGACGAACTTCGCCTCACCGTGAAACACCGTGCCGCGCTTTTCGGCCAACCCTTGCATGCCGGCGGGGATACCGCTGACCATATCGGTCTCGCGGTCGATCAGCTTGGCCCAGTCCAGTTTCGTGGGACCGACATCGATTCCGTGCACCGCAGCGTTGTCGATCGTCTCAAGCGACTGAGCGGCAGCGACCAGCACCTTCTTGGGCGTGCAGCCGCGGTTCGGACAGGTGCCGCCAAAATCGAGGGATTCGACAAAGGCGATGGATTTTCCGGCCTCCGCCGCGATGGCGTAAACCCCGAACCCGCCATTGCCGCTGCCGATGATGACGATATCGAACTTGTTGCTCATCCTGTCCGTCCTTGCTGTGAAATTGCCACTTGCAACGGCGATAGAGTGATCATATTTGTATTACGGACCGATTGGTCAAGTATTTTCTTCAGGGAACCGCATTATGCCCCGCCCGAGAGAGTTCGACACCGGCAAGGCGCTCACCGATATGACACGGCTGTTCTGGGAACACGGCTATGAGGGCACGTCGATGTTTGAGATCGAACGGGCCACGGGTCTGCGAAAGCAGAGCCTGTATCGCGCCTTCGGTGACAAGCGGGGCATGTATCTCGCGGCGCTGAGGGCCTATGAGCGCGATGAAATCGCCGAAAGCGCGCGCCTGCTGGGCAAGCCCGGCGATGCGGCCGCGCGGTTCGGACGCCTGTTCCGTCACATTGTCGATTGTGTGGTGAATGACGGCGACCGCCGCGGCTGCTTTCTGTGCAATGCCAGCGTCGATCAGGCGACGCTGGATGCGGCGACCGGGGCGTTGGTGACCGAGATGATGATCCGGATTGAGGAGACTTTCACCGCCACGCTGGTTGCCGCGAACCACCGGAACGGCGACCCGGATACCTGCCGCACATCGGCACGGGGCCTGATGGCCGGGTATTTCGGCCTGCGGGTGTTGATAAAAGCCGGGAGGGCATGGGAGGCGCTTGATGACGCCGCCCGGCAGATCATCGCGGGCCTGGGAATAGAGACCGACCGATCGCCGAATTCCCCAAACGAAAACAGCGGCCCCTGAGAAATTAGGGGCCGCCGGCTGAAGGAGGGGTCTTTCTAAAGGATCAGGCGGCCATCCGGCGGCGCATGGCGATACCGGCAATGCCGAGACCGAGGATGATCATCATGCCGGGTTCCGGCACCTAGTTGGTAACGATCGAAACTTTGTTTGCAATCGCCGCGGCATATTCGGTCGCGTTTGCCACCGGGATTTAGAAACCGTTAAGCAGAACGTGGGCGCGATTGTGCACGGACCGGGGAAGCAAATGCTGTTCTGCAGGAAGCTGGCATTCACGCCGCTGCCGATGGCTTCGATGCTGAGATTGTCGACACTGGCGCCGCTAAGCAGCGCATTCCGTGCAGCCACTGCAAGGTTCTGATTGTTCGGCACACCGTCGATCGCCGCGGTACTGCCAAAGCTGACAACCGATACCTCGTAGGAGCTGTCCGTCGGAACGATAGTATTGATCGCGCTGCTCAACCCGTTGACGATCGTCCTCCAGTTGCTGCTGCCGATACTGCCCGACCGGTCGAGGATGAAACCGAGCTGGATGACGCCGGCATTGGCGGCCCGCGCGGAAACCGCGATGCCCAGTGCGACGACCGGCGCGATGAGGAAGGCAAAAACCGTGCCAGTTTTAACAATTGTTGTTTTTCAACGTGTTAAATGATTAATTTGGGCGAAGACACACAAAAGTGTATAAAATTCCGACAAATTTCGCAGACCTATGGGAAAAGATGTAAAAATTCCGACAGTAGGGGCGTGCCGCCGGCTGCAACCTTACCGGTCTTCAGAAATCGCCGTCGGTATGCGGCATGGGGGGCGGTGTTCCGGCTTCAAAGGGTGTCGGGCTGTCGAGTTCGCGGCCTGCCTCGGAGACCTGATCGGCGAATTTGGACAGGAAGAC
>Ga0302122_10001219_pt1 | contig 16287 bp, 11 predicted proteins | sample CB21_SCM_MG_FD_203115 | JGI IMG/M metagenome (GOLD analysis project Ga0302122, IMG submission 203115) | Marine microbial communities from Western Arctic Ocean, Canada - CB21_SCM | ecosystem: Environmental > Aquatic > Marine > Oceanic | place: Canada: Western Arctic Ocean | collected 2017-09-28
CGCGCCAGCCGCGCCGGTCGCGCGGCTGCGCGAGGCCGCGGCGCGCCTGGCGTTCGCCGCGCCGGCCACGCCGCGCGCGCCGGTGTGGGACTCCGACGACGCGCTGCCGCCGGAACCGCCCGCCCCCCGCCCGGCGCCGGCGCCGGCGTCAACGCAGAAAACGCCGGACACCGCCGCCTTCGCGCGCCTGCGGGCGGCGGCGCGGCGCTTTAGGGAAGCGGACGCCGCGAGCGGCGGCGCGCTGCGGATCCGCGTCGCGAAGGCGGCCGTCGGCGGCATGGTGGCGGGCGCAGTGGTGGGCGGCGTGGTCGCCGGCCCCGCGGGCGCGGTCCTTGGCGCCAAGGCGGCGCAGCTGGTCGGGGCGAATCTCGATCTCGGGTCGCCGGCGGCGACGGGCGCCGTCGTGGGCGGGGCGGCGCTCAGTTACCGAGCGGCCACGACCGACGTCGTCACTAATGCGGCGGCGCGCGCGGCGGCGGTCGCGCGCGCCTCGCGGGTTGTGGGCGGTCGCACACCAGAGCCGTTCGCGGCCGCGGCGGCGGCCGCGCGCGCGTGTATCGCAGAAGCGCCGTGGCCGCCCGACCGCGCGGCCGAGCGGGCCGCGGACGCCGTGCGCGACGTCTCGGGCCTCGGCGCCCAGGCAAAAGCTTTCGCGCGCTTCGCGTTCGCCGCGGACCCCGCCGCCGCGCGCGTGTGGGAAAGGCTCGAGGCCCTCTACAAGGCGCGGCGCGCGATATCACGCGGCGACGCCATTTCCGACGCCAAGGCCTGGGCGCACGAGACGGCCGTTGACGTCGCGGCCCTTCTGGCGGCAGTCTCGGCCGAGGACGGCGTGTCGACCGTTGCGGCCACCGACGCGCTCGTGGCGGAGGCGACCTACCCGTTCACCTTCACGGCGCTCGTGCGGCGGCACCGCGACGCGGACGCGACGTTGGAACAAGTACTGTCGACGCGCGGTGGCGCGGGCGCGGGCGCGGCCCGGTCTGTGCTGCGGGGCGCCGCCGCTTTATCGACGATGTGTGAGTGTCGGGACGTGCACGCGAAGCTGCGGTCTCTTGTGTTCTGTCTGGAGGCGCTGGGTGGCGGCGACGGCGAAGAAGGGGCCATATCGGCGGACGTGCTACTCCCGCGGGCCGTCGCGTGCGTCGCGGAGGCCAAGGTGCCCCACGTCCGCGCCGAGCTCGCGTACGTGACGGCCTTCGCGCGCGACGACGCATTATTGGGCGCCGAGGGCTACGCGCTCACGACGCTGAGTTGCGCGCTGGACGTCCTCGCGGACGGCGTCGCCGACGCGACGCCGGCTCTGAACCTGGGCGGCGAGGCGTGGCCGGCGCCGCCGGCGCCGCCGTTGTCGCCGCTCGGGGGCGAGAGGTGGCCCGAGCCCCTGTGATGTGCCAGTGATGTTTTTATGTGTAATTTGGTTTTTGAGTATTTTTATGCCTGTTATCATCAGCTACTTTGTCATTGCGGTCCTCAGAGACTAGAGGACGAGGTCTGGGGGAGAGACACGCGTCTCGCTCGACATAAACCCCGCACGATTTCTTATGGCAAAAAACAAGCCACCTGAGCAAGCTCTGAGCAAGACGAACAGAGTGCCACCAAAATGAGACCAATGTGGCTGCTACTGGCTACACCAGCCTGTGCATATCTTAGAACGACACCGTCGACGTGGCGGGGCCTCTCAGAGCACAGGAGGCTCTCACAGCACTTACTCCGCGGTTCGCCTCGGGACAGCGCTGAGCGGAGACGCGAGCGCGCAGTGCCCTTCTTAGACACGGAGAAATGGCTCGCGGAGATCGAGGGCGGCGCCGCGGCACCGGGTGCCCAACCTGGCCCGACATCAGACGAGCTCGAGCTCGACACGGCAGTGTTGCTAGAAAAAGTCGACGCCGCAACCTCGCTCAAAGACATGGCAGTCTGGCTCGAGTCCGTCGATGCCTCGGCCACAGCCAAGGCGGACACCGACGCCGAGACCACACGGCTCCTGACGCTCTCGGCGGGCGCCTCGACAACTTTCGCGACGGCGTGGCAGTTCGCGCTCCCTCTGGCACTCCTCGAGAGCGGAGGGCCCCAGGCCGCCGCGACGCTCATGGCCGCGACGACGGGCGCAAAAGTCCTCTTCGCGCCGTCGATTGGTCGGCTGGCGGACAAGGCGCCCCGTGTCGACGCCGCGCGAGGTGCGCGCCTCGCCCAGGCCGCCGGCGTTGGGCTCAGTTGCTTGGCGCTGCCGCACCTCGCCGACGAAACGTCGTGGCTCCCGCTCTTGCTGGCCGGGTCCGCGATTGAAGCGCTAGGCGCTGTCGTCACGAAGAGCGCCCCCCGCAAGGACTGGGCGCCGACGCTGCTCGACGGCGATTCTCTACGAAAAGCGACCATGGACCTTTCCAACGCGGCGCTGCTCGGCGAGCTCGCGGGCCCGGCGCTCGGCGCCTGCATCTTAGGCGCGAACGGCGTGCCGACGGTCGGTGCCGCGGCCGTCGCGGGGGAACTGGCGGCACAGGCCGCGCTCGAGCGGCTTCGGACTCGCTCGCCCGACGCGCTTAGCGCGCCGAAAGGCGCGACGGCGAAGGCCGCGCCCGCGTGGGCCGCGTTCTTCGGCTCGAGCGGCGCGATCACGACCGTCGCTTTTGAATTGCTCTGGTTTACCGCTTTAACGCCGCACGCTCCCGTGCTCCTGGCGGCCCTGGCCGACCGCGGCGCCCCGGCCGAGTCGCTCGCGGCCTTCCGCGCGGTGGGTGCGCTGGCGGGCGCTGGCGGCGTGGCCCTCTATGCGGCCGCCGCCGATGGCCGGACAACGACGCGGCGGCAGCAAACGACGACGACCGACGAGGCGCGGCGCCTGGCGACGAGGGACGTGGCGGCCCTGAGCATCTTCAGCCAGGTCGTGACGGTCACCGCCGCGGCGACCTTGGTCGAGTCGCCGCAGACGATGATGGTGGCAGTCGTCGTGAGTTGCGTGTTTTTGTACGCGTTCGTCGTGGCGTATGTCGAATTGCAGCAGCAGCTTGTAGCCGAAGGCGACCGGAACGCCGTGCAGGGCTGCGAGGCGGCCCTCACGGGCGCCGCGGAGCTCGGGCTCGCCGGCGTCGCTCTGGCCTACGCGGCGAACTTCGAGGTCGTCGCGGACGTGTCTACTACGGTCGTGGTCGCGGCCGGCCTCGTTTTCGCGGGCTTCCTCGCGCGGCAGCCCGAGGTCGTGTCGCGACCGGCGCCGTCGTCGTCGCGCTAGACGTTTAAAATATGTGTTGTGACCTTTAGTAAAATTCGTGAGCGAGTTAAGTTTAATAGGGGGCGGGTTGCGCACGCCGAGGTCACCAGACGAGCGCCGCGGCGGGCGGCCGGCCCCAGGCGCGCGGCTCGACGCTCCGCCTCCCCGGCAGGAATTTGCCCCCCCGGTTGCGGGGGTGCGTGAGCGTGCGGCTCGGCTCGCCCCCGAAGTACGCGTGCGGCTTCCAAAGCTTCCAGCGCGGGTTCTCGGCTTGGAAGACCTCGGGCCGCGCGCGCCGCGGCGAGCGGAAGGTGCGCGGCCCGGGGTCCGTGGACGTGCGCCCGCTCGAGAGCCGGCTCCGCGGGATACTCGCCGGGCCCGGCGACCGGGGGCCCGCCGCCGAGTTCGGGCGCCAGCCCGCGTCTAGCGGCCGGGGCGCCGGCCGCCGGCGCACGGGCGGGGCCCTTCGGCTCCGGGGCGAGGAAAAGGAGTGGTGCGGGCTCTCCGGCCGGTGGGGGAAGTGGGAGACGCAGTCCGGCGAGGGTAATTCGTAGTACCCCGGGCCGGGGAAGCGCCGCTTCGCCAGGTCCTCGCCGTACTCGCCGCCGGCCGGCGCGAGGAAGTGGGGCGCCGTGCTCGGGCGCGGCGTGAAGAGGTGGGCCGGGCTGCCCGGGTCCGTCGAGGTGAGCGGCTCCCCGAAGCTGCTGTAGCTCAATACGGACTCCTGGTGGAAGTCGAAGCTCGGGTCGATGCGCAGGGTCGAGTCCATCGTGCCTCGATGGCGTGCGCGGGGCAGCCCTTTCTGGCTGGGGAGATGTGAGGCGAGTTTGAGCGCGTACCCTAATTGATTTGAATGGAGGGGGCCACTAAGGGGGGGCACACCGAGCCGACACCACTTCTCGGCATCCGGTGGCAGCTCTATTGCGGCGGGGAGATCGCTACGCGCGCTACCGTGCGGGTTTCTTATTGGTCTCGACACGCATTAAATTGCGGCACGGCTACCTCTCCGACCTCGCACAGCTCGAAAGGGACAGCGCAGTAGACGCGTGCGGACCATACGTTGCTAGCCCTTAGGAACAGCGTCGCTGGAAAAAAAAGCTACACAGAGCACTTTTGGTCGGCACGCCGTCGACGCGCGCAGGACTCACTGGTCTTTAAAGAACAAGCTACACAGAGCACTTAGCTGCACCGACGCGAGCGCAGCACACACGCAAGCACGCTTCGTAATGCTCCGCAAGACCGCGAGCGGCAACTCCCTCGGCTCGATGGACTCCAAGGGCGACGCGTCGACGGCCTCGGAAGGATTATACGACTGGACGGCGCCACGGGGCTTCGGCGGCCTCTCCGTCGCGTCCGAGCCGAAACCCGAAATGACGCTGGCCGACGGCGCGCGGTTCCCCGAGTTCCGGCCCGACGACGGCTCGCTCTTCGCGGCGACCTCGCCGGACCGGCGGCGGCGGCCGCCGGCCGCCTCGGCATCGCCCGGCGGCGACCGGCGCGCAGTCGGGCGGCCGGTCGCGGCCGCGCCCGCGGCGCGGTCGGCGCGGTCGCTCGTCGGGCCGCTCGTGAACGAGTTCGCCGACGCCGTCGCGCGGGAGATCGGCGAGCGGGTCCGGGTGACGCTGGAGGCCGAGGTGGGCGCGCAGAACCTCGAGCGCTTCCTCGCGGCCGATCGACCCTGCCCGCGGTGCGCGACGCAGAAGCCGCCCGCGGCGCCGTCCGCGCCGGCCCCGCCGGCGCCGCCCGCCGAAGGCCCCCTGCACGACGTGCGGCAGGGCCTCGCCGGGGCCCTGGCCAAGCTCTCGACGCTAGAGGGCCGCCAGCGCGCCATGCAGGGCAAGATGGCGAAATTAGATGGCCAGTGGGGGGGCGACTTCTCCAACGTCACCTACGCTGTTGCTGAGTTGCAGCGCGTCGTCGCGTCGCACCAGTACGCCGTCGCCGACCTCGGCGGGCTACGGGGCAACCTGCTCGCGCTGGCGCACTCCGTCGAGGCGCTCGAGAAGGCGGCGAAGGACGGCGAGGCGGCGGCTCCCGCGGATAGTAGTGGTGGCGCGGCGGCGGAGGGTGTGTAATTTACATGTATCTGTTAGGGATGTCGCGGGTTTCTCAGAGTTAGCGAGGACTTGACGGCAACTTTGTTCCAGGAATGCGCTACGTCCGTCTCTCGCTTTTAGCCGTCGGCGTCGCGTCGTTCCAGTACCAATGAGAAGCCTGTGCTCTTCCGCTGAAACTCTGAGTGAAGCTCCTCCTCAACAAGCCATGCCGGCCACAGCCATCACCGCCGACCTCGTAGCTCTCGTGAAAGAGAAGCAGTGTGGCCCGATCTTGATCCGCCTCTCGTGGCACGACGCCGGTCCGTCGCGGCGTCCGTTTGACCTTCGACACGTCGCGCCGCCGCCGCGACGCCTATCCCACGCAGGCGTGTTCTCGACGGGAGCGCTCAAGGGAGGAAGCCCGCACGCGGCCATGCGGTTCACGGACGGCGGCGAGGGCCAGTTCGAGGCGAACGCCGGCCTCGACGTGGCGATCGGTCTGCTGAAGCCGATTTCGGACAAGTACGTGCCGGGCCAGATCTTGAATGCCGACCTCTGGGCCCTGGCATCGAACGTCGCCACAAAGGAGATGGGCGGGCCGCACATCAAGGCGCGCTTCGGCCGCGTGGACGCCGCGTCGTCGAAGGAGTCTATAGAAGGACAGGAAGGCCGGCTGCCCGACGGCGACAAGGGCGTGGCCCACCTGCGCGAGATCTTCGCCCCGAAGGGATTTTCCGATCGGGAGATCGTCGCGCTGTCCGGCGCCCACACGGTTGGTGGCTGCAAGGCGACGCGCTCCGGCTTCGACGGCGACTGGACCGAGAACAAGCAAGTCTTCGACGACGCGTACTTCACGGACCTCCTCACGAAGTCCTACACGGCCGAGACGACGGCGGCGGGCTGCCCGCAGCACCGCTCCGACGCGGGCACGATCATGCTGATTTCTGATCTAGACCTGCTCGAGGACGCGGCGTTCAAGGCCGTCGTCGAGGAGTACGCCGCGGACCCGGCCCTCTTCTTCAAGGAGTACGCGTCGGCCTGGACGAAGCTCCAGGAGAGCGGCGCCGGCATGCTCCGGGACGAGCTCTGAGCGCCGTGACGTCCCCGCGTGTGGTGCCTCTCCCCCCCATCCCTGAGGAACCGCCGCGCCCCCCGACATTCGAGGCGCTATGACGCCCGGCGACGCCTTCTGGGAAGGCGTCCTCGGGCCGAGGATATCCCCCGGACTTGTTCCGGCCGCTCTTTGTCGACCCTCCCCCCGCACGTAAGATGGAGAGATCCATGTTCTTCCCTGAAATGCATTGTACAACTTACGCGCGCAGCAGCGCAAGCAGCACACGAGGGCCTTGAGCACAAGTTGTTTTACCTAGATTCGGGTTTCGGGTTAATTACGGCGCGCGCCCCCCTAGGCGCTCCCGCTCCTCCGGGACCCGTCCGTAGGGCTAGAACAGAGTAAGGTGGTCGCATGGACCCCCCTCCCCGAAAGGGGATGCCCTCCCGTCAGGACGTGGAAATGGTCGCTAGCCCCTATGGCACCAAGCTCATGCACGGGTTTTTGAGTCGCGCAAGCTTGCATGCTCTGACCCCAGCTGTGCTTGTGAGCAGCGATACGGCACTACTGGTCGTCGTAGCTGCATCAGTTGCCAAGTGCTGCTACCAGTGCTAACTATCGTAGCTGCATCAAGTGCACAAGTGCAGGTGCAAAGCACTCGCTTTGTGCAGTGCAGCAAAGTCCCGGTGCACTCGATGCGAAACATCATTATGAGAACAGGAGTGCTGCTCACCATAAAGCGCAGTCTCGCCCTCAGCGCGCGGCGGCTGCCAAGCCCGTCGAGCGTCGCGCCGTCCGAGGCGATCGCGCGCCGCGGCCGGGAGTGCCTCGACTTCATCGACGCGTCGCCCACGCCCTACCACTGCGTCGACGTCGTCGGGGCGCGGCTCGCCGCGGCGGGCTTCACGCGCCTCGACGAGGCTGAGCGCTGGCAAATCAAGCCCGGCGGCCTCTACTACTGGACGCGGCACGAGGGCACGATCATCGCCATCGCGGTGGGAAAGAAGGCGACGCCCGAGAAGACGGCCTTCAAGCTCCTCGGGGGCCACACGGACTCGCCGGTCCTCAAGGTGCGGCCCGTCGCGGCGCGCGCCGACGCGGCGGCCAAGAACAAGACGACGGCGCTCGAGCAGGTGGGCGTCGAGTGCTACGGGGGCGGGCTGTGGCACACGTGGCTCGACCGCGACCTGGGCGTGGCGGGCCGCGTCGTCGTGCGGCGGGCCGACGGCTCGTTCGACCAGGTGCTCGTGAGGGACGACGACGCGATCTGCCGCGTGCCCACATTATGTATCCACCTCCAGACCGCCGACGAGCGGAAATCATTGACCGTGGACAAGGAAAAGGATTTACAGCCCATCCTGTGCAGCACGGCCGTCGCCCAGCTCTCGGGGACAGACATCAATTCCCAGGAGGGTGAGGCGGACGCATGGCGCAAGAAGCAGCCGGCGCCCCTCCTGCAGCGCGTGGCCCGGGCCGCGGGCGTCGACGTCGACCAGATCGTCGACTTTGACCTGACGCTCTTCGACGTGCAAAAGGGGTCGGTGGGTGGCGCCTTCGGCGAGTTCGTCCTCTCCTCGCGCCTCGACGACCAGGCCGCCTGCTACGTGCTGACGGAGTCGTTATTAGCCCACGTGAAGCACGAGGCGTTTGCTCAGGATGAAGACGTGTCCGTAGTGGCGTTGTTCGACCACGAGGAGATCGGGTCCGCGTCGGCTTCGGGAGCGGGGTCCCCGGTGCTCGGCGACGCTGTGGAGCGGGTCCATAAAGCGTTGCGCGCGAATGGCGCCGAGGACGGCCTCGACGACCGGGAGGCCTTGGCGGTGGCCATGCGCCGCTCCATGCTTTTGTCAGTGGACCAGGCCCACGCGGTGCACCCGAACTACGCGCACAAGCACGACGGCGCGCACGCCCCGCGCATGAACCACGGCCTCGTGATCAAGACGAACACGAACCAGCGCTACACGACGGACGGCGTGACGGGCTTTCTGCTGCGCGAGACGGCGCGCCGGGCGGGCCTGCCCGCGCCCCAGGAATTTGTGGTGCGGAACGACTGCCCCTGCGGGTCGACGATCGGCCCGATCCTCGCCGCGCGCTGGGGCATCCGGGCGGCGGACGTGGGCCTGCCCCAGCTCTCGATGCATTCCATTCGAGAGATGATGGGCGTGCACGACATCACGCTCTCGTACGAGTTCTTCGGCGCCTTCCTCCACGACTTCCGGGCGCTCGACGACGCGTTCCGGAAGGAGTGAGTCTAACTATGTTCAGAGTAGCCCCGAGCCAAGCCCTTGGGAGGTACTTATAACCCGCCAGGCGCACGGGTTTTTGAAAAGAGATGAGCGGCGCTAAGCGGGCTGCCCAGGCTCGTATTGCTGCTCAAAGGGGCAGCGATTGTTGGCAGGGAGCGTGCAACAATCACTGCGACTCGCGACTCGCATAGCCCTCAGAATGCTTCGCGCAGCATTTCTACTGCTACAATGCATCATCACCTCGCCATTGCCCATCCCTAGTCCGGTTGTCCTGCACAACAAGAAGATTAATGTGGGCAGCTACTTTGTGCTGGGCCCATTCGCATGCGTCAAGGACGAAGTCGAGGGCTTTGCATTCGAAAACGCGTCGGCGCTGGCAGCTACGGCACCGAGCCTAGCACATCCAATCCCCTCGGAACTCGCAAACGGTGGCCGTGTACACGCATGGGACACGGTGCGGAAAGGCACCGATGGATCCGCACGCATATCGTTCGACGCTGTCGATTGGAACGCACTGTATCATCACAGTGCGGAAATCAATCAATCAGTGCTTTGGCGACGCGATTCCACACAGGTATCGGGCGGGCGGCCATGAAGTGTTGGAGTGGCAAGCGTTAGTCGTCGCCAGGTTCGAAACTACAGCTCCAGGTCCCGTCCGCACGCGCTGCGAAGGTGTGGCCGCCTACCGCGTCGACGGTGCGTTGGCGGCTGGTGACGTCTACGGTAGATATATCCCATCTCTCGCATCGACTCATGAGCTCGCAGTAGGCGTGCACGAATTACGGATGCGCTTGCGCGCAAAACACGCCGGTTCTGTGCGATGTTTGGTGTGGCGGAGCTCCCGCGCGTCGGCGCGCGCTTTAGCAGTACCCGATTGGGTAGCGGGCGACGCTTTGCCGTTTCGCGGGCTGTTCTCGGTCGAAGTGTGGCGACCAGCGTGGATGCGACACGTAACGCTGATGAGATCGGACGACACTTTTGATATCGAAGCCATCGACGATGACGTGGTGCCACCAGCGACCGTGACGACTCTCCGCGCGCGCCTGTCGGTGAAAGGCGACGTCAAGTGCGTCGCCGGTGAGCACATAACATTTACGGTTGCCGTCGAAGCGGACGGCGAGCGGATCGCTACCGCTGACGTGTCGGTCGAGTGCCGGGCGCCCACGTCGAGCGCGTTGATGGCGTTTCTGGACGGCGACGGGTCGGTGCAGACCGCCGCGGTAGTCAGGCCGCCAGCGTCCTGTGCCAAAAACACCCCCTTCCGCGTCCTGGTTGCGCTCCATGGTACCGGAGTCACCGCGAGATCGTCGGCGGACAGCTACAAGTTCAAGCCGCGGGGCGCACGAGACGACGTGGACTACACTTTCGGCGTTCCCGGCGCCTGCGCCTACTTGCTCGCGCTGTCGCGGCACGGAGCCCACAACTGGGAAGGTTTGAGCCTGCGACACGCGATCAAAGCCCTCGACGCGCTGACGGCGTGGAAGGACGCGGGACCACCGCAAATTGTCGTCGCCGGGCATTCGATGGGCGGCCACGGCGCCGGTTTATTGGCGGCAGCTTTAGGGTCGCGGGCAAAAGGAGTCGCGATCAACGCCGGCTGGCCGCGGAAGGAGGTGTATGGGGAGTCAAACACGCGCTACCTCCACGACCAGGGCGCCCACCTGATCGAGCCAGCGCTCCGCGCGGTCTTGGACGCAACGCTGGCGGGCTCCGCCGTCGACGCGGTCGCGTCGAACCTGTGCTGCGTGCGGAGTTTGCTGAGGATCGGCGGCAAGGACGAGGCGGTGCCGCCCTACCACATGCGGCGAATTTCGCGCCTCATCAAAGATTGTCCGTCGGAGTACGAGGAGGTCCCGTCGAAGGGCCACTGGTGGTGGGACAGTGTTGTGGCAAATGATGGCGGCGCGGTGAACGACGAGCGTATGCGGCGGTTCTTCAACGAGGCGTTTTCTTCGCACGACGACTGTCAAGTAGGTTATGAACACGTGACGACGAACGTTGATGCCGTCCTCGGAAGCTGCGGCTACTCAGAACGTGCGACGTCTCGCGCTCGAAGCGGGCCAATTTGGCAGCGTCGATGGCGACAATATTGCCGATACCGCGACGAGGATCTGTCGCTTCGATAGCGCTTGGGAACCATGCGAGGCTATTGGACGTGGACCCGGGAGTTCGGGACCGATTCGACAGGTCGTTGAGACCGCGTTCCGCATCGTCTACGAGCCTGGAGCGCTCGGCCTGGCCACGTATCTCTCGAATCAGTTCCACGTCACGGGCCACGCTCGGGCGCCCGTCGCGAGCGCCGACGACTTCTCCTGGGACGCGGCGCGGGACAAGGGAGAAAATCTTGTACTTGTCGGGGGCGGCTCTAGTGCGGCACAACGAGTGCTCAACGAAACGGCCGCACAACTCGTCGTGCGTAAAGGTGCGGTTCGTGTTGGCGATTGCGAGTTCTCCGGCAACCTGGGCGTTGCTTCGCTCCTACCGCTGCACGACGGGAACGACGCCGCGCCGCGGTTGGCGTTGTTGCTCGCGGCGACAAGCGTCGATACCCTTGAGACGACCGTGGAGTTGCTCGCGACCCCAACGATCCCGCCGATGGCGCGGCAGCCCTTCAGCAACGCACTGCCCGACGTCGTCGTCCTCGACGCGAAACGGGCCCGTCGCTTCGGCCCGGGGGGCTTCCGCCTCGCGGGCTTCTGGGACCACGACTGGTCCTTCTCCCATCAAGCGTCGTACGCCGAGGAGTGCCGCCTAGCTAATGTGTGTAGTGTGTAGTAGGGTTTCAAATTAGAATTATTCCGTTCCTCGGACTCGATGCGCCGCACGGCGAGCGCCACGAACGTGCCGCTGGCGAGCACGGCCCACGCCGCCAGCGCCGCGGTCCCGAGCGCGGCGGGCGCGAAGACCCCGGACGCGAGCGTCCGCGCCCCGCCGACGCCGGCCGCGTAGCCGACCACGTTCCCGCCGATTAATAGAGTGAGGTTCAAGGCGCTGAGGAAACAAACAAAAAACGCTTCGGATGAAGGCGGCCCCGCGCGTTCGACGACGCGTTTGGCTCGCGCTTCCACACGCATCACGCGCTCGAGGCCCACGAGCCCAAAATTGATGAGGCCCCACGCGAACAGCTTGGGCCGCGCGTCGTGCCACAAGGCAACGAAGGCGAACACGACGCCCGTCGCCCCGAACTTCGTCGCGGACGACGCCTGCGCGCCCAACAACGGCTTGTAGACGTACGCGACGAGCCACCGGTTAAAGGACCCGTGCCAGCCCCGCCAGAACCCCCCCGCCGAGAACGCGTCGCACACGAAGCGGTCCATGTTCTCCGGGGGGTCCACGCCGTCTAGTAAGGCCCAGGCCCGCGCGACGCGCCACATGAAGCAGAACTTGAGCCAGAGCACGTTCAATATGATGAGCGCGAAGGCCGCGGATTCCGCGGCCCCCAAATGCCGGAACGCGCCTGAGGCGCCCAGGGCGAAGGCCGGGCACCGCCTTAAGATGACTTCGAGGAAGCCGCCCACGACCAGGGTGCGTAATGCATAAGACACGTCGTGCCTCGATATGGGCTTTGATACGCTCGCCCGGAAGGCGTCCTTCGACACGATGGGGCCCGCCAGATAGAGGGGCGCGTAGAGCGCGTGCGCCAAGCAATCCTGCAGCGCGTAGCCGGCCAGCCGCGCACCCCCCTGGCGCGCGTGCGTCGCGTCCGCGATGTGTGAGACGAGCCGCAGCACGAGGAGAGGCAGCGCGTCGGGCCAGGCGTACACGCCGGCACCCAACAAAGGCCAGCGCGGCGCCGGCAGGGACCGGCGGTACGGCAGCGCGGGGTCCTTGGCTAAGAGACACGCGAGCGCCAAGACCCAGCCGGCCGGAATCGCAAGTTTGACAGGTAGGAACGACGCGGTGTGGAACAGCGCGCAGACCCCCACAATACAAACGGCGCCACCGCCGTGCACGACCGCGACGAAGACGAGGCCGCACGCGAGGCGCGCCGTCCGCTTTTGGGCGACGCGCCGAGTAATTATCGTCATGGCCGCGGCCGCGAGCACCAGCGTGCCCAGCGACCCGCGGTATGCGCGCCACTGGCCGTCGTCATTATCGTACCAGCCCCAGGCGTCGCGGCTCAACCGCGACGCGCAGCGGTAGTCCGTGAGGCACGCGCGGCGTATGGCCGCGCAGCTCCGCGGCAGCGCGATGCCGAAGAGCGAGGTCATGATGACGTGCGCCGGCAGGATCTGCTTTGAGGTGAACCACGACGTCCGCAGGGTATGGAGCGGTCGCCTCGCGAAGATGGCCCAGAGGCGCTCCTCCGTGCAGAAGAGGCAGCCATAGTAGTAGGCCACGAAGAGGAGCGGTTCGAGGAGCTGCATTATCTTGCCCTCCTTAGCAGGGTGGCACTAAGAAGTCACGAACACGTTCATAGGAGACCAGCTGCGGCCTGACGCCGTGTAAGAAGGACGAAATCAAAAACGTACAAAAACCCGTGTAAAGAAACCCGTACTGCACCTGGCTTTAATTTGATTGCGCCTCCATGTGATGTGTGATGACGTAAGAACGCAGCCCCTGAAGTCTTGAGACGCGTTTTACGTTCGAAACGGCATCCGCCGCCGTTTTGCAGTCGTGCTGCCGCATTTCTGCTGCCAAAACGCTGCCCTTGGAGCATCAGTGCGGACGGCGCTGCGTCTCACGGTCAACATGATGGAACCGGGCCCCTTCCAGCAGTCGTTCTACCCCGACGGCGAGACGCAGTTCTTATTATCGGACGACGATCATGGCGCGCTGCCGGCGTACGCGACGACGCGCAAGACCTGGATTTTATTTTGCTGTGTGTTCGGCGTGCTGCACGGCTGCGCGGTGACGAGTATGGTGTACGCGTCGTCGCTGCAGGGCAAGGACCTGTCGAGCGCGAGCCTGGGCGCGTTCTTCGCGGCGTATACGATCGCAGCACTCTTCATCGCAACGGATGTGGTGCGCCGCGTCGGCGTCCTGCACGCGCTGCTGGCGGGATTCTGCGGCTATGTGCTCCTGGCGGCGAGCTACCTGTCCTACGAGATTCTGGGCGGCGGCGCCGTCGCCGACGCGGTCGTCATACTCGCATCGATCGGGGCCGGCGTGGGCGGTGCCACGCTGTGGGTCGGCCAGACGCAGCACTACGCGCAAGCTTCAGCCGCCCACGCCGAGGTGCAGCAAATCCCGGCAAAGGAGGCGAGTGCGGACTTTGCCACGCTCTTCGCCGTCATATACGTGACGATGGAGGCCTGCGTGAAGGTGGCGACGGCGGTGGCGCTCGGACTCGGCGCGACGCTCGAGGGCGCGACGGCCGGCCTCGTCGGCGTGGGGGCCTGCGCGACCGCCTTCTTCGTCCACGACCCGATCGAGCTCGGCCTGGCCCGCGGCCCACGGGGGAAGCCGTCGTCCGACGTCGGGAAGAGCCTGCGCGCCGTGGCGCTGGCGCATGTGGCCGATACGCGACTGTGGCTCCTCGCGCCGCTGCCCCTGGGCTTCGGCTTCTCGAGCGCGTTGTTCACGGACTGGGTCGACGGCCTCGTCGACGAGAAACGGGGCGCCACGGCCGTCGCGGTGTGCTCGACCGTGACGACCGTGACCGCCGGGGTCGCTGCGATCTTGCTCGCCGGCGCCGCCAAAAAGGGCGGGCCGCGGGCACCGGTCGCCGTGGCGTTTTCTTCCTATGCGGTGCTTGGGATAATATGCCTTGCGAATTCCACCTCCGACCTGATGCGGTGGCGGCAGCTCGTCTTGTTGTTCGCGCTCCAGGGCGTGAACCGCGCGGTCTTCGAGAACTCGACCAAGCACATCTACGTGGAGTTCTTTCGGGGGACGCCCTGCGCCGCCGCCGCGTTGGCGTCGATTTACGTGCACTCCGGCTTCGCCTCGACGATCACCTACTTTACGCTGTTTTCCGAGACCAAGGGGCTCGGTGGCGCCACACTCATCGCCTTTGCGGCAGCGATCGCATTTGGCTTCGGGGCAGCGGAGCGGCGGCCGCGGCCCAAATCTATAGATGGGGACCCGTATTCATAACACATGTTTTCAAGTTGCCTTTGCTTAGAGCTAGGCGACCTAGCTAGTCACCAGCCGAGGAGGGGCAGGCCTGCGCAAGTTACTAGTAGTACAGAAATTACAGACAAACAAAAAAATCAGTTCGGCTCGGGAGGCAGCGTCCACGCCGTCTCGCCCGTCTCGCGGTTATGGTAGTACGGCGTGCCGTTGTCGTCGCGGTAGGCCTCCCAGGGCGACGCGTGGCGCCAGCCCACGAGCATCGTGCACTCCAGCGCGCCGTCCAAAGCGAGAAGGGGGTCGGCGTAGGGCACCGTCGCGGCGTCCAGGCCGCTTCTAACCAAAAAGTCGACGCGGCCCGCATCAATGAGGTCCATGGCCCAGCGGCCCGCGGCCTTGGTCGACGGCGACAGCTGGTTGGGCCCCCACTGCGTGAGTTTCGTCAGCATTTGAAAGTCCCGCTCGTCTTTGATACCGAGCTCTGCGAGCAGCTCCCGCCCGGGGTAGGCGTCGTACTCACAACTAAAATAACAGCACGGCGCGAACGCGAAGACCTCGGGCTTCGCCCGCGCGACCATTCTGACAGAGTAGTCCATCGCGACGCCGCAGACGTGCTTTGCGACGACGCACGACGCGTCCGCCAGCTTCTTGACGTCGAAGTGGCGCAGGTCCGCCGTGACGCGCTCGCCCGCGGCGGCCCGGGCCTCCTCCGACGCTGGGTGGTCGCGGTCCACGAGGTAGGTCTTCTCGAACCCCAGGTCGGCGAGCGCCGCCGCGACGCGGCCCTCCCGCGCCCCGAGTTCCACCAGGCACCGCCGGGTCCCCGTCGCCGCGGCGTCTCGGATCTTCTCCGTCGCCACGCTCGCGCGCTCGGCGCAGAGCGCCTTGATGTCGCCCGTGGCGAGGGCCACGCGGACGGGCGCGGCGATTTGACCGTGGGCGACCCGCACCTACGTAGAGGTACCGTCGACGCCGCTGTGGCCGATACGTGTTGGTGTACCGTGTGTGTGATTTTAAGACATGACCCATACGTGATTCGAACACGTAACCTTCAGGTCTGGAATCTGACGCGCTACCGTTGCGCCAATGAGTCCGTCTAAATCGGTGTAACCACGGCGGGACTCGAACCCGCAACCCCCAGATTAGAAGTCTGATGCGCTATCCATTGCGCCACGCGGTTTTAAGTGTGTGACCGATACGTGATTCGAACACGTAACCTTCAGGTCTGGAATCTGACGCGCTACCGTTGCGCCAATCGGTCAATTGCGGAAAGGAGTATGATGATGGTGGGGTTCGAACCCACGCCCGAAGACTGGTGCCTAAAACCAGCGCCTGGGGTCCCGATTGCTCGGTTAGACCACTCGGCCACATCATCAAAAGGTGCGATAGTGACAGGGTTCGAACGCGCATCAATGTGTTACCATTGATCCTGCGACCCTTACGGGAGTAGATTTCAAGTCTACCGCCTTAACCACTCGGCCACACTATCAGTCCAATCCGCGGAGAGACCGATACGGGAGTCGAACCCGTAAGCTTCAGATTCCACGCCATCGAGCAATAAGAAACAACCCCGACGGGACTCGAACCCGCAACCCCCAGATTCGAAGTCTGATACGCTATCCATTGCGCCACGGAGTTGTTTTGAAGTTGGAGGAGCAGGGGTTTGAACCCTGGGCTTTCCGCATGCAAAGCGGACGCTCTGCCACTGAGCTACACCCCCGGAAATGGAAC
>Ga0302122_10001226_pt1 | contig 16246 bp, 15 predicted proteins | sample CB21_SCM_MG_FD_203115 | JGI IMG/M metagenome (GOLD analysis project Ga0302122, IMG submission 203115) | Marine microbial communities from Western Arctic Ocean, Canada - CB21_SCM | ecosystem: Environmental > Aquatic > Marine > Oceanic | place: Canada: Western Arctic Ocean | collected 2017-09-28
CTTCGTGACGATCTCTTGGGGTTTGTGTCGCTTGATGCCCATAACTTAATCCTCCTTTACTAACTATAAGGGTGGACCAGCTCAGTGGGGGAGGATCACTCCCACTCAATGGTCGCTGGGGGCTTTCCCGAAATATCGTAGGTTACACGGCTGATCCCGCGCACCTCGTTGATAATCCGTGTGGAAATATGCCCGAGCACGTCATAGGGAATCTGTTTCCAGTTGGCTGTCATAAAATCGACCGTTTCGACTGCCCGCAGAGCGATCACATACTCATAGGCTCGGTTGTCGCCGACTACCCCAACTGATCGAACTGGCAGAAACACCGCAAAGGCCTGACTAATTTCATCGTAGAGATTGTTGCGGTGTAATTCTTCCAGGTAAATGGCATCTGCCTGGCGCAGGATATCCGCGTACTCCTTGCGGACTTCACCTAGTATGCGCACCCCAAGGCCCGGGCCCGGAAACGGATGCCGAAAAACGAGTTCCCGAGGCAATCCCAGTTCGATCCCAATACGACGTACCTCGTCTTTAAATAACTCCTTCAAAGGCTCCAAAAGCGACAGATGCAACGATTCCGGGAGCCCACCCACGTTATGGTGCGATTTAATGATTTTGGCTTTCCCGGATTTGGCACCAGCCGATTCGATCACATCCGGGTAAATAGTTCCCTGAGCTAACCACCGGGCTCCGGCTATCTTCTTTGCTTCATCCTGAAAAATATCTACAAATACGCGGCCAATGATCTTGCGCTTTTCCTCAGGATCCGCCACGCCGCAAAGCGCATCAAGGAAACGGGTCTCTGCATCAATGCGAATTACCCGCACGCCAAGATGCTTAGCAAAGGTGGCCATTACCTCATCACCCTCATTCAGGCGCAACAAACCGTTATCGACGAATATGCAGGTCAATTGATCGGCGATGGCACGATGTAATAACGCCGCAACCACCGAGGAATCGACTCCGCCAGAAAGACCGAGTATTACCTGATCACCGCCCACCTGGATGCGCACGTCCTCGGTAATAGTGTGAATAATATTTTCCGAAGTCCACCGGGCTGAACAGCCACAGATCTGCCGAACAAAGCGAGACAAAATCTCCCGCCCATGAACGGTATGGGTTACCTCGGGGTGAAACTGCAGCCCGTAAAACCGGCGGTGCTCATCCGCGATAGCCGCAAACGGGGCGTTGGGGCTTGATGCCATCACAGAAAAGCCCTCCGGCAAACTGGTGACTCTATCGCCATGACTCATCCACACCTCTAGAGCGGAATCAGAGGTAGGCTCATCAGCACGTAGTTCACGCAACAAACCAGGTGTTGCCGAAGGGGCGATCCGAGCGAACCCGTATTCACGCCGATCGCTGGTCTCTACCGCACCCCCCAACTGCGCCGCCATGGCCTGCATTCCGTAACAGATTCCAAGTAGTGGGCGGTCCCAAACGAATAGCTCGAGCGGTGCTCGATCAGTAGCTTCTTCAGTAACTGTATCGGGGCCACCCGACAGAATCACCCCCGCAGGGTTAAAGGCGCGAATCTGAGCAAAAGACATTTCACACGAATGAATCTCACAGTAGACCCCGGCCTCACGGATTGCACGACCAATTAGTTGGGTGTACTGCGATCCGAAATCTAGGATCAGAATCCGCTCAGCATGTGGATCCGTGACTACGGCCGCCGCTCCCTCAGCCGTTGCCAATCCTTACCCGCCTCGCTGGTAATTGGGAGCCTCTTTGACAACAACGACATCATGCACATGGCTCTCGATAACCCCAGATTGGGTAATCTGCACGAAGCGACACTTTGTGCGCATCTCGTCAATTGTCGCGCACCCGGTGTACCCCATGCTCGCCCGTAAACCACCGGTTAACTGATGAATGATCTGCGCCATAGGCCCCTTGTACGGCACCCGTCCCTCAATGCCTTCAGGCACCAGTTTACCGGGGTCTTCCTGACCCTCCTGGAAGTAACGATCCTTCGACCCATCTTGCATCGCTCCTAAAGAGCCCATGCCGCGATAGCTCTTGTACGAGCGGCCCTGAAAGAGTTCGATCTCGCCCGGGGCTTCTTCGGTGCCGGCAAACAAACCACCGATCATTGAGACATGCGCTCCTGCAGCAATCGCTTTGGCGACATCGCCAGAAAATCGTATTCCCCCATCGGCGATCACCGGGACAAAGGTGCCGATGAGCGCCTCGGCAACATCGGCTACCGCGGTCACCTGAGGAACGCCGACTCCGGCGATAATCCTAGTTGTACAGATGGATCCCGGCCCAATGCCAACCTTAACGGCATCCGCACCCGCGTCAACCAGGGCTCGGGCAGCATCTGCTGTTGCAATATTGCCGGCGATAACATCTACCGCGGGGAACATCTTCTTAACCTCAGAGATCCGGCTCAGCACTCCACGGGAATGCCCGTGCGCAGTGTCGATAACAATCGCATCCACACCAGCGCCCACCAGGCGTTCGCACCGCTCTGCCGAATCCCCACCTGTACCTACCGCAGCGGCTACGCGCAACCGCCCAAGCTCATCCTTGCAGGCCTCGGGAAACTCGGTCTGCTTCTGGATATCCATGACCGTAACCAACCCTTTGAGGTTGAAGTCGTCATCAACCAGCAACACTTTTTCAATGCGGTGTTCGTGTAACAGTCGGCGAATAGTTTCACGGCTCGCGCTTTCAGAAGCCGTGACCAACCGCTCTCGGGGGGTCATGACCCCGGTCACAGGTTGATCAAATTGTGTCTCGAAACGCAGGTCACGACTAGTCACGATACCAGCTAACTTCTTTTTATCGTCAAGCACCGGTACGCCCGAGATGCGCTTTTCGCGCGTCAACGCAAGCACCTCCGCAACTGTAGCAGAGGTAGAAACGCAAATCGGGTCGACGATTACGCCACTTTCATACTTCTTAACAATCCGAACCTGCTCGGCCTGTGCACTTGGGCTCAGATTGCGGTGTACAACGCCGATTCCACCTGCTTGCGCGAGACAGATCGCTGCCCGGGATTCAGTAACCGTATCCATCGCTGCTGAGACCAACGGGATATTTAGCGAAATATTTCGGGAAAATCGCGACCTGAGGCCAACTTCGTGCGGCAGAATTTCAGAAAGTGCCGGAACCAGCAGCACGTCATCGAAAGTTAGTGCTAAATCAATAGGTTTCATCGAACAATTATAGAGTTTGACTTGTTCTAGGTAAACTTGTATCGTTCGTGATTAAAGCAAGTGGTTGATTTTTAGCAATAATTTCCAGTTACCCTAGTCGGAGGAATTACTATGAGGAAAACAACCAAGGCATCTACCCTGGTAGCGGCACTGGCGTTTTCACTGGCAAGTGCAACAGTTCTGGCCGGCTCAGCCGCTTCCGATGCGGTTGGTCAGGCAGAGGTGGATTTTAATGCTGCAAAAGGTGCCGGGGCGGTATGGCGCCTGGTTGATCCGGCTACGGGCAGCAAAGCCGTTGGTCTGGGTAAGTTATTGAAAACCGCAAAGGCCAAGTTGCAAGCCAACGACGAAGCAGAGGCCACCCGCCTGGCGCAACGAATCTCCTGGGCTGCGCAGACAGGAATCGTTCAAGCTGAACAACAAAAGGGCGCGAAACCGACCTACTGACTGATTCAATAAACAGCATAAAAAAACCGGGCTTTGCTCGGTTTTTTTATGCCCCAAGTGCATGCATTGTTCCTATTAGTCTAATTGCCGTATTTCAAGGCTCAGTGCACAATCCCCGTATGGACCCCATCATTTACAAGGTAAGCGAGTTTACCCGAGAGGCGCGCGCGCTTCTCGAAGACAACTTTACAGGAATCTGGTTAACCGGAGAGATATCCAACCTCGCGACACCAGCCTCGGGACATATATATTTTTCCCTCAAAGATGATAACGCGCAACTGCGTTGCGCGATGTTTCGCAACCGGCGCACGCGCCATACCCCGGACCTCGTTGATGGTGCCGCGGTCGTGGTCCGAGGTACTGTTTCTATCTATGAATCTCGGGGTGATTTTCAGCTGATAGTCGACTACATGGAAGCCGCCGGCGAGGGTCGGCTTCGCCAACAGTATGAGATTCTCAAGAAGCGTCTTGCAGACGAAGGTCTTTTCGATCAAACCAAACGACGGACGATCCCCACTGTGCCATCGCGGATAGGGGTCATCAGTTCTCCGTCCAGTGCGGCCATCCGTGATGTACTTACAACTTTAGCTAGGCGCTTTCCACTGGCTGATATCAGCGTCTACCCAGTCACTGTACAAGGCAAGGCTGCGGCCTTGAATATTAGTCGCGCAATCGCTCAAGCCAGGCTGGCGCCGACTCCAGATCTGATCATTTTGGCCCGTGGCGGTGGCTCACTTGAAGATCTGTGGGCGTTCAACGAAGAGGCTGTAGTGAGAGCGATCCGTGATAGCACGGTTCCTGTGGTCACTGGAATCGGTCACGAAACTGACTTCACTCTGGCAGATTTTGCGGCCGATCTACGTTGTGCTACCCCGACCGCTGCTGCCGAAGCCGCCACGCCAGATCACAAAGAAATGCACTTACTTATTCTCAACCTGCGCGAGCGAGCACTCAAAGGAATGAGTTACACCCTGAGGTCGGTTGCGCAGCGTCTAGACGCCACCCAGCCGCGCATTCGTCATCCGCATGAGCGGCTCGCGCACCAACGTCATCAACTTGAGGCGCTCGCCCAACGACTTCGAAATGTATGGAATGCCAAGACCCAGAACACCAGGCACGCCGGAACCCGCCTTGCTCAACGTCTGGTGGGAAATTCGCCAAAACAGCGACTTCATCACCTTAGAATGACTCACAAGAATATTAAAAAACAACTCATTACTGAAGCCATACAGGTTGCGCATCAAGCGGATCAGCGACTGACTGCGCTGGAGTCTCATCTGCGCGCCCTCAGCCCACTAGCGACCCTAGAGCGAGGCTACGCTATCGTCCACACTGAAAAAGGGGATTCCCTGGTGCGCTCTGTCCGCCAATTGGCTGCCGGAGCAACCATTCAAACCCGCTTCGCGGATGGCGGTGCACAGTCTCGAGTCGAATCCGTCAGTCGCGAGCAACCCGGCAGAGTCACAAAACCACGGCCAACTGAAAGGAAACGGTGAAAAACGTAATGGTTTTATTATTGGCGTTTTCGACGATGATGGTCCGCTCTGTCAGAGTAAGGGTTGCCTGCTTTGCGTAGCTCAAACCGGATCTGGGTTCCAATCAAACGGAAAGTCTTAGCAAGGCTGCGACCCAAGTAACGCAGGTAACTTGCGGGAACCTTGTGCAGTAAATTACCGTGTAAGACCACGATAGGCGGGTTGCGCCCCCCTTGATGGGCGTACTTCGGCTTGACTGTACGATTGTTAACCATCGGGGGCGAATGATGCTCCAAGGCGCTAGCCAAGGCGCGGTTCAACGCTCCGGTTCCAAGTTCTGCCAAAGCGCTCCCTTGCGCCCTTTGCAGCGCACCAATCAAATCGCCGACCCCAGAACCGTGTAGTGCCGAGATAAACAATGACTCATGTTCCGGTAAAAATTCCAAACGTCGGGCCAAATCGCGGCGAATCTGGTTACGATCCCTGCGCTCTAATCCATCCCACTTATTGACGGCCACCACGATAGACCGTCCGCTATCGACAATGATTCCGGCAATTGCCGAATCCTGGTCACTAAGCCCTGCTCTCGCATCCAACACGAGCAATGCCGCATCAGCAGTAGCAAGCGCTTGCAACGTTTTCACCACTGAAAATTTTTCAAGGGTCTCGTGCACTCGAGACTTACGCCGAACCCCGGCCGTATCCACCAGCACCATACGTTGCCCATAACGATCCATTGGCACCTGGACGCTGTCCCGCGTTGTCCCAGGCGAGTCTGCAACGATCAATCGAGGCTCACCAACCAGTACATTGACCAGCGTTGACTTGCCTACATTAGGTCTACCCACCACCGCGACCCGCCGGCCATTATCAACAGCGTCCTCCTCCGACAAAGGAAACCTCGCAAGCACCTGGCCTAATAACTCCTCAACGCCCTGCCCAGTTCGGGCGGAAATCACCAAGGGTACTCCTAAGGCCAACTCGAAGTACTCGGCCCCAGTCGTCGCGCCATCAAGCCCTTCAGCCTTGTTCACTGCCACAAACACCGGGCTGCCGCCCTTGCGCAAATCGGCACCTATTGCGATATCCTGGTGGGTCAAACCATCCCGCGCATCAACAATAAAGACCACGGCATCGGCTTCGTCAAGAGCCTGGTCTACCTGTTGCCTTACCGCATTACTCAGTTCGCCCGCCTCGTCCGACAGTCCACCGGTATCTACCGCGAGGACTTTTTGCGAGCCCCGCCATACCTCTCCATACAGTCGATCGCGGGTCACCCCGGGCTGATCATCTACCAATGCCTGCCGCGACCGAGTCAACCTGTTAAAAAGAGTTGATTTACCTACGTTGGGGCGCCCAACAAGTGCAACTATCGGAATCATTGCTCTTTATATGGCCTAGGCCGTGGACTGGTACTGGTTACGAGGTAGGTCAACCGCGTACAGACCAGGCAGTTAGCGCGCCATTTTCTGATAGCGTTAGAAAGTTTCCATCTTCGTCGACAGAAAATATCCCCATGACTGCTCCGCCACGCCCTTTCTTGCGTCCCAATAACTCCCCCGACGTCACGTCAATCAAATAGAGGTACCCTTCGTAATCCCCGACTACGGCCTTTGCTGAATTGCCCAACCCGAGCGGAGCTGTTACCCCGCGCCCACGAATTTTGTCTTGAATCCACTCAACTTTTCCGGTGCCGGCAGTAACTCCAGCCACCGAGCCATCATCCGTGGTCACCAGCAACAACTGACCGGACGATCCAATTGACCGCACGGTCGAAAGGGCCGCCTGCCATTGTATGCGTTTAGTCTGCAGCGAGAGCGCAGTAATCTGTGACTGGTAGGCCGCGACGAACAACAAGTCACCGATCCGGTAGGGATCCGTATCGATATCAACAAGCCGATCAATCTCGTTGCTACCCGACGGGCGCGATATCGGCACGTTCCAAAGTTCACGGCCGGTTTCAGGGTCAATACCCGAGAGTCGGCCACTGGCAAAGCCGACCACAACAACATCCTCAAGAATCAAAGGGGCCGAAAGACCGCGGACACTCAAGGCCGGTACCGCCCGGCGAACTCGCCAGACAACCTTGCCGGACGACAGCGACAGTCCAATCACTTGACCATCGCCCGAACGAAGCAAGACCTTGTCACCCGATATTACGGGCGGCGCTAACACCTCGCTCCCAACCTTCTTCCGCCAGAGCACCAGGCCATCTGCTGTGCCGAGTCCAACTACTTCCCCTTCCCTGGTCACCACAACCACAGTTGCCCCACCCACTCCGACCCCGGCGGCCAGGGCCTCTCCAATATCACGTCGCCACAACACCTTCCCAGTTTGCGTATCGAGAGCAACCACTCCACCCTTAGGCTCGGCGGCATAAATCTTCCCTTCTCCAACATATGGATTTAGCAAGAAATTGTTGTTGGTATACCCAGCGCCTATATCCCTTCGCCAGGATTTTTTAAGATCAATCTGCTGTTCAACTCGAGGCACACTTCCTGCGGGTACACCCTCACGCATAAAGTGCACAGCCCCAGACCCGCATCCGCCTAGAACAAATGCTAGCGCCATAACGACAAAGCGCCTAAAACTCATTGACTGTCAGAACCTTTCCGGGTCATATTCAACTTTGCATTCAGCAGTTGTCCAGCCGGCGAGTCCGAGGCCATTGTGGCCAATGCCGTCTGATAAGCCTGCTGCGCTTTGCCCCAGTCACCTACCTCAGCCAAGGCGTCACCAAGCAATTCCTGATATTGGGAAGCAAAGCCCTCGTTCTGCCCTTCAGCCGCAAGTGCTTTAATACGGTCAGGCTTTCCAGCTTGTAGCGCGAGTACGGCGAGGCGGATCCGCGCGGTGTGGGCCATCGCGGGATCTTTTGTTATCACAAGCAAATTCTCAAGCGCCGCCTCAGTCTGACTATGATTGCCAGCATCAGCCGCTAGTCGGGCAAGCATGAGTCGAGCGATATCGGCATACCCGGTTTCAGAGTGGCTCGCTACCAGCGTATCTGCGGCTCGAACCACAGTCTCATTATCTTCTTTAGCGACCGCGACGAGCATCTGTTCGTAGTACATCGAGGCCTGTCCCGTCTGATAATCCTGGTATATGCGCCATCCCTGGATACCGCTGACACCACCTATGCCGATTACGATTCCGGCAACAATGCCTGTGCCGTTACGTTTCCACCATTGCTTTAGTTTCTCGGTCTCATCATCCTGGGCAAAATGAATCTGTGGGCCCTGCTGCTCATCTGTCATGTCAAATACCAGTTAGTGTGAATCAACGCCAAGGATCTTTTGGACTTCTTCGACCAGAGCGTGTGCTGGCACGCTCATCTGCGGGCCATGGCTACGTAAAGGCTTGATACTGACGGTTCCCTGGTTGCGCTCATCATCCCCTACTATCACGGCCACAAACGCACCGCTTGCATCGGCGCGACGCATCTGTTTCTTGAGGCTTCCCTTGCCACAATTGGACAGCACGTCGAGACCCGCATCTCGCAGTTGCTCGCCGTAGCTCACGCCCAACTCCTCAACGCCTGCGGCCACAAGCACCAGAAAGACCTCGGCCCTCACACAGGGCGAATCCACCTCTTTAAGCGCCACCAGATCAATCAGGCGCTCAAGGCCGCAGGCAAATCCAGCTGCTGGGGTTGGAGTACCACCAAGTTGCTCAACTAGAGTGTCGTAACGTCCACCAGCACAAACGGCGCTTTGCGCACCTAGCTGATCCGTAACCCACTCAAAAACAACACCAGTATAGTAATCAAGTCCCCGAACCAGGCGGCTATTAACTTTGAAGTCGATGTTTGCTGCAATCAACAGATCCTTGAGTCGGGAAAACTCGGCCAGCTCGGGATCGCTCAGAAAGTCCATCAAGTCGGGTGCGCCCGCAAGCGTCGCCTGGGTACCCTTATCCTTGCTATCTAATATACGTAAAGGGTTTCGTTGCAGGCGTCGTTGGCTGTCACTGTCAAGAGTGTCCACATGGGCTGCCAGGTAGTCACGCAAAGCATCTCGGAAAGCTGCTCGCGCCGAGGCAGACCCCAGTGTGTTGATCTCCAAGCTAACGCCAGAAATCCCCAAGGTGCGCCATAGTCTTTCGCCAAGGGAAATAATCTCGGCATCTATATCGGGCCCGGGCCATCCCAAAGCTTCAACGCCAAACTGATGAAACTGACGGTAGCGGCCCTTTTGGGGTCGCTCATGCCGAAACATGGGGCCGGTATACCATAAACGCTGAGTCTGGTTATGCAACAAGCCGTGCTCGTTGCCGGCGCGCACACAGCTTGCCGTGGCCTCTGGCCGAAGCGTCAGGCTATCGCCGTTATTGTCGGTAAAAGTGTACATCTCCTTTTCAACAATATCGGTTTGCTCGCCGATAGATCGATAAAAAAGATCGGAGCGCTCAATTACCGGCGTGCGAATCTCTTGGTAACCATAACGGCCTGCAACTTCGCGCAACACGGCTTCAACCCGCTGCCAGCGAGGCGTCTGACTGGGCAGTAAATCATTCATCCCGCGCACGGAGCGCACATTATGTCCGAAGGCCATTGTGCTAGCGCCCAACAATAACTTTGGCGTTACGGCCAGATTTAGGAACCGGTATTGCGAGTTCGCGGCCACGGTAAATAACGCTGGTGCCTTCAGGATAACTAACCTGCAGGGTGAATGGCGGTTCGCCAGCCAGCGTAATGACTTTGCCAGACTCGACATATCGGCGAAACAGGGTTTGATCATCACGATCCCATACGACGATATGGGTGCTCTGTTTGACTCGAACCGTCAGCTGGCGTGTATCTGACGAAACGGGGTGACTCACCGAAGCGTTGTCGGCCTCGGCCGGTTTGGCGCCTGATGCCATCTCGGTAGAAAAGGCCGTAGTGACAAACCGATCTGCCACTTGAGGCTCAAGAGTCGCAGACCCGCTGGGTTTCGTTTGGGTAGAAGGTGTCGTAGTTTGGACCTTGAGTTTTGCCTTCGATTTGGCTTTGGCTTTGGGTTTGGGTTTGACTTTGGGTTTTGTCTCAACCTTGGGCTGTGTTTTCTCTACAGACTTGGGCTCAGATAAAAGTGCGCCCTGCGCGTCAATCTTATTGGGTTGGAGCGCTGCGACGACCACATCGTCGGCTACTGGCTTAAGCGTCAATTCAGTGCTCCGCAATCCGCCGATCGTGGCTTCCAGTTCCCCCTCAGATCCGCTCCCAGAAACCTTCGACGTGTTACCGAGATTCGACGAATCTTCTTTCGCTTGTCCAAGAACAACTGCCAAATCAGTTTTTGCTGGTTCAGTGAGGGCAGTTTGTCCAGTAGATCTCTCTTGCCCTAGCGTTGACACAGGATCATTGCGACTCTCGCTGGCCAGGTCTACGCGACCGCGCTCAACATCAGTGGAACGATTCAGGTAGGCGCCATACAAGCCCCCAACCACCAACAGCAACACAAAGGTTGTGACTACCCACCGGTAGTGAATCGCAACAGGTTGGTATCGACCCTTAGTGTGCTCGGTCATGGTGCCGGGGCCATCTTCTTTTGGTGGCAGATCTGCCTGGTAGTCAGCGATCGCCGATTCGATGCTGACACCAGCAAGGCGTGCATAACTTCGAAGATAGCCAACTGCGTAGGTCCAGCCGGCAGTGTTGCTGTAGTCGTCGGCCTCCAGCGCGCGGACCATGTCGGGCAGAAGGTTCAATTCAGCCGCAACATCCTCGACACTCCAGTCGTAGAGCTCTCGAGCGCCACGGAGTATCGCTCCAGGGCTGGTTTGAGCACCTTTGTCAGTCATTCGATCCGCCACCCATGAACGCTCTTAGTTCTTCCACCTGCTCGCTCGCTGGATAATCTGAGCGTAGCTTAGATGCATACTGTACTACTAGGTCCTTGGCTCCAAGTTTTTGTTCGTTACGAACAGCAAGCAGCAGGCTGTCGGCTGACCCGGAGCCCGTACCGAAATAGCGCTCTAGAAAAGCCCTTGTAGAGAGATTTTCGCCCAGACTAAAGCTTACAACAGCGCACTGGTAGAGGATCGCAGCGCTATTCGGCCGTGATACGAGCGCCGCGCGAAGCTGGTCTTGCGCTCCAATCAGATCTGACACCCCTATCAAACAAACACCGAGGCCAAACTGGCTGCGATACGCGGCCGTGTTGAAGGGGTCATCCAAGGCGGCTCGGAACTGTTGAATTCCATCGACCCAAGCGCCTAATTGGCAAAGAACGGTGCCAAAATCATTGCGGGCGCCGAAATTACCAGGGTCACTAGCCAGAGAGATTCTAAACCGTTGGCGCGCCTGTACTGGGTCACCCAGCTTAAATCTCAGCAACGCCATGGCATGATTTGCCGCCGAGTTTTGTGGCGCGATAGCTAACGCTTCCTCCAGGGCCTCAAGTGAAGCCGAGAGGCGGTCTTGTTTCAAATAACCCAGGCCAAGACGCGTATACAACTCAACTCGCTGGCTTTCATCCCAGCCCGGCGGGTTGTCCTGCACAGCGGCGCAACCGACCAGCATCATCAGTCCTAAAAATAATACCGCCAACCTCACTTGCTATCACCACCTAAGGCGTATCGCGCGCTACGGCTGGTGCGGTCATGAACTTTGCCTGCCAGTTGCCCACAGGCAGCCGCAATATCGGCGCCTCTGGTGCGACGAGTGATTGCCAGCAATCCGCCCGCAAAAACTTCCTCGCGAAATCGGTCGATAACCACTTTAGGCGAACAATCGTACGCAATGCCCTCAACCGAATTGAACGGTATGAGATTTACTTTGGCGGGAATATCTCGCAGCAGGCGGACCAATTTTCGGGCGTGATCGACAGAGTCGTTTATTCCATCCAGCATAACGTATTCAAAAGTGATCCGTCGCCGGCTATCGTTATCTAGGAAGCGACGGCAAGCGTCCAAAAGCTGGTCGATAGGATACTTACGATTTAGTGGTACCAGCTGGTCGCGAATATCGTCTTCCACCGCGTGTAAAGAAACCGCAAGACTGACTGGGCAATCTTTGGCCAAACGATCCATTGCCGGCACCACCCCTGCTGTGCTCAGGGTAACGCGCCGACGCGACAGTCCAAATGACAGATCGTCCAACATCAAGCGCATCGCGCTGACCACTGCATCGTAATTGAGTAGCGGCTCGCCCATACCCATCATCACTACGTTCGTGACTGGCCTTGGTCCGAATCCTGCATCAACCAACAATCGCCCAGCCAGCCAGAGCTGGCCAATGATTTCACTGGCCTGGAGATTGCGACTGAAGCCTTGTCGGGCGGTTGCACAGAACGTGCAATTCAGGGCGCAGCCTACCTGGGACGAGATGCACAAGGTTCCCCGATCGGTTTCGGGAATAAATACCGTTTCGATACAGTTGCCATCCTCAAGCCGAAAAAGCCACTTCCGGGTGCCATCTTCAGAGATCTGTTCACCTGCTTTTTCCGGTAATACCAACATCGCCTTTTCAGACAAAGTCTGCCGTAACGAAAGGCTCAGATCCGTCATCTCGGAGAAATCAGTGACACCGCGCTGATAGACCCACTTAAGGAATTGGCGAGCATGAAACTCCTTCGCGTCCAGGCCAACGAAATAATCCTGCAGCGCCGATCGATCCAGCCCGAGTAAGTTGATCTGCTGTGGCACCCGCTTTCCCCTCAGTTCAGCCCGCTCTAGAGCACAGATCAGTCGATTCGAAGAAAAATCCTATTTCTTCCCGGGCGGTATCTGGACCATCAGACCCATGAACCGAGTTGGCTTCGAGCGATTCGGCAAAATCAGCACGGATCGTACCTGGAGCCGCTTCAACAGGATTGGTTGCCCCCATGATTTCGCGGTTGCGCGCAATCCCGTTTTCGCCCTCAAGCACTTGCACCATCACAGGTCCTGAAGTCATGTACTCAACCAAATCGTTGTAAAACGGCCGCTCTCGATGAACCGCATAGAACTCCTGTGCCTGAACCCGGGTGAGATGGATCATCCTGCTGGCAATGATCTGCAATCCCCCGGCTTCAAACCGGGCATAGATCTTGCCGATGAGGTCGCGCCTGACGGCATCTGGCTTTAGGATGGAAAAAGTACGTTCAACGGCCATTCAATATCTCCAGTTTAATAGTTGGGTATGTGGTTCGCGCGCCGGGTGCGCCAAACCCCAGGGTTGATCACACGCTTCGCGCTGAAGCGGCTAAGGATGCCAAAAAGGGTGGCCGCTGTAGGGTAAATTTTAATCTGCGCTTAATGCCTCGGCAATGAGTACTTCACCATCTACTCCTGTAACCACTACCTCTAAGAGCGTTCCCACAGCCGGTATCGGGCCTCTCAATCGAACAGGCATGTAGTTCCCCAGGCGACCATGATAAGTCGTAGGCTGAGAAGTTTCTCGGGTTCGTTCGATCAGTAAGTGGCCTTTATTCAAGATCATGTCTGCCAGTGCCTCAGCGCGTAAATGTTGGCCAACCTGTCGAAGTTCAGCTGCACGTCGTCGCCGCTCATCACGTGGTACTTGCCGTGGAATGCGTGCCGAAGGGGTCCCCGGCCTAGCTGAATACGCAAAAACGTGTGGGTACACAATGTTCGCTTTTTTTAAGATTTCGAGCGTACAGCGAAAATCAGATTCTGTCTCAGTGGGGAACCCAGCCATCACGTCAGCACCAAGCACAAGTGATCCGATTCGTTCACGGGCCGCCTCGAGACGTTCCATCAAAAAAACGGCGTCATAGCGCCGCTTCATGCGCTTGAGGATCAAGGTGCTTCCACTTTGTAAGGACACATGAAGGTATGGGCAAAAACGATTACTTTGGGCCAAGATACTAAGTAAGGGGTCTTCAATATGGACCGGGTCTATCGAGCTCAAACGCACTCGAAAATCTCCCGGCAGGGCGGCGATCTCTTGCACGAGACGGGTCAGCGAAGTGATCTCTGGCCGATTGTTATCCGATAAATCGCTGTAACTCCCCAAATCGACCCCACACAAAACGATCTCTCGATAGCCCTGATCGACAAAGGTATGAATCTGCCGCAACACGCTCTGCCGATCAAAAGAGCGACTTTGTCCGCGGGCTCGATGAATGACGCAAAAAGTGCATGACTGGTCACACCCCTGCTGTATTTGGACAAAAGCGCGGGTACGTGACTCGTATCCGTTCAATAAAGCCGCCGGCAAACTGCTCAGCCTATCTACCCGAACCGGAACCTGGTTCGACCGGAAATCCTTGGGCAACTCCCGGGCGGCCTGGGCAACTGCCAGTTTATGATCATTTCCAAGCACCAGCGAGACGCCGGGGATCGTAGCGCACTCCGCGGGCTCGTTCTGCGCGTAGCAGCCGGTTAAGATAACCTTAGCTGACGGATTTTGCCGCAGCACACGCCGTGTTGCCTGGCGGGTCTGGCGATCCGCTTCGGCTGTAACCGTGCACGAATTGATAACGTACAGATCGGCGGTATCACGGGGGTCTACTACCGTCCAGTGGTCTTCTGCCAACCGTTGAGCCATAACTGCGGATTCAAAGGTATTGACCTTACAGCCCAGAGTTATTACAGCCGCGCGCCCAGGAGTTGCCCGGATCGGAGCTCTAGTAACATCCGAAACGACCATAGTCGATTCGGGAGGAGTCCTCCCGAAAGCCGATCCCACTTAGCTCGATTTCACAGTGAAACTTTCGCCGCAGCCGCATTCATCGACCACGTTGGGGTTATTGAAATGAAACGCAGCAGAAAGCCCATCGGCAGCAAAGTCAATTTCCGTCCCATCCAGGTAGGCCACACTGCTGTCATCAACAATGACTTTGATACCGCAACTGGTAAAGACTTTGTCGGTGGCGCCGACTTCATCTGCGTAGTCCACCACATAGGCAAGCCCAGAGCAGCCCGTGGTCTTAATTCCCAGACGCAGACCCTCGCCTCGGCCCCGCGACTGAAGATGTGTGCGCACGCGCTCTGCAGCGGCGTCGGTAAGTGTAATTGCCATAATGTTCGCTCAAAAAGGTTCTTTTTAACCGTGCGCCTTTTTCACAGGTTAGCAACGGCTTTCGCTAGGCGATTTTACCATGTTTGACTCAAACTCACTACCGCTCACCGCTAGCGTCACTCCTTCGGATCGTATGTTCAATTGAGGTCAGAACACCTCTGACAATGTTGATATCCGCCTGAGAACACAGCCCCTGTCGCAAAAGTCGACGTATTTTTCGAAGCAGCCGCGTGCGAGGGCCCGTTAGGAACCCTGTGCGATGACCGACCCGCTCCAGGTGTTCCATCAGACGTTCGAACTCCGAGACCGTCATCGGGGCCGTTCCTTTTAATCGGGGATCATCCTCACACCCATTATCCTCATTGGACGAATGGGGATATGACTGCCGGCGAACCTCATAAATCAAAATGGCAACTGCGGTTGCAACATTTAAGGAAGAGAAATCATCTTCCACCCCAATCCGTACATGGGCATGACAAAGATCGAGGTGTTCATTTGTCAATCCTGCGGCCTCCTGACCAAATACCAAAGCCGTAGATCCATGCCGAGAGGCATCAATTAACCGAGATGCTGCGTTTTGCGGCTCGAGCAAAGGCGAGCCAATGGTCCGGAGGCGCGCTGTAGCGCCAATAACAAAACTACAGCCAGCTATCGCCCCCTCAAGAGTGTCGCAAACGGTTGCCTGTTCAAGAATATGCTCGGCACCTGCTGCGCGCGCCGACGCGGCTTGGGCTGGGAAAACCCGAGGCCTCACCAGACGTAGGTCTGCCACACCGAGGTTAGCCATTACTCTTGCTGCTGCCCCAATATTTCCGGGATGGGTTGTCTCAACCATCACGATCCTTAGGTTTTCGATCAAATTTGTGCTCCTAGACGGTGAGCCGAATATCCGACACGCTGCCGCCTACCATACGTTAGAATTCGCGCCACGATTTCGTCCCGACCTGAATTTCGCTCCCAGTGCCACGCTTGGCGACTTTGCGGTTATCCGCACACTGTAAGACGGACACGGGATCCATTTGCCACACTTCCGGAGGATTTGCATCGACCATGCATCCCATGCTGTATACCGCAGTACGCGCCGTGCGCGAGGCTGGACGGGTCATTTTAATGTACCTGGACCAACTCGATCGACTCGAAGTCAGTTCGAAGGGTCGTAACGATTTTGTCAGCCAGGCTGATATTGAAGCCGAACGAGCGATTCTCGA
>Ga0302122_10001227_pt1 | contig 16245 bp, 10 predicted proteins | sample CB21_SCM_MG_FD_203115 | JGI IMG/M metagenome (GOLD analysis project Ga0302122, IMG submission 203115) | Marine microbial communities from Western Arctic Ocean, Canada - CB21_SCM | ecosystem: Environmental > Aquatic > Marine > Oceanic | place: Canada: Western Arctic Ocean | collected 2017-09-28
GACCGCGGTCCTCGAGGTCGCGCGGCCGGCGCCGCCGCGGCCGCGCGCGCCGCCGCGGCCGGCGCCGCCGACGTGGCCGCCGGCCGGCGCCGACCCCCGGGCCGTCTGGTACGAGAGCGACGCGGGCCCGCTCGGGCGGCTCGTGGACCTTGCGTGCGAGAGCGCCTTCCGGCGCTCGCTGGCGCGGGAAGCGGGCGGCGACGACAACACGCCCGGCTTCGAGGGCGTCGTGCGCCTCGCGCGGGCCCTCGTGTCGCTGGAGCCCCGGTCGGCCGCCGCGACGCGGCTCCGGGCGCGCGGCGTCCTGCGGGGCCTGTTCCCGGACTGGCCGCCGGCGCCGGGCGCCGAGCAGCCCGGTTTGCTCTGGTGGTTCGGCGTCCTGTTCGCGCGGCCGTTCCCCCAGTTATCCGCCAAATCGAACGCGCGGGTCACGTACCTGCTCGGCGGGTGGCTCATGGGGCCCCTCGAGCTGCGCGACGTCGCGGACGCGGGCGTCGGCGACGGCGCGGCCCAACTGGTCTTCGTGAAGCGCTGCCGCTTCCTGGAGCAGGCCGGCTGCGCCTCCGTGTGCGTGAACGCCTGCAAGATGCCGACGCAGGACCTGTTTAACCGCGACATGGGCGTGCCCATGCGCATCGAGCCGGACTACGAGACCCTGTCGTGCTCGTTCTCGTTCGGGGCGGCCCCGTCCGTGGACGACGAAGCGGACGCGTTGAATACGCCGTGCTTCGCCGCCTGCCCCTCGGGCGGCGCGCTGCGCGCGGACCACCAGCAATGTCCCGACGTCGCCGACACGTCGCTTTTTCTCGAGCAGCTGACCGACGACCAGCGGGGGCTTGTGCTCGATAAAATTGGATAGTAGTAATGCAACTTTACACATGCCATCAAAGCCGAGCACCGAAGTGCGCCGGCGCCAGGATGGCGTCGACGGCGGCCTCGTCCGCGTCAATTTTCGTCGTCCACGTGCTGACGGTGTCAGCCAGCCGCGGGTTCAGGAGCCAGGAGCCGTGGAAGCCGCGCGCGCGGACGACTTGCGTGCGAGGGAAGGCCTCGAAGTGATCGATATGTTCCGCTGCGCACGTCAACGCGTCGTCGTCGTCCACCAGGACTAGGGTCGACGGCCGATTCGCGAGCGGGAGAAGGCAGGCTTCCGTGCATCGGCCGTAACTATTCACGCGACACACGACGCGACACACATCCGAGCAACATAAAAGCGCGTACAAGCCGTCAACGACTGCGGCCGGCGCCCATAATCGAAAAGCACGGCTCTCATGCTCAAATGAATACGGCACCCGGCCCACCGCGAGGCGCAACCGTCGCCGCCGAAGCGTCCGCGCAACGGCCAGTGGCCGCTCGAAGAACAACCGCCACGCGTCGGCGCCGCACGGCGCGAACGCCACCGGATCGACATAAACCGCTCGGCGGACGCGGCCGCCCCGCATCAGCGCCGCCGCGACCGAGGTGCCAATGCTCACAGCGAGGACATCAACGGACCCGTCGAGCGCAGCGGCGATCGATGTAGCGAAGCCGGCGATCGAGAGGTTGCTTTCCGACGAAAAGTCTGTGGCGTCGCCGAGATTCGGGTGTAGGGGCACGCGCACCGGCCGTTCGTCCCCGAGCGCCTGGACCAAGGCGTCGTATTGAGCGCAGAAAAGACCGGCAACACCGTGTAAGACGAGCCAGGGCGTGCCGTCGCCATCTCTCTCCAGCCAAACAACACCGCCGCGGCGGACCACTTTTCGCAGCCGGCGCTTGGCGAGCCACGCCTCGGACGCGCGCGACACGCCCGGTGCCATGGCCCGGATCGCCCACGCCACGACGCGCGGCAATGGCAGACTAAAGGATGGGTCCGGCCCGAGCTCCGGCTCGCCATAGGCGTTGGCGCAGTGGTCGCCTTCCTCATCAAGCGCTCGCGAGCAGGCTTTGGCCAGCGCGACGTAGCGGTCGACGGCCTCACGCGACGCCTGCAGTCGCAGAGGCAAACCCCGTGCCGCCCGGCCACGAGCCTGTCGAGAGCTCGCGCCATGCTGGTCGGGCCGATGCGCATAGAGGAACGCCCGGCGCAGTCTATCCTCGGTAACGCGTTCGGGCTACGCGCCCAGCAACAACGCGCGTACCATGCGCCGAAGCCGCTTGGCGTCGCAGTGCACCATCTGATCCAAGTCAGCTCGCTGGAAGCGCTCGACGACGCGTCCCAGTATCTCGAGCTTTCGCGGGCGCGCGGCGAGGTGTCTAATCTCGCGGTAGGCGACATATGCGAGTGCCGCAGCGCCTGACAATGCAGCGACGAACCGTGCCCGCTGCGGTGCCATGACTTGGCAGCTGCAGAGAGATGGCCTGCTGCAGTTACAGCTCACAGCTGCAGCGTATCACCAATTTGCCAGCGCAGAGTTGTAGCAGCGTCGGTTGGTCACAGTCACGCTCGCACGCGATGTATGCGACTGCTGCCCCCGAGATCCTGGCTCGTCGACGCGTCGTGATCTTGATGAATACTATCTATAGATAGTCAATTCGGGTTTTGGGAGGCGCGCGCCTAGGGAAGCGTAGGGGGGGGGCTACCCCCCGCGGGCGGGTACGTAGGCTTGTTGGCGGTCGTAGAAGCATGCGTCGTCGTCGGCGTGGGCGGGCGTGTTGGTGAAGTCCGGGTGGCCGCCGACTAGGCGGAGGCCCTCGATCTTGATCCGCGCGAACTCGCGCGCGGACTTGATGCCCCAGCGGCGGTACAGGCGGTTCTTGAGGAGGGCCGCGGCGTGCTCGTAGCTCGTCGCGCCGTCCTCGACCCAGGTCCGGGCTGCCGTCGCGTCGGCGGCGTAGCATAGCACTTCCCGCGCGGACTCCGAAATGTCGCCGAACGCGCTGATTGACGCGCTTGCCGACCCAGGGCTTTTTTTCTTCTTCTTCTTAAATTTTTTTTTTTTGGGGGTTGAAATTCTTCATGATGGTGATATTCCTAGTCTAAACAGCGAAGCTCGGCTTTCGTGCCGCGCCACGCGAGCCCTCCCCGTCGCACTGGTCGGTTGGCCAGCTCGCAGGTTTCCGCGAGGAGCGCGTCGACACCGCCGTTGACGTAGTTCTTCTGGTGGAGCATGAGGATGGGAACAAAAAAGGAAATACCGTGCGGGTCGTCGCGGCAACCGATAGTGCCGTGTTTTGGCGTCGCAGCTCGTTCGCGACCTCTGCGAGCGCCAAGCCCTTCTCGCTGGCCACGTTGATCCCGCGGACATTGAACGCCCTAGGCAATGTCCCGACGGACCACGCCGTAGAATTCTCGCGCCGGCTGGACGCGCAGCGCCGGCGTGCGATGTGGCTGAACACCGTCTGATCTCCACCCTTGATCTCGCCGCCCTGGATTCTGTCCGAAGCAACCGCCTCGCATGCGCGCGTCGTGAGGCCCAACGCGCAATTGTGCTCGAAAATTTACGCGTCGACCCACTCCGCAACGAGACTCGCGAGCGCGGGGGCAGGTTTCCCCGCGTCCGGGCCGCGCGTGACGGCGAGCGCGCCGCCCTGGATCCCGTCGATCCCAAGGCACTTTCCGTGCAGTTAACGGTCGTCGCATTCGCCCTCCAGCGCCGCCGAAAACGACTCGGTTTTATCCAGGACTGCGTCCCACACACAGCTTTGGCCGCCCTCGCTGTGGCCGAAGACCTGTGCCCGGAGCGTGTGCCGGTGGCGCCGTGCGTAGAGCCACGCGATCGCCCCGCGCAGCCCGTCGTCGCCACGAGGAGCACAGAAGTACGTGTCATCGTCGACGAAGAGGGTCATCTCGTACGGCGCCCGCGCCAGGTTCAGCAGCCTTCCCACACGCGAGCGGATGACGTAGTGGGCGCACGTCGTGGGCCACAGGTGCAGGGCCGCCGCGGCGGTGCTCGGAACATACGCGGCCAGCGAGTCCTGCTGGACCTCATCGAAGAGGTTCCGGGACGCGTTGCCGTAGCGCGCCTGGCCTTCCGCTGCCAGCGTACTCTTGCCAACGTTCGTGAAGAGGCAGAGGGGGATCTTGCCTTCAGAGGCATGGTGCGCGGACACGGCGGACCGCAGCAGGTTACGCAAGTTCTCGCCACTGGCCTCATTCCTGGTCCAGCAAATACCATTAGGTTTTGGGGCCTTTTTTGCTACGCAAAAGCAGCCCCGCGCGGCGGCAAGGCGCAGCAGCAGCATGCGCAGCTGTCGGGCAGCCGCACTTATGCCGCCGCCACGCCGACGCGCACCGAGATCAGCGGCTCGTGATCCCCGTGGGACGTGGATCCCTAGCGTGCGGGTTCCGAATTGCAGGCATCTCTCTAGAGGCAGGGCAGCAGCCCTCCCAGGCCATTCTCATTGTCGGGAGACATATACCGGCGGTAGCCTCACAACTTGGTATTTACTTTGGACTCCTCGGCTCGCCGTCGCCGTCGTCGATCTCGGGCGCGTCGTCGTCGTCGTCCGAGTCTACGTCGGTGGCCTCGTCCTCGTCCGACGAGGACTCGTCCGAGGACGAGGAGGACGAGCTCCCGTCGTCGTCGACCTCGTCGTCCATGAGCACGCCCATACTTCGCGCTGTGCCGACGACCGAGTCGCAGAGCGCGTCGAAGGGGATGTGCGCGAGGTGCGCGTCGCCCTGCTTCACCGAGGCGATGCTCGCGACCTGGTCCCGGCTCAAGGCCCCCACGACCTCCTCGCCCGGCGCCCGCGCGCCCTTGGCGAGGCCCAGCGCCTTCCGCACCAAGTAGGTCGTCGGCGGCGTCTTCGTCACGAAGCTAAATGTCCGGTTCGCGTACGCCGTCAGCACCACGGGCACGGGCGAGTCGGGCTCGAGCTGCTGCGTCGCCGCGTTGAACTCTTTTACGAAGTCCAGCATGTTGAGCCCGTGCGGGCCCAGGGCCTGGCCGATGGCCGGGCCCGGCTTGGCGACGCCGGCGGGGCACCGCAATCGAATGACGGCCTTGACGCCGGCCATGGTCCGTGCGTGCGCTGGCGCAGCAAACTCGCTCCTGCCTGCCCAAATCGCTGCTGCGGGTCTATGTACGGCGCAAGCAGTTGTACCGCTCGACAGCGATGCTTTGACGGTCACAGTGAACGTATTGGGGACGTGCCGCGGTCGCGCGACGGGCGTGCGCAACGCGCTGATCAGTTTTGCGCTGGTAGGCCGCGGGTTTTGCCATCTCTTTAGCTATTATTAGCTAATCGCCCACAGGAGAAACTCGCTTCAGGCAGCTGAAACAGCGCCGCTGAGCATCCACCGCTAGCGTGTACACCGCTGCGCATCCTCAAGTGACCTAGCTCGCCGCCGCGCCTGCAAAAACGCCGGTCTCGCGACCTCCCGCCGCTTTTTACAGCTTTTAAGCAACGAGCCAAACCAGAGCCAGCACAAACATGGGCTCCCGCAGCCGCTCCCCGCCGCGCCTCGACCGCTCGCCGCCGCGCCGCTCGCGGTCGCCGCGCCGCGGCCCCTCTCGCTCGCCGACGCGCGGCAAGATCGGCGGCGGCGGCGAACGCATGACGGGCATCGCGTGCCGCTGGAACGAGCGCGGCTTCGGCTTCATCCGCCCGGTACGCGCGCCGCGTCCTCTCTCTTCAATTTTTGGGGGTGTAGCTCAGTGGCAGAGCGTCCGCTTTGCATGCGGAAAGCCCAGGGTTCAAACCCCTGCTCCTCCAGCCTTCAAAACAACTCCGTGGCGCAATGGATAGCGTATCAGACTTCGAATCTGGGGGTTGCGGGTTCGAGTCCCGTCGGGGTTGTGCGGCCTTCGATCTTCGTGGCGCAACGGATAGCGCATCAGACTTCTAATCTGGGGGTTGCGGGTTCGAATCCCGCCGAGGATGGTCACTTAGAAAATCTGAAGCTCACGGGTTCGACTCCCGTATCGGTCTCACCGCGGTTTGGACTGATAGTGTGGCCGAGTGGTTAAGGCGGTAGACTTGAAATCTACTCCCGTAAGGGTCGCAGGATCGATTCTAACCAATCGATGCGCGTTCGAACCCTGTCACTATCGCACTTAGATGATGTGGCCGAGTGGTCTAACCTCTTGCGAGGGACCCCAGGCGCTGGTTTTAGGCACCAGTCTTCGGGCGTGGGTTCGAACCCCACCATCATCACACTCCTTCCGCACTTGACCGATTGGCGCAACGGTAGCGCGTCAGATTCCAGACCTGAAGGTTACGTGTTCGAATCACGTATCGGTCACATCGTCGAGAGAGCGCGAACGCGAGCGTGTCTTCCCCACCGCAGCCCGACGGCGGCGAGGACCTCTTCTGCCACGTCTCCGCCATCATGGACGGCAACACGCTGCGCGAGGGCGACACGGTGCAGTTCGTCAAGGTCTTTGACGAGAAGCGCGGCAAGGAGCGCGCCGAGGACATCACCGGCGGCGTCACGGCCGACGGCGACGCGCCGCGCGCGCGCTTCAACGACCAGGTCTGCTTCGACTTCATGAAGGGCCGGTGCGGTGCCCCGCGTCCATATCTTCATATCGAGGCTCTCGTGGCCTAATGGACAAGGCGTCACCCTCCTAAGGTGAAGATTGCGAGTTCGAGTCCCGCCGGGAGCCACCCCGAGATATGCCGTGACGGGGGTCTCACGGTCCGCACACGCAGGTGCACGCGCGGCCAGGCCTGCCGCTACTCGCACGACTCCAAGGCCTCGGGCTGGGACCCGAACTACGGCGACCGCGTGGGCGGGGGCCGGGACCGCTCGCCGCCGCGCCGCGCGGAGCGGTACGACTCGCGCGACCGCGGCTACGACGACCGCCGCCGCGAGCGCTCGCCGCCGCGCCGCCGCTCCCCGCCCCGGGACGACTACCGGGACCGCCGCGACGACCGGCGCTCGCCGCCGTGGGACGACTACCGTGGCCGGTCGCCGCCCCGCGACCGGCGCGACGACTACGACCGCCGCGGCCGCGACGATAACGACCGCCGCGACCGGTACGAGGACCGGGGCCGCGGGCGCTCGCCGCCGCGGGAGCGGTCCCCGCCGCGGGGTCGCTCGCCGCTGCGGGACGACTACCGGGACCGCCGCGACCGCCGCTAGAAACCTCCTTTCGTACCCCATTTAAAACACATAAGCAAAGGGCGTTAATTTACACGTCCCCGGGATCGTCGAACTCGTCCTCGGCCAAGCAGCAGAGCATCCGCCGGAGCCCCGTCCGCAGCTGCGCCGCCGGCACGCGCACGTCCGCTCGGACGGCTCCGGCGGCCGTCGGCGCGTCCAGAAAGACCTCCTGGAGGTCGAGGCCGTGGTCGTCGACGAGCTTCGCCAGGCGCATCACCAGCGCCGCGTCCTCCTCCTTGGCCCCGGCCTGGACCACGGCCCGGCGCGTCGCCCGCCGCCGCGCCTCGTCGACGACGTGGTGGCGCACCTCGCGGTAGGCGCGCGCGCCGAAGGCCGTGAGGTCGTTACCATGGTCCTCGTCGTCCGACGACGAGCCGTCGGGCGTGGCCGCCGCGCGCGCGCGCACCAGGGCGTCCCGCAAGTGGTCCACGAGCGCGCCGTACGCCACGTCCGTGCCCGCCACGCCCACGAGCATCCTTACCAATGAATCGGCCTGATCCTCTTCGTGGGCGCGGTCTTGCGCGACGCGCTCGGTCTCGTACTCCGTGATGCGTTGGGCGTCCACGCTCGCCACGGGCATGCCCAGGTGCGCGAGCCAGCCCATGAGACCCTCCACCAGATCCGAGGTGCCGAGCGGCCGGAGCCGCGCCCCGCTTTTTTCCAAGGCCTTGCGCGCGAGCGTCGAATGCAACGTGTCCATGTAGAGGGACCCGCGCGCGTGCGCGGCCACTTGCACGGAGAAGCCGCACACCTCGCGCATGGGCACCGTTTTTTGTGAGGGCCGCCCGTTATGCAAGGCGGGCGTGTCCCGCGACACCTTGTCGGTGAACCGTAGCGGCCGGTCGAACGCGGGCGCGTGCGGCGGCTCCTCGACCTCCACGGAGTCCGGCAACAGCCGGAGTTTGGCGCACCGGAGTTTAGAAGACGCGCGCCGGTCGCCCCGCCCGTGCACGCGGGCGTCCCCTAGTAATTCGGGCGGCCCGTACCGCTTCAATGCCTCCAGCCGTAATTCTAGACGCCGTCTGGCTCGTTCGGCGGCCGCAACAAGCTGCCAGCGCGGCCGGATCGTGCGCCTTCCGCGCGGGGCCTCGCGGTAGTGGCGCTCGATGTGCACGCGCACGTCGCCGTCCCTTAGTAACGCGTACTCCGGCCACAGGACCACCCGCGTCACCACGTCGCGCGGCGCCTCCGGCCGCTGCACCGCCGCCGGAGCGCCCTCCTCGTCATTAGTGGGCGCGTTACCCCGGTGGCGCCGATCATCCTCCTTCTCCTTCAGCTCCGTCTGCCGGAAGGCCTGCTGCTTCTTCGCGAAGTCCTTGCAGGACCGCGCCAAAGTTTTCGAGGGGTAGCGGGCCCGCGCGCTCTTCGGCCGCAAGAGGCGCTTCGTGCGCTTCTCCGGTGCTGTGAAGAGCGCCTGGACGTTGCCGCGGCGCGTCTCCAGCGGCCCCGTGGCGGCGCCCTCCTCGAGCGCGCGGACCTGGGCCATGAGCCGCGCGAGCTCCTTCGCTTCACTAGGCGTCATGTCCTCGGGCGCCACGCCCAAGTCGTCCAGGCTCTGGACGGCCATCGCTCCGGTGGCGCCGGCGTCGGGGCGGCCGGCGACGTCGCGGTGGCGCTAGATGGCAGCCTTTTGCGCGGAGACCGCGCGTACGAGCTCGTTTTTAGGGCCGGACAGCATAACTGATAATGGGAACACTCCTAGTAGCCGGGCCACTAGCCGCACTGCATGCGCGGAGAGCGAGGACCAAAAGCGCGACCTACCCCCCTTACTTCCGCAGGCAGGTGTCTATAAGGCGCGTCCGGCAAAAACAAAATACGCAAAATTGAAGTTGGCAATGGCCATATGGCAATGCCACACGTAATACGCGACGTCTCGGCAGCAGACACGCTGGAGGCAGCATTCTTCGCTTCGAAATCGTTGCCGCCGAGCGGTGCTGATTGATGGTGGTCGCAGCACGCAGAGGGCTGGTGGCACTCTGCCTTTGGGCAGCCGCCGATGCGAACGAGCGGCGCTGGACCGGCTACCTCGGGGATGAGGAAATGCGACGCAACATCCTCGCCGAGACGGGCGGCTTTTATGGGAGGCCCCACTCCTGGGACAAAGGATGTTTAGGAGTGGCCGCGGAGAGCGGCCACCAGCTTTTTTTGCCAGAGACGCACGCCAACGGGACCGTGGCCGTGCCGCGCCGCGCGCGCGACGTGGACTGCTACATCCGCACGCGGTGGCGGAGCTTCGCGGAGCACGCCTCGAAGCCGTCCAAGGGGAAGACCGTCGGCATCACGATCAACGGGGAGCTGCAGCGCGTCGACCCGAACACGACGATCGCCCACAACGTCGTCCGACCGTACGCACAACACTTCGACGTCTACGTGTTCCTGACGGTCCAGGGCCCCCGGCCGAAGCACGCCTCGAACTGGCACGCGCATCGCTTCGCGGGCTTGCCGTCGTACGACGAAGCCGAGGAGCGCCGCGTCGTGGAGGATCTGGTGGACCGCTTCCTGGACGCGGGCGCCAAGGGCGTGGAGGTCCACTTATACGACCTGGTGCGCCGCCCGCCCCAGATGCCCTCGAAGTGGAGCGGCGCGAACCCGGGCAAGTCCCGCGTCGAGCGCTTCCAACTCGTGTGGCCCTCGTTTGCCCTGCATTTGTTGGTGCACTCGGCCGTGTGGCGGGACGTTTTGCGGTGGGAGGCGCGGCACGCGCCGCTCAACTCCATCGTGAAGATGCGCGCGGACGCGGGCTGGCTCGCCGATGCGCCTGTTGTAGGTGTGGACGTGGACGACTCCGTAGCTTTGGTCAAAGCGTGCGCGAGCTGGGGCGGGCTGAACGATAAGATGGTGCTCTTACCACGAAAGTATGCGGACACATGGATGGATTTATTAACGTCGTACTACGACGATGAAGTATGGCACCACCACAAGTGCGACCAGGCCGGGTCGCGCACTAAGGTGGGCTACAAGAACACCGAGGAGTTCCAGCTCTGCGTGGCGCGGTTGCACCACATCCCGTACAAGGAGCTGGGCCACGAGCTCCCAGTCTACGACTACTACTGGTGGTTGAGAGACCAGGCGGGGAGGAAGGGCTGCTTCCCGCGGAACTACGCCGTCGCGCCGTCGCGCCAGGAAATGAGCGGCGAGCGGCACTGCTACAACGTGGGGCAGCGCGCCGGGCGGCCGTGCCCCGGCGCGGCGCGGCAGGGCGGCGTGTGCGAGGCGCTCCGGTCCAGGCTCTGCGCCCTGAAATCCTAGCGGCGGCGGCGCGTCGCGGTGGTGGAGTGGCAGTGGGCGCATGTTTGTTAAAGTTAAATTATTGGAGCCCGTCCGCCGCCGGAAACCTCCGCAGCGCCGCCGTGCGGAAGGCCTCGGCCGCCTGGGCGTCGACCTCCCGCAGCGCGGCGAGGGCATCCTCGAAGTCCGCGACGGGCGGCGGCTTGGCCCGGTCCGGCTGCGACGCGTCCGCCCCCGCGACGAGGGCCGCGTCGTCGACGCCCAGCACGTGCAGCGCCAGCGCCGCCGCGCTCCGGTCCCGCAGGGCCGGCCGCTTTTCCGCGAACGCGCGGAGGAACGCGACCGCGTCGCCATTGCTTAGCTCTTTAAGCTCCACGTCCAGGACCGCGGCGACGGGCGCGGCCACCGCCATCAAAGGCCGCGCCTTGCAGAGCCGCGCGAGGCGCACGACGAAGGCCCGCGGGTCGCTCTGGGTAGACAAGCGCCGCAGCGCCCGCAGCGCCAGCAGCGGCCGGGCCCTCACCATGGCGACGTCGAAGGCCAGGGCGTGCGTCTCGACGCTCGATGAGGCGTACTTCTCCAGGGCCCTGGCCAGCCGCGCCGCCTCCGCGAGGGGTGATAATGCGGCGACCTTCAAACCCAGGGGGTCCTCGTCCGGCTCGCGCTTCGGCGGCTTCTTCTTGTCCGTCGCATCGTCCCGGGCCTCGAGCTTGGCCCTTTCGGCCTCGGCCTTGGCCTCCTGCTCCTTCTTCAGCTCTAGCTTCTTCCGCTTCGCCTTCCCGCGCTTGGCCAGGGCCTTGGCGACCTTCGGGTCCGAGTTGGCCTCCGATACGACCTCCACGTTCAAATCGGCCCGATGGAGTAACAGATAAAGCTCCGCCGCGCTCGTACACGCCTTGACGAACTTGGCCGAGCCTCTAATATTATCTTCTAGCATGAGGACGGACACGTACGCTCTCAGGGTCATCTTGCGCACGCAGTACGTGTGGAAGTCGAACTGGTCCTCGACGAAGTCCGAGAAGTGCTTCTCCACGGCCAGAAAGAGCTTCAGGGCCGGGCCGGCCAACTCCCGTAACTCGGATGGCGACCCGGCGGCCGCGTGGGCCCGCCGCGCCAGGGCCGCGCCCACCTCGAGCTCGTACCACGACGCCTGCATGTCTTTTAAATGCTGCTCGGGCTCGCCCGCCTCTTCTCTTGTAAACAAAGCCGCGGTAGCACGCGCGTCTTCGACCCTACCCGCTCGTAACATGTACTTCGTGCACTTGTTATTAATGTACCGGTCCGCCAGGTCTAGTTTTCGGGCCGCATCCATGGCCGCCGCCGCGTCCTGGATGCGCCCCGCCTTCTTCAGCAGGCGGGCACGCTTCTCCGTAAAGTCGACTCCCGTCGGCGTGTGGTCAATCGCTTTCTGGATAACGCTCATGGCCTCATCGAGCTCGCCGAGCCACTCGTGGCAGTGCGCCTGGAGATACAGGGCCCAGGCCCCGCTCACCGGTAGTGTGGAAGAGCCGTCGGCGAACGCGTCGCTTGTTGTTAACGCTCCGGCGTGCTTTTGTGCTAGGGTCAAGACCTTGCGGCAGCACGCGGCCCCGCGGCACCGGCCTTCGATGACATCACCCGGTTGGGGTGCCCAAAATCTTTCAAGCGCCGACCCCAGCGCGGGCGCGCCCCGCTTAATGAACCGTCTACAAAAGTCGTCCAGCAACCCCTCGAAGCGCTTGCCCGACGGACAGTAGGTCAAAGGCACCCAGGCAAAAGCGTCCGCCCGAGGGAACTCCTCCCCTAATGTAGCATACGCGTCGTCCAACAGCGTCACCTGGTCCGGCGACAACACAATCGTATCCGTCGGCGTCCGCGTCGCCGTCTCCTGCAGTAACTTTAAACAACTTGATGCGTCCACGTCCAGCAACGCGCACTGCAGGCCGCGGTGGAAGTGGTAGTTGTCGGCGCCCACCGGCTGTCTCATGAGAGCGACCCAGGCTTGGATCGCCCCCGTCCGCTCCAAGACACCGGATAAACCAGTGGGGTGGGGCTTGCCCGCGTACAGCAACAGCTCGGCCCGCTTCTTGCGCCACCCGAAGCCGTCCACCACCACACTTTTACATGAATCCAAATGAACGAGAGCGTCCTCGAACCGCCCGGCTTCCTCGAGTAGCAGGTTCCGATACAACGCTAATTCACTATCTTCATAACTCCGCTCGGGCACTTGCCCGTCCCCGAGCGTCTCGGCAAAGGCGTCGATGACGCGGATGGCCTCGGCGCCCTTGCCGTCCAAGTGGTTGGCGACGGCGTAGGCGATCCAGTGCATTTTATTGGTCGACTTCAAGGTCAAAATCTTCCGCCGCGTCTCCAGGAAACCGTGCGTGTCCCGTAATTGCACTTGTAACAGCGACAAGTCTCTCAGGATCTGGATGTTGTCACCATCGACTTTCAAAGCTTGTTTATAGGACTTGATGGCCTGCTCGTAGTTCCGGTCGCTGCGATACAATAACCCATACACGTGCCAGCACACGTGAGAACGCATGTCGCTGCGCAGCCCCCGTTTCACGTGGTCGTAGGCCTCCGTCTTTCGATCTAAGCAATTCAGGACTAAACCCTTCATGGCCAAAGTCTCGCCGTGGTCCGGGTGCTTCAGCAAGACCTTGTCGGCGGCCTTCAGGCCCTTCTTGTACTGCTTCGTCTCATAAAACTTCACGATGTGCTTGAAGGTCTCGGCGTCCTTGGCCGGCAGCCGCTGCTTCTCGGGCCGGGCCATGCTTTGCTGCCGCGGCGTCTCTCGTTGGCGGAGAGCGGTTGCTTTGCGCTCGCGCTTCCGGTTCTTTGGTGCTCGCAGGCTGTACGGCTCCTCGCGGGAGGCGCTCGGCTACTCCGGCGAAGCTGCTGCTTGCGGCGTCTGTTGCAGAGCGGCCGCTCGCCGACTGTCTGCTTCAATCACTCGCTAATATACCACGCCACAGAGGTGTGCGATCCGCAGCGATGTCGTGAGCACGATGCAATCAGCATGCGGCGAGGCGCATAAACCCGTACGATTCAGACGAGTTGCCGAGCTAGTGTCTCGGGCACCAGGCGATTTATGGACTTTCCCCAAGAGACCGGATTAGAAGACCGGGTATGTTAAGCAACGCACGCCTACCACGCGTGCGCGTCCAGGTCGCGCACGTTGTAGAGCACGATGGCCGCGAAGACGTTGACCATCCCCAGCGCGTACTCCACGCTCAGAGTCGTGCCGAAGAAGAGCATGGATAATAAGCCCGTGAGCACGACGCTCACGGCCGTCGCGTAGCCCTTCAATACGGCGTCCGCATGCTTCAGCACGGCCGCGACCGTCAAGCCGCCCGCCGCACTGTTGAAGACGGAAATGCACGCCTTGTAGTCGAAGCCGTCCCACAGTCCTCGTTCTCTAATGGTGGCCCCGTCCGTGATGAAGGCCCAGCCGCCTTCAATCACTAGGGACGTCATGGCGAGCTGAATTTGGAAATAGGCCAGACCGCCCACGGGGGGCACCGCGGCGTCCGTCGGTTGCGAGCCTCGCTTAATGACTTTTTCCGTATACACGGCGGCGAAGCCCGAGGAGAGGGCGATGCCCAGCGTCGCGAGGATGCCCGTCGTGAGCGACTCCCCTTCCGACGAGTCGCCCCGGTCCGGTCGCAGCTGCGCGAGCATGACGCCCGTTGTTAATAATACGAGAGAAATCAACTGGGCCCGTCGCAGCCGTTTTCCCAGCAGGGACGCCGAGAAGATGGCCGTGGTCAGCAACTTGGTCTGCACTAACACCGAAAACAACGCGGCGTTCAAGTTGCGCAGCGCGACGTACTCCAGCGTCTGCTGGAAGTTGTAGATGCCCGCTGGCACCGCCAAGAGCGCGAACTTGCGCCACTCCGTCCGCAGGTACGTATAAATACCGGCAGGCGTGCCGCCGGTGCACAGCACGTACAAGATGGAGGACGTGCACTTCGTGCCCTCCGTCGCGATGACCGCCGCCGAGTACATGAAGTGCGAGTCCTGCACGGCCGCGCGCATGACCAGGTTCTTCACGCAGTTCTGGAACGCCAAGAGAACGAGCACCTTCAGCCCCGCGCTCGTGAGGCCCCCGTCGGCCTTGCCCGCCGGCGCGTCGGCCTTCACCAACTGTTCCATCTCCGGCGAGCCCTCGAGGTCGATCGACCGCTTCTCGGGCCGCGACATCGTGCGCTGGGCAGCCAGCTTGTCCGCCTCCGCGCGCTTGGCCTTGCCCGGCGAGGCGACGCGCGCCGACGTCGTGCTGCCGCGCGCCCGCGTCGTGGCGGACGGGCTTCGCGGGTCGTGCGATTCGGACTGCAGGCACCGCTGGGGCGGCGACCGACGCGACGCGGGGCTGCAACGAGTGGGGCAGGCAACGCGGGGCTGCACGCAGTGCGGCGAGCGACGCGAGGCTGCAACCGGTGAGGCTTACGGGCGGGCAGGCAACCAAATTTTTAGGGCATGCAAAAACTCGACGAGGTTGCGAGTGTTCGACTTGGCGCGACATGGGACGTCTGGGGGGGCCTCAAGAGGAGTCCATGGCGACACCAGACCCAATTTTTGCGTGCGGGTTTTTGCATTTTGCCGCTTGGGACAAAACTCGATAACGGCGGCGCTATACGCGACGGAAACAGCGTAAGCAGCGACGCTGAAGTCTCGGCGCTGTCCATATTCATCTAGGACACTGCTGATTGAGCGTAGGACGCGGCCGAGGACGAGCGGGCTTGAAACCGTTTTGCTCAGATTCAAGCCGTCCGCAGCCGCGGAGCGGTACCAAAGCCATATATTAGACCGCAAAGGCGCCGTGTAGCAACACGATGCCCGCCCGCCGCAAGAAGAACACCCGGGAGGACATGGACGTCGACTCGGACCCGGACGACGCCGCGTCGACCGCCAAGGACGCGGCTGCGCGCCAGAAAAAGGCCACGGAGAAGTTCATGAAGTTGCTGAAGCCCATTAAAGACGCGGCGTTGGCCTTCGACGTCGACGTCGACGAAGCGCTGGAGGACTATGTAGAGGCCTGCGTCCGGTACGTCGAGGCGGACCAGGGCGCGCAGATCAACTTCGCCGAGGCCGGGCTGCTCCTGCAAGGCAGCGCCGTGGTGTACGGCCGGAAGGTGGATGGCGTGCACTCGCTCGTGTATCGCGTGTTGGAGCTGCTACGGACGGGCCAGCAGGAGAAGGAGAAGGCGGACAAGAAGGCCGAAGCCGGGGAGGAGGAGTCGGACGAGGAGGAGGAGCCGCTGGACCTGCGCCCGGAGAACGCCCTAGCCCCTCTGAAGCCCGGGCGCGCGGGCAAGAACATCGATCTGGACGAATCCAAGGAGAAGGGCCCGCCCGAGGCTGGGGCCGATCCTCTGGTCGCCATGCTCTTCCGGGACACGGACCAGGACGCGCCGTTCTTCGGCGCTTCGTTTTGTGAAGACGGGTCCCTGCGCTTACCTGGTCTGGAGAGCGACGGCGCCTTAACGGAGGCGCCCGTCCTCGCGGAGATGATGGACGTCGAGGCGCCACTCGTTGAAATGCCGGTCGAGGAGGCCTTCGCGCCGCCGCCGGACGACGACGACGACGACGGCTTCGCGCCCGGCGGCGACGACGACGACGGCTACGAGCCGCCCGCGGAGGAGGAGGAAGCGGCGGTCGTACCGGCCGACGACCCGTGGGAGGAGCTCGACCCGCTGGCGGCCGACGCGATGCCGCGGCTGCTGCGGCGGGGCCGGACGTGGCGCGCGCCGCGCGAGGACGGCGACACGGCGGAGCTCCCGGCGCACGTGGAGCGCGCGCCGTCGGACACCGACGTGGCCGCGCTCTGCGCTGTGGAGGCCGCGGCGGGCAGCGCCCGCGACCGGAAGCTCGCCGCGAAGCGCGTGGACGCGGCCCTCGCGGAGCGCGCCGCGTTGACCCGCGCGCCGGCCGCGATCCCAGAGTTGGTCGCGGCGGTCGCGTTGGAGGAGAAGCGCGCCCGCCAGGCGGACCTGGACGACGAC
>Ga0302122_10001237_pt1 | contig 16191 bp, 10 predicted proteins | sample CB21_SCM_MG_FD_203115 | JGI IMG/M metagenome (GOLD analysis project Ga0302122, IMG submission 203115) | Marine microbial communities from Western Arctic Ocean, Canada - CB21_SCM | ecosystem: Environmental > Aquatic > Marine > Oceanic | place: Canada: Western Arctic Ocean | collected 2017-09-28
AGCATATAACCGCTCGCGGACAGCTATCCAGCGCGGGCGCGGCGGTCGCGTCCGCGGGGCTGGCTTTTTGACGTAGCGCAGTGTTTGCTGCACATACGCCATCGCCGAGCGCCGCGCCGCTTCCAGCCGTTGGCCATGGCACGTATGTATTCGAGGAAGCCGGCGCGATGTGGTTTGGGGCGCTATCACGTACGTTTTAGGGTGGATTGCTACGGCAAGAGCAACACGGCAAGCGCCCCGCACCTTTTTTTCGCTGCTGCGAAGCGGCGACACGTATTGCACTACGCTATATACGGTTACGCCGACAGCGGGAGCATTCTTTTACCGGCCAAACGTTCACCGTGCGGGTTTTGGATAAACATTACTTAACCTTAGACCTCCCGCAGCGGGCAGGACTTGTACTTCGACCCGTCCGGCTTCACGCAGGAGCGGATCTCGTGCTCGATCTGGACGATCGGGCCGGCGTCCGGCGCCAGGGGGTCGACGACGTCCAGGACCCGGAACATGCACTGCTCCAGGGCCTCGTCCTTCGTCAGAGCTCGCCGCTTGAAGCGGTAGTTGACAAAGGCTAAATCAAGCGCGTCCGCTCTATCATAAACGGCGCCCAGGTCGTCGACGTACATGGAGAGGTGCACGCCGCCGTTCGTCGGCCGGCCCTCCTCGTCCTCCCCGAGCTCCGCGTGCTTGGCCTTCCCGAAGGGCTTGGCCACGAAAGTGAGTGTTTGACGCGGGCCGATCTTCAGACAAAGTAATTGGCCTGCGAAGAGTTGGCAGTCCTCTTCGGGCACCCCCATCACTTGCGTGTAGAAGCGCCGGATACCACTCAAGTCCGCTTTGGCATCCACATGCAATGTAATATCCGTCATATGTAAAGGAGCGGAGGGCTCCCCGGCCTGGACGCCGCGCGGGTCTGCGGCGGCGGCGTCCACTTTGAGGGCCATGGCCGTGCCCCAGGGACAGGACACGTCGAAGCCGTCGGGCGACGGCCGGAAATTGAACTCCGTGCCTTCCAGCGCCGCGCGTGCTGTTTCTATCCTATCGTCGTCGAAGCGGTCGAGGTCCGCGTACGCGAGCGTCAACCTACCATCAAGAGGCTGCGCCTTGGGCGCGCCCTCCGGGAGGTGCAGCTGTGTTATCCCAGCGCTGGCCCAGAGCGTCTTCTTGCCCTTCTCCAGGTTCTCCGCCTTGCGCGGGTCAACCGCGAACCCGAGCAGGTCGAAGTAGAACGCCTTCAGCAAATCGTGGCGGCCCTGTTCGTGGTTCATGTTGACGTGGTCGACGATGACGATGGCCGGTCGCGCCGTGCGCCGTCTGCATCCGTGCGGCGCGAGCAAGGCGTGCGTCGAGGCGACGACGAGTAGGAGCAGCATTGTGCACTGCTGCTGCTCGATTTCAGCGTCTTAAACGATTCCGCACCAGGATATGATTTATGCGGATTGTAACCCGATGGTGACACAGCTGTGCAGAGCTGTGGACGCTACGTTGCGCCAAGTTTTGACTGCTTTTGACGCGAGTTTGGCCAACGTGCGGGTTTTATATATTCTCTTAGACGTGCCGCACGGTTCCGGGCGAGGCCCCGGCGACGGCATCGGGCCCCGTGCGCGCCGCGGGGCCGCAAGGACACCCCCCCCGGAGGCAAATGTATCTGCCGCCGCCGACGACCTAATAGGTTCCGGGAAAGGCCGTTTGTGTTCGGTCCACGCACCGCGCGCGGCGCAACACACAGCGCGGCCCTGGCCGCCGCCGCGGCAGCTGTGAAGACCAGCACAACCCAGCCAAAAAGAGGTTCGGCCCTGAACAACCGCCAGTGCAGGCACGCGCGGCGCGCGGCTTTGCGGCGGACGCGGACACGGCATGGCGGAGCCGCCCCCCACCGCGGACGCGGAGAGCGCTGCCCCGGCCCCCGCGGCCGAACAGTACCAAACGTTACCGCTGGCGTACGCCGCGTCGCTCCAGCAGCACTACGCGCAGCAGAGCGCCGCGGCCCCCGACGCCAACGCGCGGGCCTACCAGAGCTACCAGGTGGCCCAGTACAACGCCGCGCTCCGGCAGGCCGCGTATCCTGCCTCAGAGCCGGCGAAGGAGAAGAAGAAGAAGGCCCCGGCCAACCCCCACCAAAAGCACGGCCGCTGGACGGAAGACGAGCACCAGAAGTTCCTGGGGTTGATGGCCACGTACGGCCGGAGCTGGACCAAGATCTCCCAGTGCATGGAGTCAAGGAGTGAGCCCCAGGTGAGAAGTCACGCGCAGAAGCACTTCCTCAAACTGAATCGCATCGAAAAGGCCAATAACCCGCAAGCCGATACGATCGACGGGTCCCTACCCAATACGAGTGCCCCGAAGCGGAAGAAGCGCAAGGTCGAGCCGGGCACGCCGTACGGCATGGCCTACGACCTCTCCGGTTTAGATGCGGCCCAACGGGCGGCCATCTTAGCGGCGCAGCCCTTAGCGGAGGAGGGCGTGCCGAGTGCCATGCTCCAGGCCGTGCCCGGGCAGCCGCCCGCGCAGCCCTACTACGGACAGCCGGGCTACCCCTACCCCTACCAGGTGGCCGCGCAGCAGCAGCAGTACTACAACTACCTGCCCTTCGCCGCCTTGGCACCGGCGGACGCCGAGGCCGCCCAGGCGGCGAGTGCGCCCTGGACCGCCGCCGCGCAGACCCCAGTACCAGCGCCCATGACCCCCGAGGAGCAGCAGCGCCTCTACACGACGGACCCGGCGGCGTACCAGATGCGCGTCCTGGCGCAGCTGGCCGCGGCGCCGAGCCCGCCGCTCGGCGCGGACTCGAACTCGAGCTTCTGGTTCGACCCGGCCACGGGCCAGATCGTCTGCTCGACGGCGCCGGGGCCGCCCGTGCCCCTCATGCAGGCGACACCGCCCGTGGTGCCGCCGGTCGCGCCCCCCGCGGACGGGGACGCGACGGCCTGATCCCTCTAAGCTATTTTGTCACAACACATTTTCTAGGGCCTCGCCCGCGGCGCGCGCCGCCCCGCCGAAGTCGTCCGCCGCGTATTCGACCGGCGGCTCGCGGTAGAGGCGTTGGAGCGACAGGAGGAACGGCGCCGTCGGCCCGTGGTTGATGGGCGCGTGCTCCGTCGCGCGCCACGCGCTCGACGAGAGACTCCCCGCAAAGGCGCGGAGCGCGACCGCCTCCCGCGCGCCCGCCGCGTGGGCGGGATACACGGCCACGGACACGTGGCCGCCCGGCCGGACGGCCCCGAGGGCCCACGACGACAGGGCCTCGATCGTCGTGGCCGCGTCCGTCGTCGGCGCGTCCCCGACCGTCGGCGTGCCGCCCCACGCCGTCGGCGCGTCGCCCTCGCGCCGGACGCGCTGTGGAAGGTAGCCCAAATTAAAGGCGACGACGGTGGCGGAGCGCGGCGCGAGGCCCGGCGGCGGCGCGGCGTGCGACTGGGCGCTTGTCTGGAGGCAGGCGGCGGCGTCGCCGGCCTCGTCACGCACGTGCTGGACACAGATTTCCAGCGCGGCAGCGTCGACGTCGAGCGCGTGCACCGCACCGCTGGCCCCGACGAGCGACGCGAGGACGCTCGCGTCTTTACCGACGCCGGCCGTCGCGTCGACGGCAATATCTCCTGCCCGCAGCGTAGCCCGCCAGAGGTCGTGTGCGAGGCTCAGGTGCGATTGCAGCGGCCCGGACAGCGCGCGCGCCAGGCGCGTGACGAGGAGCGAGCGCATCAGCCTGCGCATTGCATTCGGCTATCCGTTGCTCCGGCTGCAGCTCTCGAAGTTGCTCCTGCGTTCGCTCTCGAGCTGTGTTCCTGCTGCAGCTCTCGAGCAGAGATGCTGCTGTGTGCCAGCGGCAGTGCTTGATTTTTTGTGTACTCCTCCACGATGCGTGCTGTTGTGATTGGACAGCTTCCGACAAGCAACTGTAGTGAAGAAAAGCAGCGCTGCTTTAGCAAAGAGCACAAGCGAGCCCAAAACGAGTGGAGAGCCCGAAAAACCCGTAACAATATGTCTCCTGTCTCCTGTCTCCTGGCTCCTGGCTTCTCCTGGCTTCCTGGCTGTCCTGCAGCGCGTAGCGCCCACGAGGTGTCTTTCCCCCGTGGCTCCGCCGCTCACTAGTCCTTCCTAGCACCCCCCCCCCGAATCACAAAAACCCCTTAGAAGATCAGCAGCGGCTCGCCCACCTCCGTGAGCTGGGGGATCGTGCAGGTCAGCCCGAAGGCGCGCGCCAGGATGACCTTGAAGAGCTTCAGCACGTTGATGGACTCCGTACTGGACGTGAAGACGAGGGGCGCCTTCATGGCCTTGGCGAAGCGCCGCGCGTCCCTGTCAATAGCTTCCCGCTCCTCCTGAGGTAAAGTGATGAACACGTCGTACTTCGTGCCCACGAGGACGGCGTGTGCTGTTCTATTCAAACCGCGGCACTGGCGGTACCACTCCTTTATTGATGCGAGCGTGTCTCGCCGCGACAAATCGAACATGAACAATAAAGCCCGGGCGTCGTTCACGACGAGCGGCAGCATGGACAGGAACTCCCGATGCCCGCCCAGGTCCCAGATGCTAAAGGTGATGTCCGTGTTCCGCAGCGTCACGGTCTTTTCCAAAAAGTTCACTCCTAAAGTTTGGATGTAGTCGTCGTCCAGCTTGTTCTCGACGTACTTGACCATGAGCGTGGTCTTGCCCACGCGCGCGTCGCCCACCATGCCCACCTTGATGACGACGCTGTTGCGCTCGCCCGCGTCGGCGGGGTTCGTGGGCTGCGTGAAGTCCGCCATCGTGCTTTTGGTGCTGCTTTTGGGCCTGGGCTAGGTTGGTGCGCGGAGGCTTCGCGCCGGAACGCTCGGCCCTGCTTTGGACGGGTGTGCGCGCTACGGAACGCTGCGTGAGCGCACACCTCGACTGCTAAAGTGTTGTGCGCGGAGTTCAGACTGATTTTTTGCCAAAGTGCGGGTTTGTCTGGCCCGACTTGTAAAACCCGCACGTCAAATCTGAACGCGCCGCCCGTTTTCACCGTGCACAGCTCAATTCGCGGACTTCAGACGCGTGCTACCCTAGTTGAGGCCACTGCCCAGCCCCGACAGCGGACAGACTGCCGCGAGACCGCCTGTGGCGCGTCCAAATCCCCATCTCAAATTTGGGCCAAAAGCTGCCAGATACCAGTCGAACGTGTGCCACTACGACCCACACGATGTCGCCCTCGCCCTCGCCGCGCGGCAGTGAAGAATTGACGGTCCGGACGAATATCACGCCGCCGCGGACGCCGCGGAGCGCGTTGGACGCCATCGAGGGCGCCGCGCCGCCGTCGTCGGCGCGCGCCGTGCTCGAGGCGCTTCGCGCGCTGCAGCGCAAGATCACGCGTCTAGAGACGGAGCGGTCCGGCGCGCTCAGCGAGGCGACCGAGGTGCGGTCGCGCCTCGAGTCGCAGTCCGCGGCGTCGGGACGGGCCTCGGAGCTCCAGAGCCGCCAGCTCGAGGAACTGGAGCGGAGCTTCCAGCTGCGCGAGAGCCGGCTCGTGCGGGATCGCGACGACCTGACGCGCCGCTTGGACGACGCGGAGCGCGACAAGCTCGAGGCGCTGCGCGAGTGCGCGGGGCTGCGGGACCGCGCCGATGCGCTGCGGGCGCGGCTCGCGCGCGCCGAGGCCCGGGCCGACGCGGCGGCGGCGCGGTCGCTGCCGGGCGCCGGCCGCAGCGACGCGCTGGAGGCGCGGCTCGCGTCGGCGACGGAGCGCGCCGTCGCCGCCGAGCTGCGCGTCGAGGACCTCAAAAGCGACCTGCGCGCGGCGCGCGAGCCGCCCGCGGTGCTGCCGCCGCCGCCACCACCGCCGCCGCGGCTGCGCCTCGCGGAGCCCACGAAGCGCGTCGCGAAGCCCAAGCGCGCCGCCGCAAGGCCGCGGGTCCCCGGATCCGCCGCCACGAAGCCACGGGTCGCCGCGATGCCCAAGTCTGCGACGGCGGGTCCCGCGGCCGCCACGGCACGGCTCCGCGCCGCGAGGCCCAAAGCCGGGACGGTGGGCCGTGTGGCCGCCACGTCGCGGCTCAAGTCCACGGCGACAAAGGTGGTCCGCGCGGTGGCGCCGAAACCCGGTCGCGCCGCCGCCGCGCCGAAACGGATGAGTGCCACCGGCGCGGCCACGGGCCGCGCGGCGGCCGCCGCGCGCCTCAAGGCCACCGCGAAAAAAGTGGCGGCCGGCAGCGGGCCGCCGAAACCGGCGTCGCATCCCTACCTCGGCGCGACGCGGCCACGACGGCCGGCGACCGCGCCCCCCCGCGCCCCCCGGCCCACGGCGCCGCCCGACTCGCCCATGAACCCGGCCGACGCAAGAGGCGACACGCCGCTCGTGGACGCGCTCCGGGAGGCCGTCCAAGCCGCCGACGACCCGGCGCACGTGAGTACGCTGCGCGATATCCTTGCGCGCGTCCAGAGCGGCGAGGGCGTACCGGTTTGATATAATTTTCCACAGAATAAGGTTAGGCGAGCGTCGCGTTCGGCTTGAGGGCGCTCGGAGGCGGGGGCCGGTAGCGGTCCCGCGGCTTGAAGCTAAAGGCTGTGTAGAAGCGCCGCTCCAGCAACTCGCGGTTCGCCCGCGTTCTCGCCTCAGTGCTCAGGTCCTGGCCGCCCCGGCGGATGGGCGCAGGCATCAACGCCACGTCGTGCGCCACGCTCACGCGCGCGCCACCCCCCTGCGCCATCGCGGTCCCGCCGCCCGGCCGGGGCATCGGCTGCACGAGGTCCAGGGTGAGCTCGTCGGGCCGCGCGCGCCGCGCCGTGGACCACTCCCGGTCGTCGCCCCCGCCCAATAGCGAGTTCGCCGCGAAGAGGGTCGACGCTAATGCCTCCAGGAAGGGTAAAGCGTCCGCATCGAGCCCCCGGTCCCGCGCATCACATATAGCGGCATGGAGCGGCTGGAGGTGGTCCGGGAGTAAGGACGAGGCCTCGCGCGGCATGACCGCGCAGCAGTGCACGTCCGCGGACAGGGGCCGCGACGTCGTCACACAAGTCTCGGCGGGCACGCCCTCCTCAAACAAGGCCTTTAAAACTTTGGCCGAGGGCGCGTGGGGCTTCAGGTAGCGGTACGAGCCGTCCTTGACCTCGCCCTCAATATACGCGTCCAGGCACCAGGCGAGCCCTCGCACGTAACTCGGCGCGTCGCTCGTCCGCGAGGTCACGGTGTCCGGCGCGATCTCCTTGCGCAGCAGTTCGGCGGCCGACGCGCGCGCTTCCCGTTTCGACCCGGCCGCGGCCGAGGCACGTATGAATACACCGTCCTTTTGTAAAGACGCGTCGCAGACCCACTGGCGCTTGGCCGTGACCGTGCGGAAGCTCAAGGAGGCCCGATTCCTGAGCGCGCAAATGGGGTCGCCGTTCGGCCACTCCGTTTCGCCCAGGCGCTCCAAGATATGCGTCGCGGCCAATCGCTTCGCTTTCTGTTTCGTGGGCGCCGTCACCTCGACCCTCAACTGTTTACATGTCGCCTCGCAGCGCCACTCGTCCGGCGACGCCGCTCCTTCAACTAACTCGAAAGTAAGCTCGGTGATGGCCCCGGTCTGGTTGCGCTCGTGCAAATCCCTTAAATCGTACGAATCATATAATTGCGCGGGCCGCGGCCGGTTGCGCTGCAAATGGTCGAAGAACTGGCTCGCGAAGGCCGCGTGCCAGCCCTGCCGCACACCTAAGTCGTCATACCTAAAAAAGTGCGCGGTGTCCTCCTCTCCACTGGTTTCTTGGACGGCCCGCTCATAAGCTTTCAGGCAGGCGTGGAAGGGCGCGGCCCGCAACTTGGGGACGTAGTCGTTGCCCTGCAACAGTAACAGCACTAAAACATCATCCCGGGACCGGTCCGCGGACGCTGTGGGGAACCGCTTCGCGAGCTCCCGTCCGAGTCGCCAGGCGCTCACGATGCCGTAGGCGCCCTTCACGAAGGGCCGTAGGACAAAGGGCTCCAAATCCTTGCGCGTGCAGTCCAGGGCCGCCAGCGCTTGCAGCACGACGTCGGCGTCGCCACTGACGACCGCGGCCGTGCCGCCGTCGCAGGCCGAGGAACGCAGCCACCGCACCAATTTGAGTTCGCCCTCGCCCGCGGCGCGCACGCAGGACGTGTAGACCGTGACGTTCTCCAGGGTCCGGCGCCGCGACACCCGCTCGATTGCATAACTCTCCAGCGCGTCGCTGATCACGTCCATGAAGACCGTGCCCGGCGTGATGAGCAGCGGATGGACCTCGTCCGCGAGCTGGACGCCCGTCTTAAGGACGTTGGCCTCCCTTCGTTTCCGCTGCGTCACGATCTTGGCCACGGGCGCCGCGCCGTCCAGAGCGAGCACCAGGCTCTTCCGCGGCCGGGCCACCTTCAGAACGCCGTCGAGCGCCGCGTAGAGGCGCCGCACGGCGTCCTCCGGCGACGTTGCCCGGCGCGCCGACGTGTGCACGTACTGGTTCACGTCGATTAAGACGTGGTCGAACGCGTCCTTGGACGGCGGGCAGTTCCGGCTCGAGCAGGCCCCGGCGCCCAGCCAGCTCTCGGCGAAGAACGTGCCGAAGTTGGCGATGCCGTGCAGGCGCGTGTGCGGCCGCGGCGCGTGGTGCGTCGTGAAGCCGCCGGCCAGCGCGAGGAGCAGAGCGTACATGACTTGCCGCATCGCTGGCGTTCAATTGCAGCCAAGCTCAATGGCAGCAGAATGCGCGTTCAGCCGCCAACCTGCTTGCACGTAGCACTAATAAGCAGCAGTCATGTGTACGATTGAAGAAGTCTGGGTGCTTTTGCGCTCGTACAGGTGAGTGCAGCCACTTCAAAGACAAACCTGCGTGCGGGTTTTTCTATTATTCAAAACGGGTTTCTCTAGACAAAACTCGATCAAATCGCCGATGCAGCGGCGTGGCGAGACGACGGCATTGCAGCATATGACCCGTGTGTGGCAGCCCGGCACGGCTTGCGGGCTTGGGCAGCGTAAGCCATCATAGAGATGCTGCTCCTGCTCCTGCTCGCGCGGGGCGCGCACGCCTTCGCGCTACCAAATCACGACGACTGCCTCGCCCAGGCCGCGCCGGGCTGCCTCGAGATTTTGAAGGCGGTGCACCTGGAGCGGATTTTCGAGTACCGCGGCGCGCCCTACGCCACGAATGGTAGTGGGGAGGCCTACCTCGAACACTTGAACGCGACCGTGGGCGTGCGCGCACGAATCGGCCTGGGCGCGGCGCACGCCGAGGCCGAGAAAAAGGGCTACAGGCTCTCGCTGCCCGGCGAGACGCAGCGGTACCCCGGTTCTGTTCATGTCAGAGGCAACTTCTTCATCGCCGCGGCCTTCAAGCTGGAGCACGACGCGAAGCAGATCGGGCACTTGGTGGCCGCGGGCAAACTGCCCCCGGGCTTCCGGCATCTGGAAGGGGCCTACCTAGACATATACCGGGGCATCCACCATTCCACACGCGCCCAGTTCATGACCCAAAAGCTCCTGAATGTGAAACAGCACGCCTTACTCTTCGGGGCGCACAACGCTCTCGTTTATCTCCCGCCCGAGGAAAGTGTTCGTCGAGCGCTCGGCGCGCAGTTTTTGAGGGAAGCGTCAATTCTCGAAGCCGCGTATTTGGAAGATGCAAAGCACGGCCGGGCGCCGGCCTTTTACGCCGACGGCTTCCTCTCAAACGAAGCCCTCGAAACGTTATACGAGTGGTGCCTCGACGCCACCGTCTGGTTCGACGCCAAGCCCGGATATTTAGGTGCGTATTTTGATGATGGGTTTTCCCCCGAAGTTTTGTTGCAGGTGGTCGAGGAGCTGCGGAAGGCCCTGCCCCGGGTCATCGGCAGTCTGAACCTCAAGACGGCCTGGGCCTACAAGTACGACTCCCATTCGACGAACACGGGCATCGCCGTGCACGCGGACCCCGCGGCCGTCAACGTCAACTTCTGGGTCACGCCCGACGCGTCCAACCTCGGGGCCGCGGGCGGGTTACTCGTGCACCGGCAGTTCCGGGGCGATGCGGGCGACTGGAACGGGATCGAGCACGCCGCGAAGATGCGCGCCCACCTGGATTCTTTGGAACGCGACACGGGCGTCGAGCCCTTGCGCGTCCCCTACAAGCGGAACCGGGCCGTGATCTTCGACTCATCCCTTTTGCACGAGACGGACGCCTTCTTGTTCAAAAAGGGCTACAGGCACCGGCGCATCAACCTCACGCTGTTATTCGGTTTACCGCGGAAGCGGGGCGCCACGGAAATGCTCGAGCTCTGCGTGGAAGTTGTTCAGGGCAAGGAGACGTGCGTCCGCATGCCCCTCTCGAAACTTGGCGTGCAAGTGCTCACGACGAACTACGTCGACCGCGTCCTCAACTGCTCGCGCCGCGAGAGCCGCGATACTTTACAAGAGACGCCGGCCGCCAAGGAAGCAACAAAACATGCTGTGGCCCTCTGCACCGCGCGGGCCCTCCACGCCGCGGGCGATTCTAAATTAGCCATCGAGGTCCTGCAGTCGCGAAAAACACAATGCGGCGCGAAGGCCGCGGCTTCCGACGCGGAGTGGCAGGTCTGCGGGACGCTCGCGGCGCTCCACCAGGCCCACGTCGAGGCCACGGAGATGTTTTTTGCAAAGTCCCTGGACGACGTCCTGCGGTGGCAGCGCCACACGACCTTCGTCTTAGACGAGCGCATTTGCGACTTGACCAAGGGCGAATTCGAGCGGTGGAAGAAGGCGCCGTCGGTCCTGGTGCACGTGCCCCGGACCTCGGGCACGACGCTGCGCGCCCTGTACAGCGCGGTCCTCAACGAGACGCAGCTCGCGGTCGCGCGGCACTACTCCGCGGCGCAGATGCGCGCCTGCAGTCCTCGCACGTGGGACGCTACCCATGTGGTAGCCGTCGTGCGCGACCCCTGGGCGCGCGCGGTGAGCGCCTTCGACCACCTCTTGAACGTGTCTAGTATTTCAAAACACGCCTCGGACCGCTACTTCGGGACCTGGCTCACGCTCTTCGACGATTTCTCGGACTTTGTGGAGACCGGCGGGCTGGAGTTAGCCGCGAAGGCGTGCGCGCACTTCCTGCCGTCATTGGATTGGGTCGCGGACCCGCGCACGGGCGACGTCCGCGTGAACGCCGTGCGGCGCTACGAGCGCCTCCACGCGGCGGGCATCGACGCCGCGTTGAATTTTACGCGCTTGCGGGAGGCCGCGGTCGATTTGAAGCCGTTCTACACGCGGGGGCCGCCCGGCCGCGCGGACGGCCACTGCGGGCGCTACACGCGGCGCGCCGCGGAGGTCGTCGCGCGCGTCTACGGCGACGACGCGTGGGCCTTTGGGTACTCCAATGTGTGCGCCGAGTACCTGCCCCACCGGCCCGTCGCCAAGCGGCGCTACCTGCCCGGGCAGGGCGGCGACGACGCGTCCACGAGGCGCGCGCGGGGACGCGCCGCGGACTTATTTGTCCGGCGGCGCGAGGAGCGGGCGTGGCGGCGGCGGGCGCAGACCCCGGGGGGGGCTCAGAAGTTTCGGCGGCGCTGGCGGCCGGCGACGTTTGTTGTTTGATGAGAGAGCGCATTTGTTGTTTGCATAAATAAGATTTACATTCAGCCGACTCCCGAGGAGGAAGGTCTGGGTGAAGGTCGGCATCCCGTAGCTTAGATAAAAATAGTTAGACTACAACAAAAAATCCAAGACCGCCGCGGCGCGGTCAGCGCGGGTACGCAGCCCCGGCCGCGAGCGCGCGCACCCGGTCCAGCGGCGGGCTGAGCATGACCGTCGCCGCGCCGCGCCGCAGCTCGACGACGCCGCGGTAGGCGCCGCGCGGCACGCCCGCCTTTTCGTTGTCCATGGCGCCGAGGCGCCGCGCGAGGCGGGCGTAGGCCGCGAAGGAGCCGTCGTACTCGACGCGGACGCGGCCCGTCACGCCCGCGAGCACCTCCTCCACGCCGACGACCGGGGCCGCCAGCCGGTCGAAGAGGCGGGCGTCCGCACTCTCCACCGACCGCGCACCTTCCACGTCGAACATGGTCCCCTTATTTCGCGAGAGCGCGATGTCGCTCATGAAGTGCGCGTACTGCCCCCCGGACGTACCATGAGAACTCCGGAGGTGGAACGTGCGACACACCACGGGCCGCAGCGTGTGCCGATGTTTCCGCTGCGCGGGCTCCCGCAGCCAGTCGTCCCAGTAGGCCTCGGGCCACTTCGGCTCGAGCTCGCGCCACACTCGCTTCGACAGCATCCAGCCCAGGCCGCCGAAGAAGTCGCTCCGCTCGACGCGCCCGCTATCCCGCTCGAGGTCCACGTGCCCCGTCTGGCCGTTGTCGTTCCACGCCGACGCCGCCAGGACGCTCGCGTCCCCCAACAGCGGCGCGACGGCCGCGAAGTACCGGAAGAAGTCCGGGGCCGCCTCGAGGTCCTCCTCGAGCACGATCGTCCTCTCCGTCCGCGGGTCCGCGAACGCGACGGTGAGGGCCTTGCGGAAGTGGCGCGCCAGGTGGTGGTAGCCGTCTCCGTTTAGACCGTCGTCGCGCTGCGTCACTATATTTGTTTCCACTCCCGGACATTTGCGCCGCAGCACGCTCGTCGCGGCCTCCATCTCCTTTCGCGCCTCGCCCCAGCGCGGCCCGCGGCCCGCGTCCTGCGAGATCAGGAGCCGCGGCCCGCGGCCGCAGGGGTGGTGCTTGACGACGGACCCCAGCGACGTCCGCAGCGCCGCGGCGCGCTCGAACGCCACAACCAGGAGCACCGTCTCGGCGCCCAGCGCCGGTGAGGGCGGCGCAATGGGCGCCGCTACGACCGGCACCGGCGCCGCGGCGGCCTCGCGCGTCGCGTGGGCCCGGAGCGCGTCCCCTAAACGCCCCAGCTCGGCCCACGCCGCGTCCGCCTCCCGGCGCGCGGCGCTCGTCTCGCGCGCGGCGAGGCCCGCGAGCCGCTGCTCGAGCGCCGCCGCCGCGGCCCGGAGCTCCGCGAGGGTCCGCGGCTGCGTCGCGGGCGGCGGCACCGGGGCGGGCGCCGGCGGGGCGTCTCCGATCAGACCCACTTGGATCCCCACGAGCAGCGCGAGCGCGCAGCAGCAGAGTATGAGCACGCGTTTCCGGCGCGGCTGCTGCTTTTTGCGCGGCATTGACTGTCTTTTTGATGTCTCCTTTTGCGATTGATCTGCCTGTTGTTTATGTAGCTATGCGCACGACCCAGAGGAGTGCACCTGGCCACTGCTGCTGGCTTTCAGAGTGCAGCAACAAGGCAACTCTGTGCTGTAAAAGCTGGCAGAGGGCGCTAAAACCCGTCGCAAATTACCGGGCGTACACGTCACTCGCCAACCACCCACGCCATCGACGCGCCGGAGCCAGCCGCCGAGCGGGCGCCGCACGCCACCGGGCGCAGCCAACCGTCAGAGAGGCGCCGCAGCCGACGTTCCCCGAAGAAACTAGGAACTCGATCGGATCCGCTTACTGGGCGCGGGGGGAAGGAAATAGGGTTGGCGTCAGCCGACGACGCGCACGGGCGCGTCGGCGTCGTCGCCCGAGTCCGAGTAGTCCGACGAGTCGCAGCCGACGCGCCTGTCGTCCATGCGGACGTCCTCGTCGGCCTCGACCTCGAAGTGCGCCACACTGGTAGGCATGATCAGGCTCGTCGAGGTCACGTTCATGGACCGGCGGCGGCCGAGCTCCGAGTGCACGAAGCGCGAGTAGTCGTCGGAGCGGTACCAGATGCGGTGCTTCTCGTCGGCCGGGAGGTCGCTCAGGGACTCCTGCCGCACCAAAGACACGGTGGCGTGGAAGCTCACGGACTTGCGCAGCTTTTTTGGCTTGTGATTGAGGAGGCTCGCGAGGGACGAATAAGGGGAGGACGAGGCGCGCGGGGCGTCGCTGCTCGAGTCCGAGTTGTAGTAGCCCACGTCCTCGAGGACGGAGTCGGGGCTGCGGTCGCGGGCCCGGTAGGGGTCCTCGTCCTTGGCCGGGGCCGGCGGCGGCGGCGCGCGCGGGCCGCCCGGCGGCGGCGGCGGCGCGGTGTCGGCGGGGTCCGTGGACCAGGACGAGCCCATGGCCGAGAAGAGGGATTTCATGTACGTCGCGCTGGTATGCGGCGCACTGAGCGGGAGTGCGTTGCTGCGGCTGAGCGGTGCACCGAGTTGATGTCCGTCAGTCGTTCGGCGCGCGCGATTTTTACGGCGCGTGTCGCTGTCTTTAGTAGAGGACAGCGTGTGGACACAGCGGGTGTCTTTGGGGTTGCGTAGCGGCTTCGTATGGAGCTACTGCTAGGACGTCGTGCGTTTTGAGAGAGTCTGAACCCAGCCTGTGACGTCGCCGGCGAGCCGCTAAGTTGGCACGATTTTTTCGTTCCAGAGCGGAGTCAACTGAACATATGTCCTCAGGCCGAAGCAGAAGTAAAGACTGGTACTCTATAAGTACGAATTGAGGCCGAGGCGTACACGTGTGTCTAGTATCTCCTTGTGGAGCTACCCCCGTGCATTAGCTATCCGAATGGAGCGTCGTGAATCTCTTAGCCACACCTTCGATTACTTCCCGAGCAGAGATCCAATTTGCCCTAAAAATGCTATATGGCACCATAAGCCCCATGAACACCCATCATAGTACGTCTCGGACTCCTATGAGTGCTGGCGGAAGGCCAGAGAAGCGTGTTGCGCGGTTAAAAAAATCAGCGCACGAGTCGAGAATGTCGGAGGTTCGACCGTGCAGTATAACGCACCATGCGACGAGCTGCACTGACCGCGTCACCGACGCTGGCTCCGCGTAGGATGCCAGCTCTCCAACTTCCGCTCGACGCAACGAAAGAGCGCTCCCAACACCAAAGATTCAGTGCCTTAATGCTGCCGACCGCTGCGGCGCACATCGACTGGAGCACCGCGACGGCACCACAACCTGCGTGGACGGCGACGGCACCACAGCCCGCGTGGACGCCAAGCATGGACGTGCCGGCCCGCGATGGTGGCGAGGCGCGGCGGCCCACGTTCGCGCGGCGGCGCCCGTCCGGTCCCGCAGACGTCTCAAAGCCGTTGAGCCTGATGCACGTCCTCGGCCGCGCGTCGTCCGACCAGTGGAAGACGTTCGCGTCGTCGCCGCTGATGGCGGCGGCCCTGCTCATCGACGGCGAAACCTACGACGATTAGCCTGCTGCCTGTTTCCCTGCGCGGCTCTTGCGCCGCGCGGCCTGTCTTGTCTGTAATATTTGTTTGCTTATTTTTCTACTTCCTGGATTGGCCGCATTGAATTTGGCGAGGGAGAATCGCGACGGAGCCCGGAACGCCAGGCGTCTTGGGCGGCCCCAGGCTAAGGCGGCCCGTGGTCGCAGTGCTGCTCAAAGCCCACACTGGCAGCAAAAGTTAGTCCGAAATGAGGTCCCCGAGCGGGTCCTCGGCGCTGAGGCGGCCGTCGAGCATGTCCTGGACCGAGAAGTTCTCGCGGCGGCGCGGGTCCGCGTCGAGGAAGCGCTGCATGCGCGCCTCGTCGACGTCCATGGCGCTCGCGGTGTCGCGCCAGGCGACGTCGCCGACGAGCGCCGCGCCGCGGGACTGCGTGGACGCCCGCAGGCGCGCGGCGCGCGCCGCCCGCTCGCGGCGCCGCGCGCGCATCACGGCGAGCTTGGCGCGGAGGCCGAGGGGGCTCCGGAAGCCCCGGAGCTGCGGCGCCGCGTAGACGAGGAGCGCGTCGCCGTCGCTCCGCCGGTCCACGGCCACGAGCAGGTCGGCCTCGAGGTAGAGCACGGCGACCTCGCGCGCGTCCGCGGAGCCGAGGCGCGGCAGCGGGAGCGGCACGCCGAGGCACCGCAGGAACCAGCCGCCCCCGAAGCGCGGCGTCAGCCGGAGCGTCGTCGAGTCCTCGGCCGCGACGTCCCAGACGCTGCCCGCGCTCAGGAGGGGCCCCAGGAGCCGCGTCTCGCGCTCGAAGGCGGCGGGCGCCACGGCCGCGGAGGGCACGCCGCCCCGCGCGGACCCCGCCGCCGCGACGAAGCGCGCGAAGCGCGGGAACGCGGCCCGCACGGGCAGGAGCTCCTCCCAGGCCGCCTGCTGCACGAGGAGCGTCGACCGCGCCTTCTCCGTGACGCCCGCGTTGCCGCTCGTCACGAGCGCGTCGAGGTCGCGGCCGATGTTCGACAGGTCCGCCTCGGCGTCGGGCCGCCGCAGCGCGTCCAGCACGCGGTCCTTGAGGCCGCGCGTCGCGTCCTGGATGCGGTTCGTGCGCAGCTGCGAGCTGATCCAGCGCTCGTAGCCGGGCTCGGACGCCGCCGCCGGCGGGCCCAGCACCGCGAAGTCCGC
>Ga0302122_10001238_pt1 | contig 16190 bp, 7 predicted proteins | sample CB21_SCM_MG_FD_203115 | JGI IMG/M metagenome (GOLD analysis project Ga0302122, IMG submission 203115) | Marine microbial communities from Western Arctic Ocean, Canada - CB21_SCM | ecosystem: Environmental > Aquatic > Marine > Oceanic | place: Canada: Western Arctic Ocean | collected 2017-09-28
TAGGGCTAGTGAGATGACGTCTTTTCTAGTAACCGGGGCATCTTACTAGGGTAATTCGCGTAATCTCTTTATTAAGAGATTACGCGCAGCCGCGACGCCGAGGATGGCCGGCGTGACGATCAACTCGGAGACGCCAAAGCCTTTGATGAAATTCGCGTTGCAATCGAGGTTCGCGTTGATGAGTTTCACGTCCTGGCCCGACTTGCGTCCCGGATATTAGCCTTCGCCGGTCCACACGCAGCCTTCCGGCGGCGGGATCGCGGCCGCCGGTTGGACCGGTTGGACCGCGAGCGCGGCGAGAAAGGCTAGCGCAGGCGTTGTGGCGGCGCGGCGGCGAATGCTGGGTTGTCGTTGCGGCTGGTGTAGCGATGCGCACGTGTGCACCGTCAAAAGAGTCGCGGTGAGCATGGATCGATGCATGTCGTACTGCAGCACAAGCAGAGCCAAATGGTGGTGTGCGCTCTAAAGATGCGCAACGTTGGAACTTCTTGCTTGTGGTGAACGATGCACTGCGTGGAGGCTAGAGCGATGTGATGCGAAGCACTGAACTCTCTGATGCGCGCTGCACTTGCAAAACTGCACAGAGCGAAAAACCCGCCCGAAAAAAATGGCCTTGCAAATGCGGCCGGCAGGTACTCGGAGGCAGCTAGGAACCCTAGCTCACAGCTACCGCAGCTGTGTGGAGCCGCTCCGCTCAGGCTTTGCTCAAAAAAAACGAGGTGTCTCGGAGAACGTACAGGCTGGTACGTCGAGAGCGCGCACGATCATCGACGGTGCAGCCCATAGAGCGGCTTTGAGACCAAAAGTCAGGCGCAGCGCAAAACAGCACCGTCCGCATCACTTAAGCACAAAAGGAACCAGGGACATAGTCAGGCGCAGCGCAAACAGCGCCCGTCCGCGTTACTTAAGCGAAAAAGGAAACAAGGACATGTCCATGCGGCTGGCCGTGCACCCCGCATGGTACCCCGATCGCACGATTTACTTCGAGGACACCGACGGCAGCGCGAGCCGCGTCGTACGCGCGCTCATGGATCTAGAAAAGGCCGTCCCCGGCAAGCCCATCAAGCTGGTAATCAACTCGGACGGCGGCTCCACGCAGGACATCTTCGCGGTGGTCGACGTGATGCGCACCATCACGTCGCCGGTGCACACGATCGGCCTCGGCCGCGTCTGCGGCCTGGCCGCCGTCGTCCTGGCGGCGGGCAAAAAAGGACATCGCGAAGTATACAAGTCCACGCGGCTCATGATCCACGAGCTGCGCTTAGCTGGGGGCGACGCCGGCGGTGGCGCGGGCTCCGATGATTTACCACCGGCAAAGCGGCCGCGCATGCCCGAGCCTGCCATCGCGGACCGCATGATGAAGCGGGCCGACGCCTATGTCGCTGAACAATTGCAGACCCGTCAGGTGGAGAACCGTGCGTTTGCTGCGGTGCATAAGGAGGAACTGCAGCAAGCCTACGACACGTTACGCGCGGTCGATCGCGAGAACAATGCGCGCGATGCCATCCGCGTGGTTTTCGAACAGATTTTAGCGCGAGGCGGCGGCAGCGTACGACAGCGATTGAGGGAGAACAAAATTGCGTCTGGTGCCGTGGTTCCGGACGCCAAGCAGGGCGACTTGCCCCAGTCCGATCGCAAAAGAACGCGCGAAGACTTTTGCTCGAAGAAGCAGGCGAACGCCCTGCGGCGCGTCGACGTGCTGGAGGCGGAGGCCTCCTTACTGCGCCGCAGGTGCGACGAAGACAGGCGCGACCTCGCCGCCGCCCGGAAGACGGGCGCGTCGCGCGTCCAGGACGTCAAGGACACGCCGGAAGAAATGCTGAAGCTCAACCAGATGATGCTCGACATGATCGCAAAATTCACCGGCCGCAAGTGCGCGGCGTCCGTCACGCTGGAAATCGCGGGGGCGGGGGACAATCACCTCAAGTTCTCCGCCGAGGAGGCCGTCACGTACGGGTTGGCTGACAGCGTCACCGGCTGGGGTTAGTAGCATAGACGCGCGGCTGCGTGGCTATTTCGCGCTCCTGTATCATATAGTTTCTATATCACGATACTAATTCCGGGGGGCATGGGGTTATAAAATAGGCTGCATCTCAGTCGAGTCTCCACCGCGCACTGCCTCGCGTGTGGCTTCGATCGGGTTCCGTGGCGGAACCGCAGAGTAATATTCAGGACGTCGCTGGGGTTAAACTCTCTCGTGAGAGTCCCGCGGCGCTTTTGTGTTCAGTAATTCCCACTCGGGAAGAAGTGCGCGCCCGCGCGCAGGTCGTCGCCGCCGGGGTAGATCGCGTCGATCTCCATGATGGACGACGGCGAGTTGCGGTCCGTGAGCTCGTCGGACGACGTGGACGAGTCGCAGCTCGGCTCCGTGAACTCGGACTGCATAGCGGCCTCGACCTCGGCGTCGTTGGCGGTCTCGTCGACGTCATGGAGGTTGTCGTCGAGGCCGGCGAGCTCGAGGATGCGCAGGCCGCACTTCGTAACGCGCGCGGAGGAGTTCGGGGCGTCAGCGTACGGGAGGCGCACCTGCTCGACGCGCGCCATCCACTGCTGGACGACATCGATGGGCGCGTTCATCGCCTTGAGGGCGCAGATCACCGTGGCGACGCCGACCATCGAAGGCGGATATTCGAGGAACGAAGCATCAGCGCGCGCCTGGTCGGCGTACCCGCATGCGCGGTCGGCGACCTCCTCGGGGTCCACGAACGGGCCCGCCTCGAGGTTGGGCATATCCTCTAAGAGCCCGGCGAGGAGGTGCGCGGCGGCGTGCACGGTGGGCGGGTTCAGGTGCCACTTGAGCGTGCAGAGCAACTCGAGCTCCATGAGGCGGAGGTCGGAGGCGGTGAAGAGGCCGTCCGAGAGTGTGACGAAGTCCGAGGTGCGGAACGGCCGCGTCTCCTCGATCTTGGAGGCGAGGAAGATCGATGCGATGGAGGCGAGCTGGAACGAGACGTTGCCGCAGGACCGCCGCGAGAGGTAGCGGTCCAGGTAGTTCGTGGCCATGGCCAGCGTCTCGGGCTTCAATTGGAAGGAGTCGCCGAGCTGATCAAACCACGCCATGATTTTGGGGCGCCACTGCGGCGACATGCCGTCGCGCTGGACGGCCTCGAGATAATCTGGCCGCGGTCGGTAGAGTTCCTGCGAGGGTGTCGAAATCAAGATACTTGCACGCCGAAGGCGGGGACGGAAGGGCGAGCAGATTTTCTCTATATGGTTCGAAACATCACGGTCGTCAAGCCGGTGACTCGGGAGGAGCCAGGCGGAGCCGAAAAGGGGGGAATGGGGGAATCATTTTTAAATTGAGTGTTGCCGCCTCGTCGGGTTCCGCGGAAGCTGGGCTTGCCCTGGAGGGCTGCTCGCAGCGAGGTCGAGCATCAGAGACAGCCTGGGGGCGAGGGAAAAGTACTCACTTCGTGGACGGTCAAAGCGCGAAGCCGAGCCATGGCTTGGCGTGGACATGCGGCTTCTCCAAGGCCGTGGACAGCCGCCTCGGGCGCCGCCATTCTGGCGGGGGCTGCGCAGAGGCTTGCCTGGGCGACCGTTCAGGCTGTCGTCAAGGCCAGCTGACCCGGGGGCTGTCTGCACAGGCGATGCGCGCAGCGAAGCGGAGACCACTGTCTGCACGATCAAAAGCTAAGGTAGTTAGGCTAGGCAGAAGCACACGCGCATGACGCTAAACGCCGCTTAAATGCCAGCTGGTACTTCGGGGGCCATCGCCGGGTCGGCGCCGGCGGGCACGAGTCCGGTGGAGATTCCAAGGGCATGCGGGGCCGCGCGCGGACGCGGTGCCCAACGAGGGCCATGCCGCAACACCGCGAACGTCGATGCGAGCAGCAGTGGCGGTACGTGCGTTTGAGATTTCGCAAGAATCGCGCCGGCCATGTGGGCTCAACACGAGAGCCTAAAAAGCCTAAAAATGGGGACGCTAAAAATGCCAAAAAACTCGCAGCCGGTGGTTGGTGCCATGCGGAGCGTCTGAGCTGTGACCACCCTGTAGAAAGTTGGGTGGCGCTGCCGCTGGAGTCACTGAAAACAGAGGCAGCACTGGTGGCCCGCAAAAACCAAGACTGGTGGCCCGCAAAAACCAAGACGGGGCAGCCCAAGCAGCGTGAACACACGGCCGCAGCCCACAATATGCTGGACCCGGAACTCGCCTGCCCAGTCGAAGAAGACAACGCCACCCCCCCGGCCTCGCCGAGCGTGAGCGCGAGCTCGCCGCCGCCGACGCCGGCGCTGCGCCGCCGCGAGGACGTGCTGCGCCTAAAATTCCACCACCGGCGCGCGATCCGCGTCGTGAACGTTAGGCGGGGAGAAAGCGTTTCATTTAGAGCCCTCAAGCAGCGGCTCACGAGCGACTACGGCTTCGAATTGGCGTTGGCCTACCAGGACGCCGACGGCGATTTGATCACGCTCGCGTCGCAGAACGACCTGAATGAGTTGCTAGACGGCGGCGCCGCGGCGGCCAACGTGCGCGTCATGAAGTTGGAAGAGGACTCGGCGCACGAGGACCCCCAGGACAGCGGCCGCGTCTCGCCCCTGCCGGGCCACTACGTGGCGGACTTCGAGGCCGAGGACGACGTTTTGACGCGGGACTCGCCCCCCACGTCGCCCGCGACGCCGCGGCGGTCGCGCAAGCTCCACGCGCTCATTTCCTCGCCGACGCCGCACTCGTCCGCTCATACCATGTTGGATCCTCTAAGAGCGCCGGCGTCGCCGCTGCCCCCGCAAATCGACGAGGGCACGCCCCGAAGGCATCTGATGCAGCCCATCGAGGCCGCGCAAACGAAGTCGCCGGAGAAGAATCCCGAAAGGCGACGATTGGACCCCCTGGACCGGCGCCCGCAGTACGACGAGGGCTCCTTGGCCGAGTCGCTGAGCGACGACAACCAGCCGCAGGAGCTGAGACCCAGAAGTGCCAAGGTCGCGCCCCAGCCCCAGGAGCGTAGAATAAGGTGGCAGCGCGGAGAGCTCGTGGGCAAGGGCGCCTTCGGCATGGTGTACCTCGGTCTCAACTTAGATACAGGAGAGCTGATGGCAGTCAAGATGCTCGAGGCCGAAGAAGTGTCGTCGCGAGAACGACATGCTTTAGAAAACGAAGTCCAGACCATGCGCGGCTTGTCGCACCCGAACATCGTCCGCTATTTAGGAGTGGACTCCCAGAAAAACACGTTGGCCATATTTTTGGAGTACGTCTCGGGCGGCTCTCTCCGGTCGTTACTGGATAGGTTCGGAAGATTAGAAGAAAGAGTGGTCCGCCTGTACGGCCGCCAAATTCTACTAGGCCTGGAATACTTACACGCGAACGGCATCGCCCATAGTGATGTAAAAGCCGCGAACACCCTCCTCTCCCAGGACGGCATCGTCAAATTGGCGGACTTTGGGGCCTCCAAGCGCACGCGGGAAATCGCCGGGGATCCCCTGCACGCCACCGGAGGCCACGCAAAAGGCACGCCGTTGTGGATGGCGCCCGAGGTGATAAAGTCCTCGCAGAAGAATTCCTGGCGCAAGGCCGACGTCTGGTCCGTGGGCTGCACCGTCATCGAGATGGCCACGGGGCGGCCGCCCTGGTCCCAGTACTCGAACCCAGTGACGGCCATGTACCACATTGCGTGCGTGGAAGAATTACCGGACCTGCCGCCTTCCCTGGGCCCGGACGGCCACGAGTTTCTTGTTTCATGTTTTAACCGGGATCCCGAATTGAGGCCTCAAGTCTCCGCTTTACTCTTGCAGCGCTTCGTGGCCACGAGACACAGACAGGTCTGGCGCGAGCCCTGGACGAATGATGAGCAAGTCAGAAGGCCGATGACGGCTTCCGCGACCGAGGGGATGTCCCAGGAGGCCGTGCGGCGCAGCCATAGTCTGAGGGTGGTCACGGACGCCACGGTCTTCGAGCGGCGGTTGGCGGCGTCGGACGACGAGGACGTGTCGCCGGCGCGGGTGCTACGGCGGCAGCGCGACGAGGCGCGGCCGCCGCCTGACCAGTCCATCACCTTGGACCCGATGCGCTCGCCGCGGCTGCGGACGAGCTCGGACCTGGTCCCCCTCCCGTCGCCCGCGAAGCGCCTGCCGCCCGCGGCCGAGACCTATCGCGCGGAGAAGGAGGAGCACAAACGGGGCCCGCGGACGGAGCGCAAGATCATCCGGCAGCAGCGCCGCGTGCAGATTACGGCGCCCGGTGACCTCGAGCCGCCGCGGGCGCGCGCGTCGCCGCGGCTCGGGGGCCTCGCCGATGCTTCGCCGCCCGCGCGCGACTCGCCGCGCCCGCCGCGGCCCCGCCTCCAGGGCCTGGAGGACGACCGCCTCCAGGTCCCGGTCGTCGTCACCTACGCCGCGACCGCGGCGCCCGCCCCGGACGACGGACCCGTCAAAGAGCCGCTGACTGGCCTCGCCGCCTTCCGGGGCGACCTGCGGGCCCGCGCGTCGCCCGTGCGGGACGACGACGACCCGCGGAGCCCGCACGGCGGGGCGCCGCCGCGCGCGCGCGCCTCGCCGCGGGTCCTCGACGACGACGTCACGGCGTCGCCGCGGCGGCCCCCGGCCCTCGACGACGACGTCGTGAGCGCGCACGACGCCGAGGTGGCGCGGCGCACGCTCCGCCGGGCCGCCGAGCTCGACGGCCCGCGCTTGCCCCCTGCGCGCCCGCGCCTCGACGACGACGTCGCTCCGGAGGCCGACGACCGCAAGCCCTTCGAGTTCGCGAACGCGCCGCCCCGGGGCCGCATCCCGCCGCTGGGCGGGGGCCTGGCGGGCCGCGACCCCTCCGGCCCGCCCACGAAGTCGCCGGACCGGCGCCTCGCGGAGGCGCCGGACAAGGCGCGGCCCGCGTCCTCCAAGCCGCCCCTCCGGGAGTCGCCGGACCGGCGCGCGCCGGCAGCGGCGGACGCGTTGCGCAAGGCCGCGGCGCTCCACGGCATGCCCTCGGCGGAGCGCCGGGCTTTTGACGCCGCGAGCATCCAGCGCGAGTTCGCGGGGTCCCTCCTCAAGGAGGACCGGGCCTACGACCCCCACCGCCTGGGCCGGCGGCCCGAAGAGCAGCGGCGCCCCTTCACGGAGGGTTCGGTGTTGCAGGCGCGGCCGCCGCCGACGCCGGACGCTCCAAGGCCTTTGCTGGAGTGCGACAGCGACGACGACTTGGAATCTATTCCCCCGCCTGCACCCGAAGAGAGAGATGACCTCGTGCACCGCGGCGCGCCCATCACGTGCATCGCCGCCGCGCCGGGCGGCGGCTTCCTGGCCTGTGCTTCTACTGACGGCCGGGTCGTGGTCGTGGACTATAGGGAAGAAGAATGTCGCATCGCCGCGACCTTGCGGCCCGCTTTAGAATCTTTGAAGGGCGCCCGGTCGCCGGCGGCGCGCATACGCTCGCGCACGGCGCCGGCCGGCGTGTTGGACCGCGCGGCGCTCGCCGACGCGACGCCGGCCGTCGGCACGTGCGTCCTCACGACGAACGGCGCGCGCTGCGTCACCGGGTCCGATGACGGTATTGGTCGCGTGTGGTGCGTCGAGACGGAACAGCTCTTGCACGCGTTGGAGGGCCACAACGGCACGATCACCAGGGTCCAAGTGCTGGGCGGCCCGGAGGCCCGGGATCAGAGAAGGGGCACGCCCTGGGCGGGGTGCGTCGTGACCGCCTCGTCAGATCATACGGTGCGGTTGTGGGACGTGAGGTTAAGAAAGCCGCAGACCATGGTCCTTCGAGGACACGCGGACTCCGTAAACGCGTTGGTGGTGGACCAGGACCACGTGGTCTGGTCCGCGTCGCGGGACACGTCCATCCGAGCCTGGGACCTGCGGTGCGGGCGCCAGCGCTTCGCCCTGACCCAGCACTTCGGCGCCATCACCACCCTTGTATTAGACCCGACCTTGGACAACGGCAAGGGCGGCGTTTTGAGCGGCGCGCGGGACACGACGGTGCACGTGTGGGCGCGGGCCTCGGGCGCCTGCATGCGCGCTTTAAGGAGCCAGCGGGGCTTCGTGCAGGCGTTGGCGGTGATCCCCAAGGCGATGAGAAGTGCGACGCCGACGAATCCTGGTTCAACGGTCGCGTGCGGCGCGACGAATGGGAAAGTGAGATTGTGGGACCACCACCGCGGCAAGCAGCTGCGGGCATGGGAGGCGCATGCTTTAGCTGTTACTGCGGTCGCGTTCACCCCTTGTGCCGGAAGCGGTCTATTAGTAACGGGCGGCGCCGACGGCCTCGTCAAGGCCTGGGACGCGCGGACGGGCGCCTGCCGCGCGCGGTGCCTCGCGAACCACGGCGCCTCCGTCGTCGCTTTGGCCGTCGTGGACGGGGCCGAGGGCGAGAACCGGCCGCGCGTCTTTTCTGCCGCCAAGGACGGGTGCCTGCTGCTGAAGAACTTGTAAATGCTAGTATGTGAGTTTGACTTCTCCGGACCTGTCGGGGCCGTAGTGGATCGGCCGGACTCTTGCATACCCGCACATTAGCTCGAGACGGGTTTTAGCGTGAAATTGATGTTGAGTTCAGCATCGCCCGACCTGCTGGACGGTAAGGACACTGTAGCGCACCTTCTGGACGTTACTAGAAGCTGTCGCTCTCGCGTCGACCCTCTACGGAGTAGCGACGCGAGACCACCTGGCCATACGGACTTCCCTCAACCAGCCTTCCGCGTTGGCCCGCGGGCGCCAAGCTGGATTCTACGACGGCATGATTCGACGACGACCAACGATGCGACCTAGCCTGGTATTGCTCCTTGCGGCGCTGCCGAGCGTCCAGCCCTTCGTGGCCGGCCCGGCGCGCCAGCTCGCGCCGCCGCGGCCGCGCGCGCGACCACCGCGCTGCGTCGCCCTTGCCGCCAAAAAGAAGAAGAAAGCCCCCACCGGTGCCGCCGGCAACGCGGCGCTCGCCGGCCTCGAGGCCCTCGAAGCGCTCGAGGCCGCCGAGGCCGCCGTGGCCGCCGTCGACGCGCCCGAGAAGGCCGCCGCGCCGCCGCCCGCACCAAAGCTCAAGAAGAAAACGAAGGATAAGGGCAGGCAGAGCGGCGCCGGCGGCGCCGCCGCGGACGCGCTCGCCGCGCTCGAGGCGCTCGAGGCCGCGGAGGCGCCCCCGGCCGAGGAGGTGCCCGCGCCCGTGGTCGCCGAGGCCGAACCGGAGCCCGAGCCCGAGCCCGAGCCCGAGCCGGTCATCGTGGCCGAGGAGGCGGAGGAGGCGGCGGCGGAGCTCTCGCCGAAGGAGAGGAAGCGCCTCGCGCTCCTGGCGGAGCTCGACGCCCTGGAGGACGACTTCGACGACATCCCCCCGCCGAAGAAGAAGAAGGGCAAGAAGTCGAAGAAGAAGAAGGATCAAGAACCGGAGGCCGTGGAAGAAGCGGAGGTTTTCGAGGCGCCCACCGTTGAAGAAGAGGACGAGGAGGAGGACATCACGCTCGAGGAAAAGCTCAAGCGCCAGCGGGGCTCGGCCCGCGTGCGGCGCATCGAGCAGTCGTCGAGCGGCGCGGCCACCGTCCGCCTGGAGAAGGTCAGCGTCGTGTTCAAGAACACGGAGGTGCTGCGGGACGCGTCCTGGTCCGTCACGACCGGCGACCGCGTGGGCCTGGTCGGGGCGAACGGCGGGGGCAAGACCACGCAGCTCAAAGTACTAGCGGGCGAACTGGAGCCGACGTCCGGCGACGTCGTCTTGAGTTCAGAAGGCGTCAAAATAGCCTACCTCAAGCAGGAATTTTCAGAGTCGCTGGATCCCTCGAACACGTTGCGGGAGGAGCTCGCGAGTGTCTTCGTGGCCGAAAAGGCGTTACTAGAGGAGCTGAGCCAGGCGGAGGCAGCGCTCACGGCCGGGGAAGACGGCGCCTTGGAAGCCTTTGAAGAGCTCCAGCAAAAGGCCCAGGACGGCGACGCTCTCATGATTGAAACTTTAGTGGACAAGGTGGCGCAGCAGATGGGCTTCGGGGAGGCCGACCTGGACGCGCTCGTGGCCTCGTTTAGTGGTGGGTGGAAGATGCGCATCGGCCTGGCCAAGGTCCTGTTGCAACGACCGGACGTGTTACTGTTGGACGAGCCCACGAACCATTTGGATCTAGAAAGTGTGGAGTGGCTCGAAGCTTTTTTGCGGGAGCAGACGCTGGCGATGGTCATCGTGAGCCACGATAGAGAGTTCTTAGATCAAGTGTGTACGCGCATTGTCGATACCGATAACGGCGTGTGCACGTCGTATAATGGCAACTACTCCAAGTTCTTACGAGCTAAGAGGGAACGCATGCAGCAGTGGGAGGCGGCCTACAAGCGGCAACAAGAAAAGGTAAAAAAGGACAAGGACTTCATCAACAAGAACCGGGCCGGCAGTAACGCGGCCCAGGCCAAGTCGCGGGAAAAGTCCCTGGAGAAGCTGTTAGCCTCGGACGACGTGGTCGAGCGGCCGCCGACGTCGGGCAAGGCCCTTAAATTTAGATTCCCGGACCCGCCGCGCTGCGGCAACGACGTGTTGGCGGTGAATGAAGTGACCCATGGTTATGGAGATGTGACATTGTTCGACGACGTGTCCTTCGAGCTGGGTAGAAGGGACCGCGTGGCCATCCTCGGCGCGAACGGCGCGGGCAAAAGTACATTGTTAAGGGTGGTGAGCGGCCAGGAAGATCCTTTAGAAGGAGAAGCCGCCTTCACGTCGGCCAACGTGCGGATGCAGTACTTCGCGCAGAATCAAGCGGACGCCATGGACTTGTCCAAAACAGTAATTAGAACCATCGAGGACGCGTCCGCGCTCGGTGCGGAGCGGTCCTACAACGAACTGCGCGCGTTGCTCGGCCAGTTCCTCTTCAAGGGCGACGACGTCGAGAAAAAGCTCGAGTCGTTGTCGGGCGGCGAGAAGGCGCGTGTCGCTTTGTGCACCATGATGCTCTCGCCGAGCAATGTTTTGTTCCTGGATGAGCCTACCAATCACCTGGACATCCCGGCCAAGGAGATGCTCGAGGACGCGCTGCGGCACTTCGACGGCACGGTCGTCGTCGTGTCGCACGACCGGTACTTCGTCTCGCAGGTGGCCAACACCATCTTCAACATCGAGGACGCCAAATTACAACGGTTCGACGGCGACTACGCGTCCTACATGGACTCCAAGGACGACCTGAGGGATCGGGTGGAAGGCCGGTACATCAAGGGCTCCCAGTCCATCAAGAAGGCGCGCTTCGTGGACTTGGACGCCGTCGCCGAAGAACAAAAGGACGGCAAGAAGAAGTTCGGCGGCGGCGCGCACGGCGTGAGCGGCAAGAAGAACAAGGGCGTGAAGAACGCGAAGCGCATGGCGTAGTTCCCCGGATAAGGAGTGTGTGCATTACATTAATTAAACAAGTAGACACCAGGGCCAGGGCGCCTGGTCGGGCGTCGGCGCTTTTCGCAACACGGGCTCGTCCCGGAAGCCGAAGGCCCCCAGCACGTGGGCGGCACTTGAAGGGTCGGCCTCGAGCATGGTCCGCAAGTCCTCGTCCGTCGTCATGCCAAAAACGAACTTCGCGAGGTCGAGGCGCCGGCGGTGGTAGGCCCCGAAGGCCCAGTCGCGCGTGTCCGTTGCGTCGCGACTAATGTCCCGTTTTCCGACCATGCGGTGGTGGTGGCCGTTCACCGCGAACTTGTAGGACGAGGCGTCGTCCGCGTCGAAGAAGCCGGAGTTGTCCCGGACGCGGAGCGGCCGCGCACGGTGCGTGTCGGGGAAGTCGGCGAGCGCGAAGTTGAAGTAGAGCTCGTACTCGGAGCCGCCGGCGACGTCCCTACCATCTGATGGGACGGGGATGTGGTTGAGGAAGGCGACCCACAGCGGTGCGCCACATGCCTCGAAGACGACAGTTCTGAGCGCGTCCAAGCATTCCTCGTCCAAGACCATGTGGTGCGCGACGCCGCTCCTCGTCTCGTCGAGGCGCTGGACGCGACCGCCCGTAATCGTATGAATGTGGGCGAAGTAGGGTTGGTGCTGGTAGTCGGGCTGCCAGCTTAGTAACGCCACGCCCTCGTCGACCATCGTCACCCTCCGGAAGAAGACGACGTCCGAATCCAAAACGAGGTGCACGCGGCTCAATTTCCCTCCGCACCACTTGCGCGCCTCGAGCTTGATGCACTGCTGGAAGAGCCACCCGAGGCGGCCGTGGTCCGCGGCCACGCCGTTAATTGACCGCTGGCCCGCGGGTCCCTTGACACCGACGTGGCGCGCTATTTCTTGTAGCGTCGCCGGGCCCGTGGCCTCGTCGACCCACCGCACGCGCGCCGCGTACTCCGGTAATACGTTGGCGAGGGGCGGCGGCTCCTGCGACACGACCCAGACCCACCGCACGTCCTCGACGTAGCGGCACACTGATTCTATACATTGGTCGAGGAACTTGTAGTCCTTGGCGCACGTGGGAATCACGACGTCGAGCGTGGGCATGGCAAGAGCTCTTGTCAGCGCGACCGTGATGGTGCGACAGCAATTGGCAGCGGTGCGATTTGACTCGTACAGATGCGATTACTAGCAGCGATGCAACACAGATCTAAATTGATTGCGCTGTAATGGCGTGGAGAACTGCTGCAGCATGCACGGCGTGCACGCCGTCTTTTTTTGTGAAGAAAACCCGTGCGCTGAAAACCCGTGCTACTCGTCGGGTCGTCGTTCGTCCGTCATCGTTGTCATCATCATCCCTCATCAACGCGACCCTCAAACGCTCATCAACGCGCGACCCTCAAACGTTCAGCCAAACCATGATCCTCACAACCTGCGCCGCCTGCACCGCGCCACTGGCCCACGACGCCCCGCGATGTGTGCGGTGCAAAACCAGGTACTGCAATTCGACTTGCCAACACGACCACTGGCGCCGCGGGCACAAGTAGATCTGTAAGAGAATTCACCGCGGCGGCAACGCGGAACAATATCACGCCGACCAAACATGTAAGGAGGCGGTTGCGGTCGCGGTCGAGAAATGCGCGGACGACACCAAAGTTCAAACGTGCTACATCTGCACCGAGGCCGTGCACTGGAAAACGAAGGAGGGCCTCGTGCGCGGGTGCTCGTGCCGCGGGACGGCGGGCTTTGTGCACGTGTCGTGACTGGCGGAGCAGGCGAAGATTATGATCACGGACGCCGAGGATAACAACTTGAATCTCGATGTGAATTGGGTGCGTTGGCTTACGTGCAGCCTATGCGAGCAAGATTACCACGGTGCCGTACAGTGCGCGCTCGGCTGGGCGTGCTGGAAGACGCACTTGGGGCGGCCGGAGGCGAACGGGCTTCAGATGTCAGCAATGGCGTTTCTCGCGAATGGTCTATATTCAAGCAATATGCTGGAAGAATCACTTGCGATTTATGCGGCGTGCCATGCTATGACACTGCGCTACGGGTTTGCCGAAGATAGCCCGGAATGTATAAGTATAAGAGCGAACATGGCAAACTGCCACGCCGATATGGGTAATCAACTGGAATCTTTAGACATATTTCGTAAACTTCATAAGCTGAAATTGAGGACCAATGAGGAAGAGCTTTGCTTATCGTCAGCCCTCTCGCTCTCAATCTCGCTTGTTGAGAACACGCATTATGCGGAAGCGAAAGAACTAGCAAGTGCTCAGATTTCTGTTTGTCAAAGAGTTCATGGGGCAGAAAATCATGTTACGTTGAAATTTCGATCTACCTACGCTGAAGCCATGGCGAATGATCCAGCCGCCTCGCTCGACGACCTGATTGAAGCTGAGGAGACGCTCGCCGATGTGGGCCGCGTGATGAAGCGCGTTCTGGGAATTTCCCACAACGAGACGCAATACATCTACGACACCGCGTTGCCGAAAGCGCGGACGCTCCTAGCCCGCGCCTGCGCCGTAGCGCAGTCGTAAAACAAAACCTAGAAATTACTCACCTGCTTCTTCTGCCGGTCTGTCCCCTTCTTCGTCTGATACCTCGACTTCTTCGCCATCATCTTGGCGCGCGACGGGTCCCGCGAGTTGGCCCGCGGGAACTTCTTGTCGCGGTAGAGCTGGTGCGCGTAGGGTAGCGGCGGCCGGCTCCGGGCGACGGCGTCCTGCACGAACTTGCGCACGTACGCCGACGCCGTGCACTTCAGCCGCCGGTGCGCGGCCCGCTCGGGGCCGATGACTGAGTCCATGGTCGTCGCGATGCCCAACGCGTGCGGGGGCTGCCGCCGCGCTTCCGCCTCCGAGGTCGGGACCCGCTCGTTCTCATCAATCGCATTCTCGTCAGCGCCCGCCTCGAGCAGCACCTTACAGAGTAAAGCGTCGCCTTGATAGCACGCCTTGTGGAGAGGCGTCTGGCCCCGCGTGTCCCGGGCATCGACTAGGGCTCCCGCGGCCAAGCAGAGCCGCGCGATGTCGCAGCGGCCCGTCGCGCCGGCGAAGAAGGGCCGCGAGCCGTCGCAGCACAGATGCAAGGACGTGGCGCCGATCTTGTTGGCGGCCGTCACCAAGCGAGTCCGCATCGATTTATGGGTTCCGGTAATGAGCTTGCGCACGGAGTCGATGTCGCCCCGCCAGCACGCTTTATGTAACGGCGTATGCGTCGGGTCGTGCGTCGTCTGGGGCCGTTCGGACGAGGTCTTATCACAGGCCTCCAAGACCTCGCGGATGTCCTTCCAGCAGTAGGTTTTTAATTGCTCGCTGTCCCCCTGCTCGTGGGCCCCGAGCGCCTTCTGGAGGTCACGCATCTTTTTCCCTTGCGTCGAGTCCGGTGTAATCGACTGCCACGCCAGCCGGTAGGGCTTGGGGATCTTCAGAAAATCCCCCTTGCCCAGCGGCCGCGTCCGCTTGTGCGTCTGCTGGAAGCCGTCCATGATGTCCATGGGCTTGCCGTCGAAATTCGGGTTCCGCGACCGCAGGAATTCCAGGACGCTCGATGCGCCGTGCGGGAACCGCACGGGCCGCCGCGCGCCGGGCGGCACGCAGTCGTAGGGGTGCGGTCCGGGCGCGCGGCGCGGGTGCAGCTCCCCCCGCGGGTACGCCTTGCCCGCCTGGGGCCCCTCGTCCAGGCCGGCGTCGAACTCCACGGGCGGCGGCGCCGGAGCTCTCGCAGCCTCGGCGGCCTCGTGGCCCCTCCGCCGTGTGCGGGCCAGGGCCGCCGCGATGCCGGCCGTGTCCCCCAGGCCGCCGAGCATGGTCCTTTGGGTGACTTGTTTGGCTGCCCGTTTAGCTCGAACGCCTTTTGATAGCGGTGGCAACGCTAGGGCAGCCCCAAAATACCCGTGAGAAAAACCCGTGACCGACAAGCCCGATCAACGACGCGCGGTTTCTCCCCCCCCCCCGGGCCCGCCAACTAGTCCTAGCACCGTAACAAAATACGATCACATCGCTACTACAATAGTCACTTACACATTTCGCTCTACCTGACCCAGAGCCTCGAAAGCTTCGCGGGCAGCCACGTCCTTGGACTCCCCGGGCGGCGGCCGAGCGGCCGTGACATCCATCGCGGTGGGCTCGGCCGGCGGCGGCGACACTACGGGCGTCGCCTCGACCTCCATCGCGACCGGCATCAGCGGCGCCGCGGAAGCGACTGGCGCCACGGGCGGCGCCTCCGCAGAAGCGACCGGCGGCGCGGGCGGCGCCGCGGCGGGCAACGGCGACGCGAAACGCTTTGGCACGGCAGCCTCGGCGAGTGCGACGCTCCAGAGCTCCGGTCCCACTATTGTCACCGTATCCTTGACGAGCTCAGAAAGTTCGGGCAGACCGCAGCCGGCGGCGGTCTTGAGCCGCTTGCCCATCTCCAAGACACTGTCGAGCTTCTTTCCCTCTAGCTTTGAGACCACTATCTTGAAGACCTCCAGGGCGTCGCCCCCGGCGGCCGCCGCGCCCTCCCCGATGACGTCGTCGCTCGCGAGCCGCTCCCTTGACTTCTTGACGGGCGGCTTCGCGCTTGGCAGCAGCCCGGGTTTGGCCCACGCTTGGCAGAAGCCCACGCCGGGACGCAGCAAGGGCGGGGCGGTCGCGTCCGCCGAGCGTGCCGTCGAGCGCTTCATCTTGCCGAGCGCGGGTTTGCCGCGGCCCCGGCCGGGTTCAATCTCGAAGACCGGCGGCGGCGGCGCGTCCTCGTCGTCCGAGTGCCAGCGCGTCGGCGCCCGCGCGACGGCCTCCAGGTCGACGGCCATGCCAGGCGCTCTAGCCGCGGCCTTGGCGGCGGCGATCTCCTTTTCGAAGCGCGCCATGTCCTCGGCCTCCCGGCCCGCCTCGTCCGCGGCGCGGTCCCGCGGCGGCGCGCGCCGCCGCGGCGGCGCGCGCCGCCG
>Ga0302122_10001241_pt1 | contig 16185 bp, 14 predicted proteins | sample CB21_SCM_MG_FD_203115 | JGI IMG/M metagenome (GOLD analysis project Ga0302122, IMG submission 203115) | Marine microbial communities from Western Arctic Ocean, Canada - CB21_SCM | ecosystem: Environmental > Aquatic > Marine > Oceanic | place: Canada: Western Arctic Ocean | collected 2017-09-28
TTTTTTCTCCAACTCTGATCTGGCTTCAAGCGGTGTACCCCACGGCGAAGAACTGGCAATTCTGGAACGCTTTCGCCCCAAGGTGCCCGATGGCGTCTTCGGCGAAGCCTATGCGCCGTCTGTCACAGATGGCAGCGGCTGGTCCCGCGCCAACCTGCGCCGGGCAACTGCGCTGCTGCAAGAGGCCGGCTGGGTCGTCAAAGACCTCAAGCTCGTCAACGGGACAAGCGGTGAGCCTTTTCGCTTTGAGATTCTACTGGTGAGTCCGGCCTTTGAGCGGGTGGTGCTGCCCTATATCCGCAACCTCAAGCGCCTCGGGATCGAGACAAAGATCCGTCTGGTGGATCAAAGCCAATACATTAACCGGCTTCGCCAGTTTGACTTTGACATGATCGTGTCGGGCTGGCGCCAGAGCGAAACACCCGGCAACGAACAACAAGAGTATTGGAGTCAACCGGCGGCGAAGACCCAGGGCAGTCGCAACCTCGCCGGCATCGCAGACCCAGTAGTGGACCAACTGATCGAACTGATACTGCAATCGGAATCACGCCAGCAGCTCAACCAGCGCACCCGGGCACTTGACCGAGTGTTACTGTGGGGGCACTACGTGGTGCCACACTGGCATATCCGTGCAGACCGGGTACTGTACTGGGACAAGTTCGGCCGCCCGGCAGAGCCGGTGCGCACCGGAGTCATGACCAGTCGCTGGTGGTTTGATGAAGCCCGCGCGCAGGCGCTGCAACAGGCGCGCCAATAGGCTTGTGGCGTAGTCGCGCGCAACTTCCTGGTCCCGGCACAAGATCGCCTATGACAGCCTACATCATCCGTCGTCTGTTGCTGATGATTCCCACGCTTTTTGCGATTATGGTGATCAATTTTGTGATCATCCAGGTGGCCCCTGGCGGGCCGGTCGAACAGATCATTTCGCAATTAACCGGTGTCGGCTCGGATATCACTGAGCGAGTCACACGCACGGGTGCCAGCGAGACCCTGTCAAGCGCCTCTGCCGGCCAGTCACTCGGCAGCAAGTACCGCGGTGCGCAGGGGCTGGACCCTGACTTTATCCGCGAACTGGAAGTGCGCTTTGGCTTTGACCAGCCCCTGCATACCCGATTCATTACCATGATGAAGCGCTACCTGGTATTCGACTTCGGTGAGAGTTTCTATCGTGACCGCGCGGTCGTCGAACTAGTGCTGGACAAGATGCCGGTATCAATCTCATTGGGGATATGGACCACACTGCTGGTCTACCTGATCTCAATTCCATTGGGTATTGCCAAGGCCGTGCGCGATGGCAGCCGCTTTGACGTTGCAACCAGTCTGGTGATCGTGATCGGCGCCGCGACCCCGAGCTTTTTGTTTGCCGTGTTCCTGCTGGTGCTCTTTGCCGGGGGCAGCTACCTCGACTGGTTTCCGCTCGCGGGGCTGACTTCGGAGAACTGGGAAGAGCTCTCCTGGCCTGCGCGAATTACGGACTACTTCTGGCATATCACGCTGCCGGTGGTGGCAATGACGATCGGCGGTTTTGCCACCCTCACCATGTTGACCAAGAACTCCTTCCTCGACCAGATCAACCAGCAGTACGTACTGACAGCACGGGCCAAGGGGTTGACCGAGGGCCGGGTACTCTATGGCCACGTGCTCCGCAATGCCATGCTGATCGTGATCGCCGGCTTTCCCAGTGCATTTATCGGTATCCTGTTTACCGGCTCGTTGTTAATAGAGATTATTTTTTCACTGGACGGCCTGGGTCTGCTCGGTTTTGAGGCCGCGTTCGCCCGTGATTACCCGGTGATGTTCGGCACACTGTTCTTCTACTCTTTGTTGGGCCTGCTGATGAGTCTGGTCGGCGACCTCATGTACACCGTGATTGATCCGCGGATTGATTTCGATAGCCGGGAGAGCTAAGTGAAGGCAGAGCGTTTCAGCCCGTTGACCCAGCGGCGGCTGCATCACTTTCGCGCCAACCGGCGCGGTTGGTGGTCATTGTGGATTTTTCTGGTTCTGTTCACGGTCTCGCTTTTTGCCGAGTTGGTCGCCAACGACAAGCCCTTTATCGTGGTCTACGATGGCGAAATCTACGCCCCGATCTTTAAGGATTATCCGGAAACCACCTTCGGCGGCGACTTTCTGACCGAGGCCGATTACCGTAATCCCTATCTTGCCGAACTGATCAATGCCAAGGGCTGGATGTTGTGGCCGCCCATCCGCTATGACCATCAGACGGTCGCCTGGGATCTGCCGGTACCGGCACCTGCCCCGCCTGATGCGCAGCACTGGCTCGGCACCGATGACCAGGCCCGTGATGTGCTGGCGCGCGCGATCTATGGGTTTCGTATCTCGGTCCTGTTTGGCTTTGCACTGACCATAATCAGTGCCATCATCGGCGTTGCCGCTGGCGCCGCGCAGGGCTACTTCGGTGGTTGGACCGACCTGCTGGCGCAGCGCTTTATCGAGGTCTGGTCGGGGCTGCCCACGCTGTACCTGTTGATCATTCTGGCGAGCGTGGTCGAACCCAATTTCTGGTGGCTGCTGGGCCTGCTGCTGCTGTTCTCGTGGATGGGCTTTGTGGGTGTGGTGCGGGCCGAGTTTCTGCGGGCGCGTAATTTCGAATACGTGCGTGCGGCCCAGGCACTGGGGGTGAGCAGCCGGGTCATTATGTTCCGCCATGTGTTGCCCAACGCAATGGTTGCCACTATTACTTTTATACCCTTTACCCTGGCCGGCTCCGTTACGGTGCTCACCTCGCTCGATTTTCTCGGCATCGGCCTGCCGCCGGGCTCGGCCTCACTGGGTGAACTACTGGCACAGGGCAAGGCTAACCTGCAGGCCCCATGGCTGGGGCTCACTGGGTTTTTTGTGATCGGCGCCATGCTGAGCCTGCTGATCTTTGTCGGTGAAGCAGTACGCGATGCCTTTGACCCCCGCAAGACGGTGGACTCATGATCGCAGAAAACACCCGCTCGAGTGCACCGCTGCTTCAGATCGACCAGCTGTCGGTACGCTTTTCCATGCCCAGCGGAGTAATCGACGCGGTACGTGATGTCTCCTTGCAGGTGAGTCGTGGCGAGAGTGTTGCGCTCGTGGGCGAATCCGGCTCGGGCAAATCGGTCACGGCACTGTCTGTACTGGGACTGCTGCCCTACCCCCGCGCCAGCCACCCGCGGGGCAGTATTCGCTTTCGCGGTGACGAGCTACTGGGTGCAGATACCCAGACACTGCATCGCGTCCGCGGTGATCGGATTGGCATGATCTTCCAGGAGCCCATGCTCTCACTGAATCCACTACATATAGTGGAAAAACAGATCTGCGAAACCCTGATACTACACAAAGGGATGAGTATTGATCGGGCCCAACAACGCGCCCTTGAACTGCTGGAACTGGTCCGTATCCGTGACCCCAAACGCCAACTCAAAGCCTGGCCCCATCAGCTGTCTGGCGGACAGCGCCAACGGGTCATGATTGCGATGGCGCTGGCCAACGAGCCCGATCTGCTGATTGCCGACGAACCCACGACCGCAATCGATGTCACCACCCAGGCGCAGATACTGGCGCTGCTGAGTGATCTGCGTCGTAACCTGGGTATGGCCGTATTGCTGATCACCCATGACCTGGGAGTGGTCAAGAAAGTCTGCGAGCGGGTTTACGTAATGCAAAGTGGCTGCATCGTTGAACACGGTACCCGTCGGGAGATCTTCGAGAAGCCGGCACATGGTTATACCCGTGAACTGATCGGCGCCGAACCGCAAGGCAAGCGACAACACCGGGATAAGGCCGGCGAGGTGGTTATGCAGGCAAGACAGTTACGGGTCTGGTTTCCGGTGCGACGCGGCGTACTGCGCCGCACAGTGGATCATGTCCGGGCCGTGGACGACATCAGCCTGTCTTTGTACCGCGGCCGTACCCTCGGCGTGGTCGGCGAGAGCGGCTCCGGTAAGACCACTCTGGCGTTAGCACTGCTGCGGCTGATACGCAGCCGAGGCGAGATTATCTTTAAGAGCCAGCGTATCGACAACCTGGCAAGTCGAGCTCTCAAGGCGCTACGACGCGAACTGCAGGTCGTATTCCAGGACCCCTATGGCAGTCTCAGTCCCCGGCTGACGGTCAATCAGATCATTGCTGAGGGTCTGGTAGCGCATGACATCGGCGATGAGAACAGCCGCGAGGCCCAAGTGATTCGCGCCCTGCATGAGGTTGGCCTTGATCCGGACACGCAGCACCGTTACCCACACGAATTTTCAGGGGGTCAGCGTCAACGGATCGCACTGGCGCGCGCCATTATCATGAAGCCCGCCGTGATCATGCTTGATGAGCCAACTTCTGCCCTGGATCGGGCGGTGCAGGCACAGATGATTGATCTGCTGGCGCGCCTGCAGGCCGATCACGGGCTGGCATATCTTTTTATCAGCCACGACCTCAAAGTGGTACGTGCGCTGGCCGATGACATCATCGTCATGCGCGCGGGCAAGGTCGTTGAACAAGGAAGTGCTGACAGCGTGTTCCACCGGCCGGCAAGCGACTACACCCGCGCATTGATTGCGGCAGCGATGGACCTTGAAGTGTGGAATGAAACCGCTGTCGCGCAATAGACCATTGGCAGTCAGGATACGGGAATCGGTTCGATCATTGGGCTAAGCCCTTTGCCGCATGCCAGCCATCGATAATCGCGCGCAGGCGCGCTAGCCCAGAAGTGAATATCTAATCAGGGGCTTTTCTTCCGAGCCATCTCAGGTTCGCCTTGGTGCCCCAAATCAGTTAAGGTGTGGGAGATCAGAGCCACCGGGAATGTGCCATGACCGAGCAACCCAGCGGTAGCGTCAGTGTTACGGCCTTGCGCCAGGTACGGATACTGTCTTCGCTCAACGACGAGCAGCTTGCGCACCTGGCCGACCAGTGCACGTGGTCGCGCTGCGACGGTGCAACTGAAGTGCTAATCCAAAACACGCCTTGCGATCAGGTTTACTTTGTTTGTAATGGGCGGGTCAGTGCCAAAACATTCTCCAGTTCGGGCAAGGAAATTACTTTCGCTGAACTTACCAGTGGAGATGTCTTCGGCGAATTGTCTGCTCTGGATGGCCAGCCCCGTTCCAGTTTCGTGGTCACTGTTGAAGAGAGCCTGCTCGCATCACTAAGTGCGCAAGCGTTCAATGCTTTTCTCGATAAGCATCCGCAGATGATGCGCTCCCTGATGATCGAACTGGCTTTACGACTCCGCCAAGCTGATGAGAAAGTCTTTGAATTCAGCACGCTAAGCTCGGGTAACCGCATCCATGCTGAACTGCTGCGCCTGGCCAGAGCACATTGTGACGGTGACAACAGCGCGCAGATTACGCCTGCACCGACCCACGCCGATCTTGCCAGCCGTACCAACACAACCCGTGAAAGCGTAACCCGCGCGCTAAACCGGTTAAAAAAAGGTGACCTGATCGACACAAGCCGCCAGTGCCTCACCGTATACGACATCAACGCCCTGGCCACACTTGCCCAAGAAGCTGCCGAAGACTGAAACAGCCAGTTGTGAAGGGTTGGGCCAAATCGGATTCAAGTCAGGTGCTAAAATCCTTCGTCAGTGTTCGTGCTCACAAAAGCGGCAACCGATTGCCGAACCACTAAACAAATGACCACTTTGTTGCGCCGTGTCCGATATTTTGTGCATCGGCCTGTGTGTGCTGGTGCAATTGCTCGGTAGGGTCAACGCTGTATCTTATGGACACACCCTTTTCACGTCGCGAATTTCTTGGATATCTCGCACTGGTTGCCACAGGTGTTGGCGCCAATACGCTGGCTATGCGTGGTATGCGCATACCGCTGGCACTGGAGCCTCGGAGCGCCCCGCACACAGCACGCCACCCGGATAGGGGTTTCGTTGTCCATGGCAACGGTGCCTTCCCTTTGGCCATTGAGGAAGATGCTTATGCATGGCGTGCATTTGTCCCAGAACCGGTGCTGCGCATTGAAGGAGATTTCAAAGTCACACTGGATAATGTTCACCCACTGGCAACACTGGACGTCTCGGGTAGCGGGACTATCCGCGAAGAAAAGGTGACAGGCCTGATGCGCACAGTCACTGGCAATAGTGTCAAGGCGGCTTTGACCTTGCGCTGGCGCGTGCCGTTCGCTCAGAGCTACCGCTTTGCCGCGATCGGCGACACCGGTGGCGACCGCGAACTCGCCTGGGCGCTGCAACGCGCACAGCAGTTGGGCGCGCAGTTTCTGCTTCACCTGGGCGACCTCTATTACCAGTCCAATGATGACCTGAATGTTGCCCGCACGCTCTCCAGTGCGCCACTACCCACTTACGCGACGATCGGCAACCATGATCTGCCACACAGCTTCGATGGTAAATTGAGTAACTGGTTTGAAACTAGTGTTGGCCCACGAAACGCCAGTTTCAGCCTGGGAGGGGTTCAGTTTATTAATCTCGATACGGCCGCTGACACTATTCCCTGGTCAGGTGGTGCCCGCGGCACCCTGCTACGCCAGATTCCACCGCTGGACCACAATCCGGGTATCCGGGACTACGTGGTCTTTACTCACCGACCAATCACCGACCTTCACCAATCCAAGAAGCAGTCGACGGATCATAGTATCAAGAACTGGGGTGAAGACGCGTGGCTGCATAGTGAACTCTTGCGCCGTGGGGTCGGTGCAGTAATCAATGGTCATATCCATAGATCACTGGAAGAAGACGACCGCGGCCTGCGCACCTTTATCGCCGGGGAAGGCCTTGCTCATCTGGACATCGTGGCAAGCCAGGGCACCACCGGCTGGTTCGATACCCCGAACCGTATCGCGAAGATACTCATTGGTGAAGTCATTCCTCAAGCACCGGTTCGCTACCATTGGGATGATCTGGCCATGCCGCTGAGCGTGCATTGCAGTCAGCGCCTGAGAGGGGACATGGCAAAAATCCCAGGCCATTTCGACGAACTGCTGGCGCACCTGGAAACCGCCTGCAACAGCAGTTCCTGACCAACCCGAAGCCGGCCGTGTGAGCGACTGCACCATCGCAGTGCTAGACTGCCGCCACAACGCCGGCCAGACCCAATGTACCAGAGTCACTCAGGCCAAAGTCGTATCAACCAAGCTATACAGCAACAACTCCCAGCAGATCTATAGGGCCTGTCACATCTATGTTTGAGAAAATCGATTCAGGCCATCACCATCCGCCACGCCGTTCCAGCATCTACGTCAATGAGATAGTCAGCACTTCGTGGCCAGGTGATACTGCGCACTAATACCGCTTACGTGGCTGGCTCAGACCTGCGCAAGGATCGCCAGGCCGTCGGCTGCTGACGGCACAAAAGACTATGGGTTATCACCAGCGGCAGCAGCACCTGGCCCAGACACTACGCAATAACGCTGGCCGGGGCATACGCCTGGGCAAACAGACCTCCAATCTTTTCCGTAACCGCAGCACACAGGACCAACTGCTGGATGTCCGCGAATTCAACCACGTCCTCGCAATCGACCCCGATACCCACGTTATCGAAACCGAAGGCATGGTGACTTATGAGACGCTAGTCGATGCCAGTGTGCGCCAAGGTCTAATGCCCGCGGTGGTACCACAACTCAAATCCATCACCATTGGCGGTGCGGTCGGTGGGATAGGCATTGAATCCTCGTCGTTTCACTACGGCCTACCGCATGAAACGGTGCTGGAAATGGATGTATTACTCGGCAGCGGCGAGGTCATCTGTTGTACCCCCAACAACGAGCACCGCGACCTGTTTTTTGGCCTTGCCAACTCCTATGGGACGCTGGGGTATATCCTGCGCCTGAAGATCCAGGGCATACCGATCAAGCCCTACGTGCGAGTGACCCACGTACGCTGTGCTGGCTCACAAGAATTTTTCGACCACATTAACAAGGCCTGTCAGGGGTCATTCGATTTTGTCGACGGCGTGGTCTTCGCTCCCGGGGAGTATTACCTCGTGCTGGGTGAATTTACCGATAGCGCGCCCTATACCAGTGATTACAGCTACCTGCAGATTTTCTACCGCTCAATTCGGGCGCGTAGTGAAGACTACCTCAGCGTGCGCGATTACCTGTGGCGCTGGGACACTGACTGGTTCTGGTGCTCGAAAAACCTCTATGCGCAGAACCGCTTGATCCGCAAACTGCTCGGGCGCAAACGGTTGAACTCGATCACCTACCAAAAAGTCATGCGCTGGAACAATCGGGTTGGCCTGACCCGCCGCCTTGGAGCACTGAGTCGCCGGCATCGCGAGGCAGTCATACAGGATGTAGACATCCCGCTGGAAAACGCGCCGGCGTTTTTGTCGTTTTTTCAGCGTGAGATCGGAATACGTCCCATCTGGATCTGCCCGGCACGCCACGATGGCAGGCATGGCCACTACCCGCTCTTTCCGATGCGTGACGATACGCTGTATATTAATTTTGGCTTCTGGGACACGGTGCGCGCCGATTCGATGCACTCACAGGGCCACTTCAACCGCATGATCGAAGAAAAAGTAACTGACCTGGGTGGCATCAAATCGCTTTATTCCGACAGCTTCTACCCGGAGAAGGAATTCTGGGAACTCTACGGTGGCCATAACTACCGTCTACTCAAGGATCGCTACGACCCAGATCACACACTCAAGGATCTCTACCAGAAATGTGTGCTGCGCCAGTAACCCGGGCGCACTTGAAAAAGGGTCCGACAGCAACCACCTGTAACAACCCCTTCTTGTTGCCTCACCTGCGCGCCACCCTTGGATTACGCCCTTAGGACCCACCAGCTCAGCAAAACCTACGCTAACGGTGTTATTGCTCTAAAAGGAGTCGATCTTGCCGTTGCGCAGGGTGACTTTTATGCGTTGCTGGGCCCCAATGGGGCAGGTAAGTCGACCGTCATTGGCATCCTTTGCTCGCTGGTGAACAAGACCGCAGGCAGTGTGGAAATCTTCGGGGTCGATATAGACCGTGATTTTGCCCGGGCCAAATCCTTTCTCGGCGTGGTACCGCAGGAATTCAATTTTAATATCTTCGAGACGCCACTGCAGATCGTGCGCAATCAGGCCGGTTATTACGGTATCAACCGGCAAACCGCGCTGACACAGGCAGAGAAATATTTGAAGTTGTTGGGTCTGTGGGACAAACGTGCTGAACGCGCGGGAGAACTCTCCGGCGGCTTTAAGCGTCGGCTTATGATTGCACGGGCGCTGGTCCACGAACCACGCCTGTTAATTCTTGACGAGCCTACCGCAGGCGTCGACATCGAGATTCGTCGCTCGATGTGGGATTTTTTGCGGCAGATCAACAGTGCCGGTACCACGATCATCCTAACCACCCATTATCTTGAAGAAGCCGAACGTCTGTGCCGCAACATTGGCATCATCAACCAGGGCACACTGGTTGAAAACACTTCCATGCGCACGCTGCTGCGACAATTGAATGTGGAAACCTTTGTGCTCGATCTTGAACAACCACTCGCAGTGGTGCCGGCTTCGCTGGCGCACAACGCGCACATAGTGGATCCCACCACGCTAGAGATCGCTGTCGATCGAGATGACAACCTGAATCATGTTTACGCCATGCTATCAGCGGCCAATATCAAGGTACTCAGCATGCGCAACAAATCCAATCGACTGGAACAGTTGTTCATCAACCTCGTCGGCCAGGCACCGGAAAACAGTAAATGAATCCTCTCCAGCAACTGACTGCCTTTGCCACTATCGTAACCAAGGAGATCACCCGCTTTTTGCGCATCTGGCAACAGACACTGGTACCACCAGCGATCTCGACCTTGCTGTACTTCGTAATATTCGGCAGTCTGATCGGCAAACGTATCGGTCAAATGGATGGCTTTGACTACATGGATTTTCTGGTGCCAGGCCTAATTCTGATGTCCGTGATCAACGCCAGCTACCAGAATGTGGTGGGCTCTTTTTTCGGCGCGAAGTGGGGCAAGTCTATAGAGGAGTTGCTAGTCTCGCCCACGCCCATCGTCATTATTCTGCTGGCCTACATCACCGGCGGTGTTGCCCGCGGTGCCCTGGTTGGCCTGATTGTGACCGGTGTGTCACTCTTTTTTTCCGACCTGCAGATCCACAGCCTCGCAGTACTGTTCAGTATCGTAATCCTGACCGCAATTCTGTTCTCACTATGCGGCCTTATGAACGCTATCTTCGCCAAGACGTTCGATGACGTTTCCATCATCCCGACCTTTGTACTGTTGCCACTGACTTACTTGGGTGGTGTGTTCTACTCGATACATTTGCTCTCGGATTTCTGGCAACAGGTATCGATGGCTAATCCGATTCTCTACATGGTCAACGCCTTTCGATTCGGTTTTTTGGGGATCAGTGATGTAAGCCTGCTTGTGTCTTATGGCATGATTCTTTTTTTTATCGCTTGCCTGTCTATTGCCAGCCTGTACCTGCTGGCCCGAAGCCGGGGGCTGCGGGCATGACTGCGATGCATCTGTGGCTCCCTGGTAAACCGTGGTCCAAAACGCTTCTACTACAGCAGCCACGATGAAGACCAACGACGAAAAACTGATCCTCTATACCCGTAACTGGTGCGGCTACTGCAGCATGGTCAAGCAGGCTATTGCACGCCTTGGACTGACTCTGGAAGAACGCAACATCTGGGATGACCCCCAATGGCAAGCCGAGCTGGTGCAAGCCCGCGGGCGCGCCACGGTGCCGGTGTTGCGCCGACAGTCTGCCGATGGAAAAAGCGAATGGATGGGTGAGTCGCGCGATATCATTCAATACCTTTCTCACTATCGTGAAACACTAGAGTCCTGACGCTCAACCCTTCGCAACTTCCGCGTACGTCGGGCACATATGTACTAGTGCTTCGTTGCCAAAGATCGGCTTCAATTACAGTAGGTGCGCTGGATCTCATGCGCCTGCACCGTGGCTGGTACCTGTATGTGGGCTCGGCCTTTGGCCCAGGTGGCCTTCGGGGGCGCCTCGGCCGACACCTGCGCGCAACCAAACGCAGGCACTGGCATATCGATACCCTGCTCGATCATTGCCCAATACGCCAGATCTGGTACCGGCGTGCTAGGTGCGAACTGGAGCATCGCCGGGCACAATTACTACTGTCACAACATGGCGTTGTCATCCCAATTGCAGGATTTCGCGCCTCAGACTACCTCTGTCGCAGTCATCTCACCTGGGCGTGCTCTTTGGAGAAGGTGCAAAAAGCTCGGCAAACCCTAGGGCCGATCGCTTCACTGTGAGGCAAAGCCTGCCTATAATCGTCTGCAGTTTGCTCTCAAAATCGGCTGCTGGGCAGCGCATTTTCTCTCACTTGGTCCTCTAGTTTTTGACAAAGATGAAACGCATTTCTAATTTCTTAGCAAAAATATTGCTTGGCATAATCACCCTTGGCCTTTGCATGAGTGCTGGGGCACAAAATCAGGCAGACACCATTGAGCTTGATGATGGCTCTGTCATTTCGGGGCAACTCCTGGGGAACTCTTCCGATCAGATTGTCTTTGAGTCCGACGCCGCGGGGAAACTGTCGATCCCTTTTGAAAAAGTTGTCGCAATCGAGTCCCACCAACCCATCGTGCTTAAGCTCTCGGATGATCGGGTCATTCGTGCGCCCTCGCTGAAACTAAGCCAGGGCCAGTTTGTCGTGATGACTAGTGGCGGCGTGCAGAGTTACACACTGGCAGATATCGATAAGATCAATCCCAAACCCTGGATGCTCGGCCAGGGCTACAACTGGACCGGTAACCTGACCCTGGCGTGGGAAATGGAATCAGGCAATACCAATAAAAGCGAGTTGGACTATGCTCTGGATTCGGTCTGGGAAAGCCTGACTACCCGCTACACGCTGCGCGCTAGCGGCGAACTGGATTCTATTCAGCCTCGCACGTCCGATAAGATAAAAACGTCGGATGACTACACGGTCATCGGCAAGTCTGATCGCTTTCTTACCGACAATGCCTATATGGGAGCTAACCTTTACCTTGAGGCTAACGAATTTGCACATCTTAAACAGCGCCTTATGTTCAGTGGTTATTACGGAAAACAGTGGCACTCGATACCCAAATTCAGTTTTTCAACAGAGCCGGGGCTGTCATATGTGTCGGATGATCGTACCGACTTGGAGAAGGAGCAGTATTTTGGATTCAGCTGGAACCTCGATATGAAGAGCAATGTTCTCGGTCAGAGCACGCAGAGTTACCTAAGTCAGGTTGGAGTTTGGAATCTTGAAGACAATACCGACATTATGGTTAACACCAGAATTGGTATCACGGTTCCCCTACTTTCCAAAATAGCCCTTAGCGCAGAAGTAAAGCTGGAGTATGACTCCGGGGCTCCTGCCGACATTGAGGCACTCGATCAGACTTTTAAATTTGGTCTGAGGTATCGTTGGTAGACCCTATCGCCTGCAGGGGGTGACAAGGGTCTCAAACACGTACTGGTTTTAATGTTCTAAGATAGGCTCTATCGACACGGGCAATCGTGCATCCGCAACGACCTTTTACTGGCGCCAGACTGGGACAGTCCGTAGCAAAACATTTACCCTGTATCATCCCAACCCGATCTATCTATTTATCTATCTATCCGAGGAAAAATACCATGGCAGACAAGATCAAGTTCCTGCTGGACGAAGAAGATATCCCCAAGTCCTGGTACAACATCGTCTCTGACCTACCCGTACCGCCACCACCGGTGCTGCATCCGGGTACTGGCCAACCAGTGGGGCCGGACGATCTGGCACCCCTTTTCTCCATGGCCGCGATCATGCAGGAGGTCAGCGGCGAGCGGACCATTGATATTCCCGATCCGGTGCGTGACATCTACCGCCAGTGGCGACCCAGCCCTCTGTTTCGGGCGCGACGCCTGGAAAAAGCGCTGGATACCCCGGCCCGCATCTACTATAAGTACGAGGGCGTTAGCCCGGCCGGCAGTCACAAACCTAACACGGCAATCGCGCAGGCTTTTTACTGCAAGGAAGAAGGCGTCAAGCGCATCAGCACCGAGACGGGCGCCGGGCAGTGGGGCTCATCGCTAGCCCTAGCCGGGGCTTTTTTTGGCCTTGAGATCGAAGTGTTCATGGTGCGGGTGAGTTATGACCAGAAGCCCTACCGCCGCGCCTTTATGGAAACCTTCGGCGCGACCTGCCACGCCAGCCCGAGCAACCTGACCGAGTCGGGCAAGAAGATCCTGGCCGAGAACCCCGATAGCAGCGGCAGTCTTGGCATCGCCATCAGCGAGGCCGTGGAACTGGCCGCCCAGCGCGACGACACCAAGTATGCCCTGGGCAGTGTGCTCAACCATGTGCTGCTACACCAGACGGTGGTTGGACAAGAAGCCATGCGCCAGATGGAATTGGCCGACGACTACCCGGACATCGTGGTCGGCTGTACCGGCGGTGGCAGCAACTTTGCCGGCCTGAGTTTCCCCTTCATCGGTGCCAAACTGCGCGGCGAGCAGGACGTACGGGTCATTGCGGTAGAACCGGCTAACTGTCCCTCGCTGACCAAGGGCAAGTACGCCTATGACTTCGGTGACACCGGCAACCTGACCCCACTGGTGAAAATGCACACTCTCGGCTCCTCTTTCGTGCCGCCCGCCTCGCACGCCGGTGGCTTGCGTTACCACGGCATGGCACCGCTGGTCAGCCAACTGGTGGATCTGGGTGAAGTCACACCAACGGCCTACAGCCAGACCGAGTGCTTTGACGCCGGAATGACCTTTGCCCGAGCCGAGGGCATCGTGCCTGCGCCGGAGGCCAACCACGCCGTCAAGGGGGCAATTGCCGAGGCCATGCGCTGTAAGGAAGAAGGCGAGTCACGCGCCATATTGTTTAACCTGTGCGGCCACGGTTACTTCGATATGCAGGCCTATACCGACTACAACGCCGGCAAGCTACAGGATTACGCTTATGATGAATCGGAAGTGGCCATGGCGCTTGCGGGATTGCCTGCAGTCGCCTGATCGCACTTTAAGTAAGTAATCGACTGCGGCGCACCAGTGGCGCAGTCTGATTGGCGCTTATTTAGCACCTGAACTAAAATGGCGTCGTCAGGATGCGCTACAAACCTGATATTTGTGTGGTTATTTCACGGGCAGGTAATCGTGCTCTTACGTTTTTGAGCCTGTAAAAAATACACCATCCCACACCCTTACCACCCATGCTTGGGAGAGGAGATATATGAGCTACCTTTTAGATGTCGTTATGCGCTGGGGTCATATCGTTTTTGGCGTGACCTGGATTGGCCTGTTGTATTACTTTAATTTTATTCAAACGGAGTACGTCAAAGAAGCTGATGATGGCGCCAAGGCAGATGTGATGGCCAAACTCGCGCCACGAGCTCTGTGGTGGTTTCGCTGGGCGGCAATGTTCACCTTCCTCACTGGTCTGTTGTTGTTGGGCTATGTTCTGCATACACGTCTCAGCCTAGGTATCACCCTGGGCGCATTGATGGGTACGCTGATGATGCTCAATGTCTGGCTGATCATCTGGCCTAATCAAAAGATTGTCATTGGCCTGGAATCTGGTGACAAAGCCGTAGCCGGACCCAAAGCAGGCTTGGCTTCTCGGACCAACACTTTGCTCTCTTTACCCATGCTGTTTTTCATGGTGGCGTCCGGGCACGCCTCGCCGATGGTTAATGGCGGTCTATGGGGCGGAACCGGTGCTATCGCTATGAGCAGCGTTGCTTTGTTGGTCGGCCTGGCCATTATCTTGATCATCGAAGCCAATGCGATCTGGGGCAAAATGAACGGTGCTATGCTGTCGGTCAAAGCCGTCATTACCTCGTCTGTGGTGCTTACGATCATCATGTCAGGGGTAGTTCAATACCTGTAAATAGCGATCACCCGCGATAAAGAGGACGCCTTACAGGCGTCCTCTTTTTTTGCCTGGCCGGCTCGGCTGGCAAGCCGCACACTGCGCCAAGGATCACTCAAAGCGATTGATTGCAACAAAATTCGTGGGCTCTGCTGACGCTGCCGTACGGCACTAACTCGTAAATTGAACTCAGCTGGGTGGGAGCAATTGAGCCTGACCAAAATGCCGACCAGGCCGCGGCCCAACCCAAGATGAGCGTATCTGCAGGGGGTGATCATGACTTTCGCGCGGTCATCGCACAGATGGCCGATAATCCTTCCCTACCTGCCACCCAAGCACGAGCGTGTGACGGCAGCCATTGCCGAGCACGACCTAAAGGTCACCGGCCTCTTGACGCACCACTACATTCGAAACAACTGCGCGGCGCTGGAGACACAACTTCCCTAATCCGTGAAGGAGAAATCCGAATGGCCCGCCCTTTTCGCGGCTATGCTTGGTAGCCCGGATCTCAATATGCGCCAGCTTAATGGCATGGGCGGTGGCATTTCTTCGCTTAGCAAGATTTGCGTAATCGGCCCATCGACACGTTTTGAAGCTGATATCGACTATACCTTTGCACAGGTCGGCGTAGTGAACGATACGGTCGATTTCAGCGGCAATTGTGGCAACATGAGTTCTGCCATAGGTCCGTTCGCCTATGACGAGGGCTTGGTCAGCGGGCCACGCGACGGCGAGGCCGTTGTCCGTATTCATAACACCAATTCAAAAAAGATTATCGTCGCCCGTTTTTCGGTCGCAGCAGGCCATGTCGTGGTGACTAGCGACTTCGCGATCCCGGGATTACAGGGAACCGGTGCAAAAGTTACGCTCGACTTCCTTGACCCCACTGATACCTGCGGCCGTGGCGCCCTACCCACCGGACAGGTGGCAGATCTGATAACCCTCGAAGACGGTCGCGAAGTGCGTGTCACCATGATTGATGCCGCAATTCCGTCCGTCTTCGTTGCTGCTGCTGGTATTGGGGGCGACACTCGGACTCACCCGGCGAAAATCGATGCCGATGCCATACTGATGGCCCAGCTGGAATAAATCCGACGACGAGCATCGGTGGCCATGGGATTAACCCCTAACGCCGAGGCGGCGGCCTTGCAGATCGCCACGCCCAAAGTGGCTATGGTGGGCCCCGCATCTTGTTACGAAGACCTGGCGGGAGCTCAACATGCGCCCCAGACCCAAGACCTGCAGATTCGCATGATCTCGGCTAGACAGGCACATCGTGCCGCGCCTATGACTGGCGCTCTGGTGCTGGCCTGCGCAGCGGTCATCAAAAACTCTGTGGTCGCGGGCTGCATCGCCGAGGGCGCAGATCCGTTAAACCTTCGTATCGGCACACCGAGCGGCATCGTCACCGTCGGA
>Ga0302122_10001242_pt1 | contig 16175 bp, 11 predicted proteins | sample CB21_SCM_MG_FD_203115 | JGI IMG/M metagenome (GOLD analysis project Ga0302122, IMG submission 203115) | Marine microbial communities from Western Arctic Ocean, Canada - CB21_SCM | ecosystem: Environmental > Aquatic > Marine > Oceanic | place: Canada: Western Arctic Ocean | collected 2017-09-28
ATCGACGCGAGGACCAAGAGCCACGGGTGCGTCGCCCTCAAGGGCTGGGAGACGCTCAAGACGAGCGAAGGCTTCCGGGAGGCGTACGAGGCGCTGGGCCTGACGCCGTGCCGGGATCCGCTCGACGCGGTTTCCGCGCGTCCGATGGTCGACGCGAAATCGGCCGTTTACGAGGCGGTCAACAAGGAGTCGCGCGCCAACTTCTACATCGGCATGCACAACGAGTTCGTCGGGACCCGGGCGCCGCGGGCCGCCATGTTCGTGTGCTTCAAGCAGGCGGACGAGGGCGGGGAGTTCATGGTCTGCGACGGGCGGCGCGTCTTCCGGGACTGCGACGCGGATTTGTTGCAACGGTTGTACGGCCGCCAGATCCGGTACTCGGTGATGGAGCTGCCCTTCTTCTCGTTCCTCGACACCCTGCCCGCGGAGGTGGCGCTGGGGCCCCTGAAGATCCCGCTCCAGGAGGGCGCGTCCTCGGCGGTGCGGGGCGCGGTGGCCGCGGCGATCAACGCCAAGGTCGACTTCAGCGTGGAGATGTCCTGGCTGGAGGAGGCGTCCGCCTACGGCGACGACAAAACGTTGCAAGCGCGCGCGCCGGTGCAGCCGCCCGTCGTCCTCCATCCGAAGACCGGCGAACCCACCTGGTTCTGCAACGTCCACAGCCACTCGTCGCTGCTGCGGAAGAAGCGCGAATCCATCTACGGCGAGGAGAAGTTCACGGACGGCGCCAGCCGCATCAACAAGAGCGACATGTACTACGGCGACGACGAGGCTATCGCCGAGGCCGACCTGGACCACATGGACGAGCTGACGAAGCGGCACACGGTGTCTCTGAAAATGGCGCCGGGCGACGCGGTATTGGTGGACAACTACCAGACGATGCACGGCCGCAACGTCTTCAAGGGCACGCGCAAGCACGCCGTGTCGTGGTTCAAGTAGGGCCCTCGGGTAAGGTCCGTTGTTTGCGCCGTCCGCGACGGTCGCGCGAGGGCGGGCTCGGTCGATGGCTGCGCCGCCGCGATGGTGGACGCCACCTCCCCCCTCGCACTCCGGCAGAGATGGGGGCCCAGGGCGGCAGTAGAGACCCGCGGGTTAAGAATTGCCAGGCACTAGGCGCTAGGCTAGGCCGTCGAGCGTTTCATCCACGCCTGGTGCCCTCATCGGAAAGGCCAGCACCGCCAGCAGACACGGGGCAGCCACGGAGCAGACACGGCTCTCCCACGAAACGAGCCCATGGAGTGAGGAGCCACGAGACGAGACCATGGCGGACGACGAGCCCATGGAGATCGACCGCGTCGTCCTGCCGTTGGAGTCCAGCGACCGGGCGGCGGCGAGCACGGCCGCGATGGGTCGCGCGCGCTTCGCCTACCTCAAGCAGACGGGGACCGCGGTGGACCCCCGCGAGGCCCTCGGGCCGGACTACGGCGCGGACCTGGGGCGGGACGCCCTGAAGATGGTCAAGGTGCTGGACGCCGGCTACGCGCAGGACGACGCCGCGTCGGAGAGCCCCGCGGCGAGCGACCTGGATTCCGACGACGAGGACCCGCCCGAGGCGCAGCCGGAGGGGTCCACCGAGCTCAAGATGGACGCCGACTGGAACACCGACGGGTGGAGCGCGCGGGAGATCGAAAGCGCGTTGAACGCGTTGATGCGGGAGGTGCGGCTGGCGCCCCTCACGGCGGAGGGGCAGAAGCGGCGCGAGCGGGCGCAGACCATGTTGGTGCGGCTCCTGAAGCGGCACCGGGAGGCGGTGCAGTACGTGGAACGCATCCTGGAGGGCCTGTGCCACCGGGGTCTCCCCGCGGCGGTCGGTCACATGGCCGACGGGGAACCCCTCAACCTGGCGCCGCTGCTCGCCGCGCTCGCCCCGGTCAAGGACTTCTCTAGACGATTGCTGGACGTGCACGCCGTCCGGCGCGCGTGCCGGTGCCTCGCGCGGCGACCGAACCTGGCCGCGGCGATCATCCAGTGTCGGGTCCAGATGAAGTACCTGTGCGATCCCAACGCCGGGAGGTACGCGGAGAAGATCACCGACGACATGCGCGAGGACGAAGTCGAGTACGTCAAAAAGGAGACCCAGGACTACTGCCGGCGGAAGTGGGTGGCCAAGTGCTGGGAGCAGGACGCGTTGAAGCGACGGTGGCGCGCGCTGGAGGCCGCGCGGAGTCGACACGATTTCGGCTCAGAATTGACGACGCGGGCCACGCGGTCGCACCTGGCCCTGCTCGAGGCGCTCTGCGCCTCTCCGCTACCGGGCGTCGGCGAAACGGCTCGACGGCGGACCTGCGGGAGGCTGGGCGAGGCGCTGCCCTCGATATGCATGCTCGCGACGCGGCAGGCCGCGGAGGGGCCGGACATTCAAGCGTTGGCGTTGCGGGTGCTTTTGCTCGTCGCGGCGCAGCCTTCACTCGTGAAGCCGCTACTGCTCGCGAACGTCGCGGACCTGTGCCGGAGTCTGTTGAACGTGCGGGAACCCGTGGGCGTGCGGCGCGCCGCGCTCGACGTGCTCCAGGCGTGCGCCCTCAGTTGCCTGACCTGCGTCAACAGGCCGTCGGAGCCGCCGACGTCGCGCCCGCCGTCCACGTGGCCCGCCACGGGCGCCGGGACGCGGCCTCTGGGCGGACCGACGCCCCCCGGCACCGCGGACGCGGACCGCCCGCCGTCCCCCGTCACACGCGTGGTGGAGGAGCGGGAGGACGACGACTACCCGCATCTAGATGAGGTGGGGGACGCGGAGGTCGGCGGCCTGCTCGCGACGCGGCGCGTCGTGGCGTCGAGCGTGGAGCTCCTCGGGGACCGGGACGAGGCCCTTTTCCTCGGCGCGATCAGATTTGCGCAGCGGTGCGCGAACAGCGGCTTCCAAGCGTATCGACGGGCGCTGGACGAGGTCCTCGCGTACGGTGGTCGGCCCCTGGAGCGCTTGGTGCTGGGCGGTTTAGCGGCGTCCACCGGAAGAGGCGGCCGCGGCGCGCCGGCGGGCCCGGCCGCGCTCGAACTGCTCGCCGCTCTATGCGCGCGGCCCGCCGGGCGCCAAGGCTTGCGGGCCGCCCACGTTGAACTGATGGTGGCGCCGCTGCTCAGCTCGGGCGACCCGACGCAGCCGCACTATTTGAGGTCGCTCTACGTGCTACTGGCGGCGGCTCGGTCCGGTCCGGACACGGAGGTGGTCCTGCCCGGCGCGCTCGGGGACCGGGTGGACCCGCAGGCCGACTCCCGGACGATCCCGACGGCGCCGGACCCGGCGCTCGCGATGACGCGCCACGTCCGGGCCGCTTTCGTCGCGTTGTCGTTGCGGAGCGACGATGAGGTGGCGGCGACGTGCCTGGAGCTCTCGCGGTTGGGGGCGGCGCGCGGCTGCCGCGAGTTTTTGACGCGGCCGCGCGAGAAGGGCTACCCCTACCGGTTGGGGCGGAAGGAACGCGCCGCGCATCTCGTCGTGCTCCACCGCCTGTTGAATTCGGCGGAGCCGCTGCCGGGGGAGTTGCTCAAGACGGACGCGGCCGCCGTCGTACGCTTCTTGGCCCTGGGCGTCCAGGCGGGGTACCACGACGTCGAGGACAACCAGATCTACTCATTGCCGGTGAAGGACCGGGCCTTGCACCACCTGGCGCTGGAGAGCGCGTTGCGGGCGTTAGCGTGCGCCGCCGCCGCGGGGGCCGCGAGCGAGCCCGACGCCGTCGCGGCCGCGATCGGCGCCGTGCGACGGACCGAAGCGGTCCACGAGGAGGAGGAGGACGACGCCATGATGGCCGAGGAGGACCCGCGGCTGGCGGACGCGCTGCTGGAGCCGCCCCGGGGCGCCCGGGCGCTCGTCGCGCATTTCCTCCTGAGCACCTCGCTGCTGGGGGATGTGCTCGGGCTCGTGAGGCGCGCGCCGTCGGCGGACGTCGCCGCGCTAGATGCTCTAGCGGGGGCCGAGGCGCGCGTCGCGGCCGCGGCCTGCGCGCTCGTCGCGGCCGCGGCGCCCGTCGCCATCGTCGATCTCGCGGCGTCATTGAGGGAGGAGCCCCCGGTGTCGGAGGAGGAGTCTTACGTCGCCGCCGAGACCACGTTGCGGCCGCTCCGCGAGGTCTCGTTACGGGGCCTCCAGGTTTGTTTGGCCCACGAGGCGCCCTACGAGTGCCGCGCGGCGGCCTGCCTCGCGCTCGCCAAGCTGAGTGCGACCCCAAATGGCGCCAAGGGCGGCCGGGACGTGGCACGCGCGCTCGGGCGCCTGGCGCCCCCCGGCCCCGTCTCCCAAAAGCACTGCGACGCGGTCCTGTACCGGCGCCCCTGGGCGGCGATGGCCAGCGCCGACGCGTCGGCGACCCAGGGCCGCGACGTGGACGCGTGCCGGTTCCTACGCCTGCCGGTGAGCTGGTTCGCGTGCGCCGCGTCGTTGGCGCTCCACGAGGCCGGCGCGAAAATGGTGGTGGCGCACCACGTCGTCAACCGGTGCGCGGAGCGCTTCGGGGTCGCGAGCGACCGGCCCGGCGTCGATCGGGCGATCCGGGCGCACGTGGCCCTCGTGCTCGCGAGGGTGGCGGTCTGCGGGGAGCGGCCGAACGCGCTGGGGCCCTTCGCCCACGTGGGCATCAACCTGTTGCAGCACGAGCGCTATGGGTTGGCACCGGGTCTGTGCAAGATGGTCGGGGAGGCGCCCCGGCCGCCGCCGCGGGCCCTGCGCATCAAGCCCGCGCCGCCGGGCGACGCCGGCTGCTACAACGCGACGCTGTGCGTGGCCGCGCTCTGCTCGGCGAACGTCGCCGCCGCGGGGCCGCTGCTCCGGAAACACGGTATCCTGAAGCACCTCCGGGCGTTGATCCTGGAGCCGCTCACGGGCCAGCCGCTCCTGCGGCAGGCGTTACTCGCGCTGCGGGCCGTGCTGCGGGTGCCCGGGTCGGACGCGGCCCGCGCGCTCGCGGGGTCCCAGAAGCGCGGCCGCTCGGGCAAGACGCTCCCGGAGCGTCTGGAGCAGCTGACCATGGACGCGCCGTTGCTCGACGCGCAGCGCGGCGTCGCGCGCCGCGTGCCCATCCCGCACCTCGCGCGCGACGTGCTCATGGCGCTCGGGCCGTCGGAGAAGGCAGGCCGGGGCCGGCCGCCGACAGCGCCGGCGCCGCGCGCGCCTAGCATCGAGGTCGACTACGCCGCCGAGGCCGCCCGGGCGCGCGCGGCGCTCGTGCCCGCCGCACCGGCTCCGGTTCCGGCGCCGGCGCCCGCCCCGGCCTACGCACCCGCGCCCACGCCCGTCGCCGCCGAGGCGCCCGCGCCCGCGCCCGCGCCCGCAGATATCGACATGGCCACCTACCACCGCGCCGAGCTCGAGGCGGCGCTGGAGCAGGAGGCGCTGCGCCGGGCGAACCGGCCGTCCTGGGAGCGGACGCCCGAGGGTAGCGAAGATGAAGCCGCCCACGACGACGCGAACTCCTCCGCCTCGTCCGAGGACGACCGCCAGCGACAGATCGACGCGCACGAGCAGGCGCTCGCGGACGCCGAGTCCGCGCGGGTGGCCGAGGCGGACGCGAAGCGGCGCGCGGGTTCTGACGTGGGCGGGTCGCTGGGGCTCTTCCTGGACGCCGCCGAGCTCGTGGACGGCGAGACGAACGAAGAAAATCGGAGAAGCGAGGAGGCGGCACTCATGCAGCTGTACGGCGTCGCCGCGCCGCGCGAGCCCGATCCGGCGGTCGCCTTACCCGCCGCGGCGCCGACGCCGGCGCCGGCGCCCGTCCCGACGCGCGCGCCCGCGCCAGCTCGGTCCGCGGGGCCGCCGTTTGCGCCGACGATGACGGCCGCGGAGTGCGCCGCCGCCGCGGCCCGCGACGACGCGGCGGCGGACGTGAACGCCGTCGCGGACGCGTGGGACGCGAGCGACGACGAGCGCGACGCGCGGCTGTCTGAAATCTGGGCGACGCGCCGGCGCCGGGCGAGTCGCGGGCGACGTCTCGGCGCGCCGGTCGAACCGCCGCCGCGGCCGCTCGTCACCGTCGTCGCGCTCGACGCGCACCCGGGCTTCGCCGCGACGCGGCCGCCGCCGCGCCCCCGACCGCCGCGTGTGCGGACGCCGCCGCCGCCCTCTCCTCAATCGCCGGGGCCCTACGTCCGCCGCGCGGCGCGGACCATGGCCGACCCCGCGTTCGTCGAGCCCGTGCGCCTCGTCGACGGCGCGCTCAAACAGCTCCCGGATCCGCTGGAGGGCTTCACGGGCTGCGCCGCGTCCTTCGAGAACGTCCACGAGATCACGATCCGGTCGAAGGTCGCGGCGGCGCGGGCGGCGCGCGCGGCGCGCGACGTGCTGCGCAAGGAGACCGCCTCCGCGTTCCTGGCCGCGCCGAAGCGCCCGCAAGGCACGTCCATACTCGCGCGGCGGTTGCAGGCGGCGACGCAGCGGGCACGCGACGTCTCCTCCGAGCCGACGTAGAACAGAATAAAATATGACAATGATGAACTGAGCCCCCCACCCTCCAACCTTGGCCGGGCCTTTCGTGGTATCCTATTTCGAGTGCTGTTATATTTATCATTGGACCTCCTGACTTGAGGAGGGCGGCGAGGGTAATCATCATGGTCGGGCCAGATGTGTCGTAAGCGAGGTGGTCCCCGTCTACTACTGGCCCGCGGCCTTGCGCTTGAGGCCGCGCGGCCCGCGCCGGATCCCACCGAGGTCGGTGTGGACGCCGTTGTCACCCAGGCCGCGGCCGTGGTTGCCCTGGCCCGTGCCGCCGCCGCGGCCCCCCTTGCTGGCGTATAGCCGGCGCCCCGCCCGCGGCCGCCCGGCAAGCAAAACGGCGCGCGCACGCGGCGCACGGCCAGCGGCGCGGCGAGCGTGGGGGCGGCCGCCGGCCGGCGGCGGGAGCGGCGGCATGATGCCCCAGCCTGCGCGGGCACGAACCGGTAACGCGCCCGGTGAAGACGCGACTGGGAGAGAAAAAAAACTTCCGAGGTCCGCGCCGGCGCCGGCGGGCGGAAGTGAGCGGGAGGCCCAGGAGCGGGTTCGGCGCGTCCGCCGGGCCCGGGGCCGCGAGCGGCACGCCCCAGCGCGACGCCGCCTCGACGACGTCGCCCGGCGGGGCGCCGCCCCAGCGCGCCGCGGGCGCCGGGGCCCCGACGGGCGTCACCCAGACCAAAAAAAGTCGAGCCGGTCATCCGATTCCGAGTCTCCGACTCCAGTGATTCTGACTCTTCGTGGTACCTAGGAGCGTGGAGCGGCTGGTTGATGGAGGTTGCGTCTTAGGGAAGGAGTGGTTGTTGTCGCCCTCTCATCTCTATATAGACATAAAACCCGTGCCCACGATCAGCTGAGCTCAATAATAGTAGAACATTGAGCTCCGGTGCCTTGCGCCCGGCAGCCAGGTTGACGGGTTTGAGCTCAGCTTTCACAGAGATTTGCTGAGCTCTGGAGCTCCAGGCTCCGCTGCCTAATAAATGGCAGAACAATGTCTGCTCGCCCGCCGCCGCCACCGCGACCGCCGATGGCGCCGCCGCCTGGGCCCCCAAATGGGCTGCCGAGGCCAGGGGTGACGCCTCCGCCTCCGCGGCCGTTGGGAGGCCTCCCGCCACCGCCACCGCCACCGCCACCGCCACCGCTGCTCGCGCCCCCGCGACCACCGTCAGCGCCATTGCCAACGCAACCAATACCACCGCCACCGGGCCGGCCATCGGCCGAGACACGGCGCGCGCCGCCTCCTCGGCCGCCGCGGGGTCCACCCCCGCCGCCGCCCCCGCCGCGTGCGCCAGCACCGCAGATGCCGCTGGCGCCGCCGCCACCGCCGCGGGGACCGCCTCCGCGCGCGCCTCCGCCGCCGGCTGGCCCACCGCCCCCGCCGCGGCAAAGGCGATCCTCTCTTGACAAAGCCCGGCAGCGCGCCGCCCCCGAGGACATCGCTACGCTGATTCGCGCGCGCCGGCGGCGACTCTCGTCGAGCGTGCCGGTGCGGATTGGCAATATCCGGACCCCTGCCGCGACGCGTGCCGACGGCACCGACCCCACACGCGCGCCGGCGGTATTCGACGCGCTCCGGGAGCGGCACGGCCGCGCGCTCGTCGACTGTTCGGCGGCGCCGCCCGCGCCAGCACCAGCGCTGTCGTCACGGCCGGCGCCACCGCCGAACGACTCCTCGGGGAGGGCCCCCGGCGCGGGACCGCCGCCGCCGCCGAGGCAAGTGCCACTGCCGAAACAGTCCACGAGGAGATCCTCGCAGCCGCCGCCGCCGACCGCAGTGCCCCGCGAGGAGCCCGGAGACCCGCCGTCGCAGCCACCGCCGCCCGCACGCATCACCAGCCGCCGACCGCCGCCGCCCGCGCGCGATGCGGTCGACCGCCGCCGGGCGCTCGACGCGGAAATCGCGAACGCGAGGCGTGACCTGCGCGCGGCTCGCGAGCGCGAGGCGCTCCTCGGCCGCGAGCTGGACGGCCGCCCGGCCGACGACCCCCTGGATCGCGCCGTCGCGCGCGCAAAAGCGGAGGCGCGCAATGCCGCGGCTCTCCTCGCGCGCGCCGCCGGCGCGCGCCGCGGCGACGAGGCGGCAGACTCGGACGCGGCGTGGTTGCGGAGAGTCGTCGCGGGTGCTCGGCACAAATAAATAAGTAACGGGTAATCGTCGAAACTTGGTGGGTCTGGCTGTCGACACTGTGCTCTCGGCCCAGGCGGTAAAAACTGCCCGGGCCGGTTCGGAGCCGGACGGCGAATACAGGGGCCGCCTGATCACGAGGTGGGGAAAGGAGGAGAGGGCCTTGTGGCGCGTCGGCACGGTGTGCTCGAGGTAGAGGCCGCCGTCGCCGCGCGCGCTGGGGCCTAAATGGTTCGCGCCGGCGCCGCGGACGCGCCCGCCATGGTCACGAACCCGTCCGACTAGTGACCACCGGACATCTATGGCCCAGGGCCCGATGTCCAACTATTGATGTAGTATTGCCAAGCGTGCAAGTGTCTCGGATCCGCGGAAGCTCCAAAAACCCGTTTTGATGAGAATTGCGATTTTGAAAGCTCCGGGCGTCACTCGTCGGGCGGGGCGAGTAGGCAGCTATCCGCGGTAGCGCGGATGGACACAATCGACAACACCAAGTAGTGTTGCAGGAGAGTGGTAGCTCAGGCTCGCTTATCTATCGGCGCCCCTGACCACGTGATCAGTGGCCTCGAGATACGACCGTTCCCCACATACTCGCCATCCCAAGCCTCTCTGAATAAAATGAAGCCAACCCCCGGGACGGCGGCAAGCGGGGGCTGGGGACCTCCAGGGCCCCTGGGGTACGGTCACGCGGGCTGCGGGGAGTCGTGGTCTCTACTCGACGGGCGTCCTCCGTCCTCGATAATTTGTAATTCATTTATTTATCGAGGACGGACGACGACGCAGGAGTCCCCATCTCGCCGTTGGGCGGTCTTCGCGTCTGCGCCCCGAATACTTGTGACAGAACTTCATAGAAGTTGAGTCTTAGTTGACGCGGAGCGGGGGCTCAGGGCGACGCGTCGGATTCCGCGCCCCGAGGGAGGAAGTGGTAGAGTTGCGCCTCGAACGCGTCGCGCGGCGCGCGCGAGCCGTCGCGCAGCTTGAGGTACTTGCGCTTGCGCATATTCGAGAACCAGTGATTGACGCGGCCGGGCGGCCAGCCCGCCTTGCGCGCGAGATCAGCCTTCTCCTCGGCGGACGGGTAGGGGGCGGCCGCGTGCGCGAACGTCCACTTCTGACAGACGTCCCAGCGGTCGTCGGCCAGGGCCCCCGCCAGCGAGGCGCTCGCCGGCGCGGGTGGCGGCTTCTTGGCCCCGGGCGGCTTCCTCGGCGCGGTCGGGCGCTTCCGCGTCGAGGCGTGGGCGGCGGTCGCCGCGGCGGGGTCGTAGGGCACGCGCGCGTCCTCGGCGGCGGCAACCGCGGCGACGAGTGCCTTGAGCTCAGCGCCGCCGCGGGGCTTGATGGCTTCGGTGGAGTCGACGCATGCGGCCTTGTAGGCACATAAAGCTCGCGCCAGCGCCGGACAGGCGACCCTGGAGGTGGCGACCGTCGGCCGCGGCGGCAGGGGCGGGGCGGTGAGGGACAGCTGCGGGGGCGGCGGCGGGACCGCGTCATCCTCGTCCTCGTCCTCGTCCTCGTCGGTGTCGTCGAAGCGCGCGAGCGTTCGCTCGTGGGCATGCTCTTCGTCGGCGGTAAGGCCGCGTAGTTGGTCCGTCAGCGCTGTGAGCTCCTTGCGCAGCGCCCGCTCGGGGCCGACCGCGGCGGGCTGCGAGCGCAGGCGGTGGCCCGTCCCATCCTCCGCCATAGCGAGGCTCTGGGTGCTACGCTCGTTTTTTTGCGGACAGCGCCGAAGGCACATGAAGCTACATGAATCCTACATGACCCGCGCAGAATTTTTTTAGCGAGTTTCCGCGAGCAGTCCTCGGGCTTGCGGCCGCAGCAGCGCAGCAGTGCGAAGACGCGCCGCGAACGTACGGGTTTCAACACACACAACCAAGCCGTCATATTTACAGCCTGGTCTCGCTCTGCTGCCGTAGTGGTCCGTTGTAAGCGCACTCTCTCGAGCGGTGAAGCAATTTGGCAAAAACCGTAGTCGTAGAAGGCAACGACTCGGCAGTCCCAAAGCACGGCGAGGGGAGCCACTCTCCGCAACCGCACGATGCGCCGCTGCCTGCTGGCGGGCCTCGTCGCCGGCGCACAAACGCTCGCGCCCAAAATCGCGCCGCCGACGCTGGGCGTGGATTACGGCTTGAGGCGGACCGGCGTCTGCATCGGCATCGGCTTCGCAGCGCGGCCGCTTGAGGTTATCGAGCACGACGAGGATGCGGACGCGGTCGTGGCCCGGTTGCTCCTGCTGATGCGGCGCGAGCGCATCGCCTCGTTTGTCGTCGGCCTGCCGCTCGAGCGGGACGGCGGCGAGGGCGCGCAGTGCGCCGTGACGCGTCTCTTCGCGGACAAGCTCGCCGCAGCCGCCGCGCCTGCGCCCGTGGTGCTATGGGACGAGCGCTTCTCGTCGAGGGAAGCGGAGGCCCTGCTGGCGCACCGGCCCGGCGCCGCGCTGGACGCAGTCGCGGCCTGCGTGATCCTCGACGACTACTTCGGTTCCGAAGAATACAGCGAGGCGGCGGCGGTCGCTCCGGCGCCAGCGCCGCCGCCCGCACCGCGGCGCCCGCGGCCGAAGCCCCGGCTGCGGTACCTCGAGTAACAGTTGTATCGCTATATTATCTCCATTCCAACCGTTCGCGAAGTTGTTCACGACGCGAGCTCTGGTTTTGTGTATCCTGACTGAGCAGGCAGGAGGTTTCAGTATCTAGTATTATTTTACCCCCTTTGATTAGTAAACTACTCCCAAGGCACGCGGTCTACGCGCCCCGTCGCCGGCGCCGTGTCTAGCTGGAGGCGCTCGCGCAGGAAGGCGCCGCAGTAGTCCAGCGCGCGCTGGTTGCGCGGCGACGAGTGCGTGCCCTCGACGTCGGCGAGGACGCGCGGCCCGCCGTAAGCGCGCGCGAGCGCCTCCGTGTGCTGGGCGCCGAGCAGCGCGTCGCCCGTAGCGTGGAGGAAGAGCGCGGGCGCGCGGCACCGCGGGGCATGCGCCACCGGGCGGAGGTCGTTCAGCGTGACGCCCGCGCGCTCCTGCACGCTCGAGTCGAGGAGCGCGAGAACGGCCTGCGCGACGGTCTACGGCGCCGAGTAGCCCCCGACCGTGCTCCGCTCCGCGAGCTCGGCCGCGACCTGCCGCACATCGGCGTAGGGCCCGTCGAGGACGCAGCACGCGAGCGAGGTCTAATGTCCACGCGCCATGCAGAACAAGAGCGCCGCGGCGCCGGCCGAAGAGCCCCAGCCCGCGATTTGGGAAACGCGCACGTCGCCGCGCAGATACTCGATAGCGGCCACGACGTCATCCCCCTCGCGGTAGCCGAGCGTGACAACCGACCCGTCCGACAGGCCCGCGCCCGCGAAGTCGAGCGCCTTGACCGAGCAGCCCAGCGCGAGCAGTAAGCCCAAATAGTGCACCGCCTGGATGCGCGACCTGTGTGGAAATCAAATTCCAAGGATCCGTGCAGCCCGCGACGCCGAGTTCGTGTGGCAAAACAGGACGCACGGCCGCCGCCGTGAGTCGTCGTCAAACGTCCAGTGGCTTGCGGAGAGGCGCTCGCTCCGGATATTCGACAGCGTGAAATCGCGCCGCAGCACGCGAGTCCCGTCAACCATTTCGAACGACGTCGGGCCGAGGCTTTGGGTGTCGTACGACGCGCGTGGCGGCCGAATGATCGCGTCGACCAAGCTCTCGTAGAGCCCCGTCAGTGAATCGCGCCGCTTCGCGGGCTTGAGTCGGAGCCGCGGCGGACGTTCGGCCCAGGCCGCGGCGGCGTAGTCGTCTAACAGAAGGAGCAGCGCGCGCGCGGCGGCCGGCGTCTCGAGCCGGCAGACGTGCCGGCTGTCGCCCGCCTCGAACGCGACGCTCGCCCCGCGCGCGACCCACCTCTGGGGACTTTTGCAATCCGCGAGCGACTCACCCTCTTCCCCCAGCACGTCGATGCCCCGCCAACTCGTCCGCAAGACCACGCGCCGCCCGGCGAGCCGGGCCGGCGTGCGCGCCGTCGCGCGGAAGGCCACGGTGCCGAAGGAGGGCCAGGCCGCGGCGAGCGCGAGGAAGTCGCGCGCCACCTCCGCCCGCGGGTCGCGGCGCCGCGCACCGAGCTCGAGCGTGATGTCGACGGCCCAGTCGTCCGGGGGGCGCGCCCTAAACACGCGCCGCGCGAGGAGCGTGGGCAGCGCGGCGCGCACGGCCGCCAACGCCGGCACCGGCGCCGCGGCGTCGGCGAGCTGGACGGCCGCTGCCCGCGCGCCGTCGCGCCGCGGGCACGGCCACGTGTCGGCGAGGACGCATATTCGGGCCTGGCGGTAGGTCATCGCCCGCAGTGCCGCATCGTCCTCGCAACTGCGTTGCAGCCCGGGTGTCCAGAGGCGCAAAAGGAGCACAAGGCGGCCGCCGTTGTTAACCGCCGTCACGCGCCCGAGGGGCGTCGCGGCGACGGCGCCGGTCGCATCCGCCGCGTGGACCGCGAGGTACCGCGCGTGCGGCCGTTGAACCTTTAGATTCGCCACCGCAGCCGCGAGCGCCTCGCCGACATTACGCACGGCCGGGAGGCAGAGTGACGCGCCGTCGGCAAGGTAGATCGTAGTCGTCTCCGCCGGTAGAGGAGCCGCCATTATTGATCCATAATTTTGCGACTATACTCAATGGGATATCTGAGTAGAAGGTATGCAGATACGGGCGAACATGCCGTAGCAAAGAAACCCGTTTTGACGATGATGACGATTCGAGCTGATGCATGCCACTGATACCAGGGGTCTAAAATGACCAAGGCGCAGTAAGTGTTCGAAAGCAAGTATATAGTAAGTTCACTCTTATAACCCGGTGCGCTCATCAAACTGCGCCCAAACGCGCCGTTCATTTGATCTTACCCCCTATGGGAGCGGCTCGTCGTGGTCCCCCAACCGCGACAGGTAGACGAAAGCGTCCGTGCCGAAGCCCTCCATGCTCATGAGCGTCAGGTCGCCGCCGAAGTACCGCGCGTAGGCCCGCGAGATGGGGAGGCCGTAGCCCAAACCCGCGAGCGGCGCGCCGGCGAAGTCACTGTTGCCGCCAGAAAACCCTTGGGCTTGCACGTCTCTAGATGCCGTCGTATACAAATAGGACCACACCCTCCTCAAATCGGACCGCGCGATGCCACCGCCTTCATCAGACACCTTGAGGGCCACGTCCTCGTTGGCTTCACCGTCGGCGATCACCACTCGCACTGCGGGCGGAGAGTCCGGGTTCCTCTCGCAGGACGCGCGCATCGAATTCTTCAGCAACTCCAGCAAGATGTAAAAGGCGTGGTCCGGCACATATTCAAAATCTAGGTCCGTCCGCCCTTCAATGATCACTTCTGGCGCGACGCCGAACTGCCTTTCACAAAGATGGCGGGCTTGTCTAGCGGCGTCCTCCGCGATCCTCGCCGGTGCCACAGCCGTACTTAGTAACCCGACGGCGTCCTCGCTGTGGACCGGTTCTCGTAAGGCCAAATATTGGCCGATGATCATTCGTATCCCAATGCGAGAAGTGTAGAACGAGTCCAGGAACGAATGGATCGAGGCGTCGTCCTCAAACGCGCCCTTGTAGTTCTCCCTTAATTCGTAGGCGCCGTGCGCCATCGTGTAGAGAACGCCCGCGTGCCGCTCGTAAATGGTTTCCAGCAAGGTCGCGAAGAGGCGCTCCGTTTCCGCATCACAGGGCTTTGCGATGGACTGGATCTCGTGCGCGCTCCGCGCGTACCACTCCCGCACTTTTTTAACGCTGGGCATCTCGTGCAGCCCAGGTAACCGATCGAGCTCGACGACGCGCCTCGCTAATCTAATAGGCAGCTCGTGGTGAAGAAACCCAGAAATGCTCAGCAAGGCACTCGTCGTCTCGCGCGCGTCGCCCCCGCTGAGGCGGAGGTGGTCCTTGCCGGCGTCGACGAGCCCCCGCAGCGAGACGCCGGTCTGGGGTTTCATCGCGAGCGCCTTCAGGGACGTCTCCCAGTTCTGCCGTCGCGTGGCGACGATCCGGCGGCCGCGGCGCAGGGCGGCGCGGAGCATGTCTGCAAAAAGGTGTGCTGCACTTAATGCGCGTACCGGCGAGGACAATCCAATCTGAGCCTGCTATTCCAGTTATATATTACCGCGCAGTCGGCGTCGTGAGCACGAGATGGGTGCACCGCGTACCGTGGGTAGGGTTTTGGCCGGGTTTTATGCGGGCGTTTCCGGTTGTTGGTGAACCTGCCACTATGGACGGCTGTCATTCCGGAAGTTCAAGAGTGTGGTATTAAGACGAGTGAACGGGGAGGACGCGGGGGGGGTTGTATTAAGTCTGTTTGCCCCACGTGTCAAACCACAAAACACTAACCGTGGCTCAGTCGCCCACCAGCATCACCTCGACGCCCTCGCCGCCGCCGGGCGAGCAACGGGGACAAAACTTCAATGACCGACTCGACTTTCTTGATCTGTCGCGAGGTTGAGGTTAGGATGAATTCGGTCCGAGTAAGGGTTGGGACTAGTAAGGTTGGGACTGGGTTAGGGTTAGGGTTGGGCGAGAGTCGGGTTAGAGCGGGCCCGAAATGGTCCTAGTGTCGGTGGCAGTTTCGCGGCAGCATGGGCTCGAGCGGATGGTTTTGAAAAAGTGCTCATCGGAACGGGGGCCGAGAGAAGCATTTTCACGTGGGGCGAAGGGGCGAGCGGCAAAGAATAGCGTTCTGGCGGGCGGCGCAAAACACACTAGTGGCTAGTGGCTCAAAACCTACTCTACGGGTCTGTCTGCGAGCCTAAGGACAGGTTAGAATACTAGCCTGAGTTAGAATCATGCCTTGAAGGCCGCCGTGGCGAGCGACTGCGGGTGAAACCGGGGGTCGGCGTCGTAGCCGTAGGCCGCCGCGAGTTCTTGACACGCCGCCGCCAGCGCCGGGTCCAGTGCTTTCACGTCGGCCCATGTTACAGAAGGCGGTTTCGACGGTACCAAGAGAGCTTCGGCCCGCGCGAGCCGTCGCGGCTCGAGGATCGGCTGAATAATCTTGGAGGAGGTGGCGTGGTGCCGGCCGTCGCCCCAACATAAGAAGGCGGGGAACCCGGCCGCGCTGCACACGGCCCGCGGCGACGTCTCCTCCACCAGGAAGCGCGCGTCCGCGACCTTCTCCAGCCGTTTGTTCTGGAGGAGCCAGAGCTGCGCCGCCCGGATGATAGCTGGCTTCGCGTGGTCGATGCCCGGTTCCGCACTATACAGCCAGTTCCAGAACCGGTCGTGATGTTGCGTCGCCTTCACGACGGACGAGATGACGCGGAGCGGGTGCCGGACCTGGTGGAACACGACGCAGAAGCGGTGGCGCCTCGAATCAAGACTCGCCGGGTTGTTGATGACGTAGGACGCCCGCTTCCAGGTGAAGAGCCAGCTGACGCTGCCCGCCGGCCCGAGCCCCTCGTGGTGCACGTGGATTCCCAATCGAGCAAGCATCTCCCACGTGAAGTGCGTGCCGCTCCGCTGCACGCCCGTGATGAGTATTTGTCGTTTCGCGGGGCCCCTCCTCTCGTGCTCCCTCGGACACGCGGCCTCACTCCGCAGCGACGTTCGAGCGCGCGCGCACGCTTTTTCATCACTACGGTCGTACCAGAAGATCTCCGTCACGCTTTCGTTCCTAACGGACGCCGCGCAGCGCTCCGTCGCGAAGAACCCGTCCG
>Ga0302122_10001243_pt1 | contig 16170 bp, 9 predicted proteins | sample CB21_SCM_MG_FD_203115 | JGI IMG/M metagenome (GOLD analysis project Ga0302122, IMG submission 203115) | Marine microbial communities from Western Arctic Ocean, Canada - CB21_SCM | ecosystem: Environmental > Aquatic > Marine > Oceanic | place: Canada: Western Arctic Ocean | collected 2017-09-28
CGGCGAGGCGCGCGATCGTAAGCGCGAGGTCCGGGTCGTGCAGCTTGGCAAGCGCCACGGAACACGCGTCCTCGACGTCCCCGGCTAGTAAAAAGGCGGCGCACGCGAGCGCCGGCTCGTGCTTCGCCAGGAGCGCGTAGGCGTTCTTGCGGCCCGCGGTCTGGCCCCGGTCCGTCGTGAAGTCGAACTCCAGAAGCTTGCCCAGCTTCCGGCCCCACTCGCCGCAGAGCCCGCCCCGCGACGAGTCAGACCGCGCGAGCGTCTTCAGCGTGGCGACGCGGCCGCAGGCCACATACAAGACGGCGGCGGCGGCCGCCGACCCCGGCGCGTCCCGCCCGCCCCGGCCCGCCAGGCGCGCGCACGCCGCGGCCGCGGCCTCGACCGCCGCCCGCAACGTCTGAGTGGAAGCCCACCAGCTCAGGCGGTCCCGCCGCAGGGCCCGCAGCGCGACGCCCCCCGCGTCGGCCGCGGCGCCCTTCTGGATGCGCGCGGCGACGTCGACCGCTTGCGCTTGCCGGTCCCGCTCGTCGAGCGACGCGAGGAGCAACGCGACCGCCGCCACGCCGAAGAGCGGCGCGTCGCTCTCGCCGCGCGCCCGCGACGCGACGTCGACCGGGCCCGTCCCGTGCGCCGCGGCCGCGACCAGGGCCGCGAGGTCCGTGTCCTCCTCGTCCGAAGATGCGTCCGCCTCCTTCACGCCGGCGCAGACCGCGCAGGCGCGCGCGAGCGCCCGCCGGTGAGGGCGCGGGCGCTCGTCGGCGATGAGGTCCGCGACGCCCGCGAAGGCTCGACCAACGACGCCGCACACGGGCTCGAGGCGCCGCCACAAGGTCCAGGCCTCGCCGGCCCCCCGCGCGTAGATGTGGACGACGCCATTACAATCCGACGTGGCCACGTGCGCCGGCACCGCTTCCAGGCGCCACGGCGCCGGTACGGAAGTTTGCGCGCAGAGCGCTTGTGACGACGCGGCCTCGGGAAACTGGATGGCCACGACCCTCGACGGCGCGGCCTCGATCGTGCCCACGCGCTCCAGCCGGAACATGTCAGAAGCGTCCGCTCGCCGGTAGAGCGTGACCTCGTTCGCTTCATCCACACAAGCCACACGCGCGCCCAGCGCCGTCGTGCAGAGCAGGGCGGGAGCTTTACACTCGGCCGCGGCTTCGACGGCCCAGCGGTCGCCGCGCAGCTCGGCGATGTGTAGCCCCCGGCCGCCACCAACGACGAACGCCGCGGTGCTCGCGGGAGCGAGCCAGGCGTGCGTCGCCGCGCAGGTCGCATCCAGCGAAGTCTCGGCAACGGCAACGGCCGCGCCGCCCGACACGTGCCAGGCCGCGAGCTGCGCATCGGAGCCGCGGCGCGCGGCGCGCGCGAGCACGAAGTCACCGTCCGACGCATTGTAAGCGATCAACGCGTACACGACGTCGATCAAGACGGTAGGGGCGACGAGCGTCGTCGTTGCGTCGCCAATTTCGACGATAGCGCCGCTCGCGAGCGCAACAAGGAGATTGTCGCCGCGCCAGCAGGCGCCCAGCGCCAACCCACCCACGTCCACGGCGGCGGTCGTCCGAGGCATAATACCAGCGAAGCGCGTCGCGGCCTCGTCCTCGCTCTGGAGCCGCGACGGGTCGTCGGCGCGCGCCCAGCCGCCCCGGCTCGTCGCCCAGGTCTGCGTGTGGCACCGCGCGCCGGCGAGGACCGCGAGCTCGTTTCTGTGGGGGTGCGCTACGACCACGGACGGCGTCTCCAGCAGACCCCGGAACGGCTGGGGCGCGTCGTGGTCGTAGCAGACCGACGCCGCCGCGTCGCGCGCCACGACGACGACGCGGTGCGCGTCCAGGGCGACGACCGTCGCCACGCCGGACGAGGGCATGGCGAGGGCGAACGCGGCTTCGACCGTCGGCTCGTCGCCGGGCCGCACGCGCGCCGCGAAGGCGTCGTCCGACTCGACTCCCGCGTCGATGCACCTTATTTCGGCGTCGACCCGGCCGTCCGTGTCAAGGGAAATACAAATGCGCGCCGCGGCGTCGTTTGACAAAACCCACGTCGCCGCGAGGAGGCCGGGGCCGGGCTCGCGCACCGACGTCCAGGGCTCGAGCGCCAGGGGCCCGTCCCGGCCCTTCCGAGCGAAGACTAAAATGCGGACCGCGCCGTCCGCAGACCCCGCTAGTAACAGCTCCCGGTGGGTCGAGGTCCACGCGAGCGCATCGTACCCGCGGTTGCAGTCGTGGTGCAAGGCCACGGGCTGCCACCCTTCTTCCCGATGCCACGCCACCAACCGAATTTCGGACGCGGCCGCGAGACAACGACCGCTCGGCGCCAGGGCCGCCGCTCCGAGCGCCAGGCCGTGGTCCTCCACGGGCTCGTCCCTTTCTAGCGTCGGCGCGAGGACGTCCAGACCGGTTGCCGTCGCGACGAGGACGCGGCCGTCCCACGCGACGTCGAAGGCGAGCCACGTCGCCGGGTTCGCAGTGAGTTCAGAAGTCCGCGCGACGCAGCGCCACTCCCGCGTCGCGCCCCGTAGGTGCGGCGCGAGCGCGTAGATCGTGCCGTCCGCGGTGGCGCACGCACAGCGCCCGTCGGGCTCCAGCGCGACGCGCACGACGGCCGAGGCTTGTTCTAGACCGCCGTCGCGGCACCACCACAGCACCTCGCGCTCGGCGAGGGACGCGAAGACGACGCCGTTCGAGGCGTGGGCCCAGGCGGCCACCTCGCCGGTGACGGCCAGCGCCATTTTTGCAGCACGCCGAGCTGTGTGGCACGCTTTATACAGCTGTGGTCTGGTGCTTTTGAGAGGGTTTGCGCAGCGACTCTTAATAGCACTGAATCTACTTAGAAATGCACGCCGCCTCCTCGGGCGCGCGCAAGAGCCGACGCGTTTTGCTGCACAAGCTGACTCGCGCACGGGTTTTCATGCACGGGTTTTGTGCTCTCATGTATAGACTGACACACTCGCTCGCGCGCCCTACTGCTTCGTTGGGCGATTTGCTGTGCCCGTTTCAGCCCTCTTATAGCTGCTGCTTTTGAAAGCTGCTGCGAAACTCGCTGGTTGGCCGCGAGCTCTCCCACCTCTCTCAATATCGCCGCGTGCCAGCTAGCCTCGGCGGCGCATGCGAGCACTGTCCGTCGCACTCTGCATTACAATCGCATCAGCAAATGCACCAATGGCGGCCCAACTGATCACTGGCGACTGGTTCGCCGAGAGCGAGGTCATGTGGCCCGGCCAGCGCTTCTCCCTCAAGGTCAAGGCGGACGGTGTCTTGCACCGGTCCCGCAGCAAGTTCCAGGACATTTTAGTGTTTCAATCCGAGACGTACGGCAAGGTCCTCGTTTTAGACGGCGTGATCCAGCTGACGGAGCGCGACGAGTTCGCCTACCAGGAGATGATCGCGCATTTGCCGCTGTTCGCCCACGCCGAGCCGAAACGAGTGTGCATCGTCGGCGGCGGCGACGGCGGCGTTTTGCGAGAGGTCGCGCGCCACTCTTGTGTTGAAGTCATAGACATGTGCGAGATCGACGAAGAAGTGGTTAAAGTGGCGAAGGAGCACTTCGCAGACTCCACGGCCACATCCTACGACGATCCAAGATTAACGCTGGTGCACGCTGACGCCGCTCTCTATTTAAAGGCAATTGTAGATGGGAAAGGGGACGCAAGCGACCCGGCCATCGCCGCGGCCCTCAAGCGCCGCGAGACCGACTGGCCGGGCTACGACGTCATCATCGTGGACTCGAGCGACCCCGTGGGCCCCGCCGAGACGTTGTTTGCCCCCGCCTTCTACGACTCCATGAAGGCGGCTCTGGCGCCCGGCGGCATCGTGTGCACGCAGGGCGAGTGCTTGTGGCTCCACCTACCTTTGATTTCCAAGGTGGTGAATGCGTGCCGGGCCACGTTCCCGACGGTGGAGTACGCCTACACGAGCGTGCCGACCTACCCGTCCGGCCAGATCGGCTTCGTCCTTTGTTCGTTAGATGACGGCGAGCGCGCTCTAATCAGGCCGACGCGCGCGCCGACGACCCAGCTCCAGAAGCTACTGCGGTACTACAACCCGGACGTGCACGCGGCGGCGTTCGTGCTGCCGGAGTTCGCGAGCCGCGAGCTGAAGAAGAAAAGGTGAGGTGGGACCGTTGTCGGGGGATGGAGCTTTAAAAATGATAGTACTAACAAATGCGCACATCGCGTGCCGGCCAATCATGGTCCGACCCGCTTTGCAGAGATTTGACCAGCCGCAGTTACTCGACGTGCTGCGGGTCACTTGCGCGCACCCCGCGTTCACGACACGTTGGCGCGGCGAGAGATGGCCGAGGACGCAACCCAGAGCAATGCTGCCCCGGTAGCAGTAGACTTGCGAGGCGCGGCCATAGAGTATGCAGCCCCTGCCCCAGCACGACGCCGCGTCGTCGTGCGGCGCGGGCGGCGCAAAGAAGAGGCAGTGGCGCCGCCCCCAGACGCAGCCGGCGCGATGTCGCAAGACGAGGAGGCCGGGGCGCCGCCGCCAGTGAGACGCAGCGGCGGTGACGGCACTCGCCGGCGGCGCCTCACGCGCATCATCACACTCCTGGTCACGACGTGCCTTTCGGCTGCGATCGCGACGACGTGGTACAGGAGCGCGAATTACCTTTAGGACACCGTCTCGTTCGCGGGCGGATGGCCCCTCCACGTAAAAGTCGGCGGCTGCGACGTCGACGTAAAGCCGGGCAGTTCGAATAAGGTTGAGACGCGGACCTGGCTGGCGCGCTGGGTCTACCCTTCCTACGACTACCGGTCGGGTGCGAACAAACCGTGGCGCGTCGACGTCGTGAACGGCGATGGCTGCCACAACGCGCCCGGGTTCTCCTGTCGGGACACGTGTCTGATCACAATCACTGTCGCGACGGCGCCCTCGACTCTAACGCTGCGATCGGGCGCGGACGTCGGTCACTTCCAAAAGCTGTGCATCCAGGACGTCGCGTTAGATGCTTTAGATGTCTCAGGCAGCTTCGACGTCCACATTACCGGTGCCGTGCTAGCGGGAAAGACCCGCGTGACGTCGGCTCGCGGCGATATACGCGTCGTCGACACGGACTGCGGCGACGCAGCGGAGGACTGTTGGCTCAAGTGTACTACGGGCTCGGTATACTACGCCGAGGGCCGCGACATCCTCAATCAACTGGTAGTGAACTACCGGTCCGTGAACATGCGGAGCTATTTTGCGCTGCCGGACAGCGTGCTACATACCTCGGGAAATTACCGCACGCCACGGCTTTCAAGGTCGCAAAGCACTACGACCAGGACGGCAACGGAAAGATCACGCAGGAGGAGTTCGACGTCGGCGTGAAGAAGCTGGGCGCCTGCCTCGGCGGCGCCTGCCCGCTCTACTCCTGGTCGAGCGCCGCCAGAGTGTCGGTCTTTGCCTCGCCGGACCCGACGGTCACTACTTTGTTTCCAGCCCTTGGGACCTCGGCCTTCCACGCGGCGCTCGTGGCGGCCAACCATTCTGAATTGCAGCCCTTCACGTATCGGACGCTGGCGACCGACCGCAAGAGTGGTGTGCTTGGCTTCAACCGGTCGATCCGCCTCGAAGCGTCCGCGGGCGAAATACGCGTAGAGTTGTCGAACACGTCGACTTACGCTCAGTTAATCAATAACACGCTGCGCTACGTCGCGCCCCAGGAATCGGCGCCGCTCGGGGCGCGTTTGATCCCGGCGGACAGCGAGGCGCTGATGAAACTGCGCGACCAGTACGGCGACGCGTCGACCGGGCGGCAGCGCGACGTGTTTGCGGTCATCGACGTGGCCGCGTCGCCGGGCGTTCCCGCTGACCGCTGGATCTACACCTCAAATGAAGTCTACTTCGAGCTGCAACCGCCGCTGCTCGATTTGATTTCGTATGGGACGGTGCGGCCGCGCGTCAAGCGCTTTGAAGTAAGTCTGAACGACGGCGAGGCCTGCGCCGCGGGAACCACGGACTTGGATACGGCCGACCAATTGGAGGAGGCGAGGGCGCGCGTCTACGAGGAGCTGCGACGGACGCTGAAGCCGCGCATCCAGGCCGAATTAGTCGGTGCGCTCGTGCGCGTCAAGCCGCGCAACCAGCACAACTCGTTCCCGCGCCTCGCCGCCTATATGAGGTACGCTCCGACCGATCAATTCCACGAGGAGGACTACCGCTCGGTCATGATGCGGGGCCGCGGCCGACGCGCGCTCAACATTTCTTTGGCGCTGGCGGCCCTTGCGACGCTCTGGGTTCTGATAGTGGGCGCGCGGTATTTGGGCGCTCTGCACGCGCTTGCGGATCGAAACGCGGTGATCCAGATGCAGCTGCGGAACGCGGAGCAGGCGCGGCGGTCCAGGGCGACCGCGAAGGACCGGGGGGTCCTCTCGAACGAGCTCGAGGACGAGGAGGGTTTAGGTATTGATTCCGACGCGCTCGCCTGGGACGCGCGACGGTTCGCGCGCTACCTGAACGCGCCGCGGTGGTGGTTGAGTTTTCTGGACGTCGCGGTCGAGCTGAGCACGCCGCTGCTAAGGCCGATCGCGACCATCGACGCCATCGTGGTCGCGCCCATCCGACGGCATTTTGTCGACGGGCGGTCCAAGTTCGTTCGCATGCGGTGCAACGTAGCGCAGAGACACGGCGTCGCGCCCACGAGTACGACCGAGTGCGACCTGAAAATGTTCACCCAAGCCTACCGCGTCTTCTGTCCCAAGAAACGGCTGAAGGCGGACGCGTTTAGTACGATCGGGGACGTGCAGCGGTATCTGGTGGCGACGCATAATTTGCGATTGCGTACCCACAAGCTCCCGCGCCTCGCGGGCCGCGTCTGGACGGCGGTCCCGGCGTTGATCGGCGACGCGCGCAGCCTCTTCGAGCACGCGCGCTGCTTCGAGGCGGCCGCGGGGGTGAATAGGATCCTTGACACGGCCACCGAAGCAAATGGCGACCTCAAAACGTTCCTCAACGAGCGCACACGGCCGGCGCCCGCTGGAATGAACGACGAGGATGTGGTCATCGGCCTGGTGGACGAACCGGTAGTTCTGGGCGAGGGCACGTACGGCTGGAAGCCGGGGCTGCTGCGCTTGTATGACCAGTGGTGCTACGGGACGGGGCGCCCCGCCGTATCGCAGGAGAAGCTGGCCGGGGAGATCGCCGCGCAAGGCGTCGCGCAGAGCTACCGCGTCGCGGCGCTTGGGCTGGAGCTTCGGAATTTTCCGGGCGGTGGCGGAGAGGGATTGCGATTACCGTACTCGTTCTACCTCGAGCACGTCGTCTCGGTACTCCTACACGTGGCGGTCTTTATTCTCCCGGCAGTCTGGGTGCTCTGGCTCTGCCTCTCCTTTCAATTTCGGCACGCGAAGCTCGGGGCCTACGTTGCCGCCGACGATTCGAAGCGCGAGCACGCCTGGAGCCCCTACGACGCGGACATCGTCAAGCGTTATTTTGATGGACACCACGGCGCCGCCGGTGGCGTCGTCTCGACGGTCTTGCTCGCCTACCTCGTCGTGGCGTGGGTCGTCATGGTCGTCGATTACGTGGGCGACGGCGTGCCAGCGGGTATGGGGGTGTGGTGCTGGGCGCGGTCGCCGGCGCTGCCGCGGCCGCTCCGGCGGCTCGTGAAGTGGGCCTTCGTTTTGTGTACCCTGCCCTTCGCGCTGATGTTTGCCGTTTTCCCTGATCCTGGCGGCGACATGGGTGCTCGGATCGGCGATCCTCGACCCGAACGCGTTCCTGCCACGCACGGCGGCGTTTGTCGCGCTCGTGACGACGCTGACGAGCGTCGCCAACAGTCTGCGGGGCGCGGCCGCCGCCAAGGAGGCGTCGGTCCGGGATACGCTGCGGGGGCGGCTGAGCGGGTGCCTCGAGACATGGTTGCGGGACCCCCGCGACGCCATGGTTTCTTCTAAAGCAGGCGACGTCGCCGCGCGGGCGCGGGAGCAGGTCGCCTTCGCCCAACACGTGGCCGGCGCGAACGACGACGTGCAGGCGTTGTGCGCCGTTTTAGATGCGGACGGTTCGGGTGGCATCTCGCGCAGGGAGCTGGGCGCGCTTGTGGCCCTGCTGGACCTGCCGACGTTCGACCACGCAAAGGTAGATCAAGTGTTCGCTACGCGAACGAGGATCTCGACGCAGTGATCTCTCCCGCGGAGTTCGAAGCCGCGTGGACCTGGGTCGAATCGGAGGTCGTCGACGCGGCCCTCGAGGCGGCGGGACTCACGGATCGGTTCGTGACCGTGGCGGTCGCGACGGCGCTCGTCCTGCTGCTGGTCCTCTTCTGGTTTATCTTCACGCTCGTCGCGGCGTGGAGCGACGGGGGGAGCTTCGGGGCCGTCGTCGAGTCGCTCCTCATCGCGGCGTCGGCGTTCTCCGTGCGCTATCTGCCCTCGTCGCGGAAGGTGCTGCCGGACGCGGTGGTACGAAAGGCGGAGGCGAAGAGCGTGTAAGCTTGTGTTGTTCTATTCTACTCTCCCCATTCTGATGAGCGCATCGGGTTTCAGAGTGAACTTACTATAATCAAAGCTGCCGGGCACTTACTACGCCTTGGTCCCTCATGGCCTCTGGCATAAATTATTGACGTGTCAATTCGGGTTCTCAGGAACAAACGAGGATCATCTCGCGTCATCTTGCAACGCTGGCAGCGGAGTCCGTAACACAAAACAAGCGTCGGTGAGCGGGTAACACAGCCAGCACGGTGATGTTTCCAAGCTTTCTGTGTACCGCGCGCGCGCGAGCTCGCGTTTGAAGTCAAAAAACGCACTCGCCCCACAACAGCAAAACTATCCGTCCTTAGCAATATTCCCGCGCAGACGCAGTGAGAGCACCACAACAAAGGTCATAAGTAGTCACGTGCGAGCCCTGCGCCTCCTATATTACTCTCACGCGAAGCACAGATCGCCGCGCAGGTCCCGCAGATCAATTATGGCACCCGCGTGTCTCCAGCCGTTGGTCTTGCCCTGGACGGTGAGCGCGGTTCTATCGCTCTCGTATTTCTACTTTTATTTCAAAAGCGAGGGATGCGTTTACGCACCCAGCGGGTTCTGCATCACAAACTACGCGCCCGACCTGGACAGCGGAATCTGCCCCTCAAAGACGGACAACTCCCACTTCTGGTGCGGCTCGGCGTACTCGAAGTCAGCGCGCCGCGGCGATAGCGTGGTGTTTGTACTATGCCACCATAGCTCACAGTCAATGTACACGCAGGGCGTTTAGCGTGGACGTGCTGTTCACGATCGCCGTGCTGTTCATCGGCTTCAACCCGAAGTTGTTCCCGAAGCAGCAGGGAAAAGCGAACTCCATTACGTTGGCGTTCATCATCATCGCGCACGGCCTGCTTCATTTCTTCCTCGGCTACATCAAAGACTGCGCGTCGCCCCCCAGTACGGCGCCGGCGCCGGTCCTCGACATCGCGCTCTACGCGGCGTTCATCTTTGCCCTATCCCTTGTAGCCTATTCAACGACGAGCTCGGTGAAGCCGGTCCCGTCTTTCTTCGTGAGCATCGGCTTCACCTATCTCATCGTCAAGGCCAGCTTACACGCCAACCCCGCTAATGTTGGTACGATCTTCGGCGGGACTCAACTGCTGGCCTCCGTTCTTGGTGCGTTCGTCCCGAAGAACCCGCCGAACGCCGGGACCCAGAAGCAAGGACTATCCTTCATCGCGCCGTGCGCCGTCTCTCTCTGGGAGCTGATGGGTTGCTGCGATGGATCTGGCAAGGCGCTGTTCAACAAGATCGGGGGGCACGTCTGGTACGACATCGCGCTGCACACCTGCCTGATTGTCACCCAGCTCACGCCTCTCGCGAAAGAGCAGAAGAAGTCCTAGGGCAGCGTCCAATCTCACTTTTCGATGGCGTTAGGGTAACCGATGTGTAGATAAGTCAACTTAGGAACGGGCACGCCACCTAGAGCCCTGCGAGGCACGCCTCGACGGCCGCGGGCCGGTCCGTATCGGCCGACGCCTCCGCGAAGTCGAACGTCCCCCCCGTGATCAGCTCGAAGAGCAGGATGTAGCGCCGCGACAGCTCGCAGACGAGCTCGTCCGGCGCCGCGGGAATGGTCTCGTCCTTGTAGGGGTCGCAGCGCTCCCGGTACCACAGCCGGAGGAACTCCTTGTCGATGTTCTCGGGCTCCTGGCCCGCCCCGAAGCGCGCCTCGTACGAGTGCGCAAGCCAGTACCGCGACGAGTCCGGCGTCAGCACCTCGTCGATCAGCACGCAGGTCCCGTTGTCGGCCAGGCCGAACTCGAACTTCGTGTCCACTAGGACCAAGCCGCGCGACGCCGCGATCTCCTGCCCGCGCGCGAAGATGGCCAGGGCTTTATTACGGCACTCGTCCCACTGGGCCTGGGTCATACGGCCCGAAGAGACAATATTCTCCCCGGAAATGGGCTCGTCGTGCACCGCGTCCTTGGTGGTGGGCGTGCACACGTTCGCCGCCAGTTTCTGGTTCTTCACGAGTCCCTCGGGAAAGTCCAGGCCGCAGTAATTACGCTCGCCGTTCTTGTAGTGCGTCCACAGTGAAGTATCGGTGGACCCCGTGATGTAGCCTCTCACAACAAACTCCACGGGGAAGGCCGCGCACCGCGCCGCCACTAACACGTCAGGCAGCGGCGACGCGCGCACGTGGTTCGCCGCTAAATCTTTAGTGGCGTCGAACCACCACCGCGACACCTGGTTGAGCACGGCGCCCTTGAAGGGGACCGTCGCCAGGGCGCGGTCGAAGGCCGACTGGCGGCCCGTCGCCGCTAAGACGACGTGCGCCGGGAACTTGGCCGGCTTGTACACGTCGCGGACCTTGCCCGTGTAGAGCTCGGCGTCCTTGATCAGCGGCGGCGGTTTGGCGTCGCCGGCTTTGATCTTGTCGAGCGCGGCCTGAATTTGGGGGAGGTAGCCCTTGGTGCGCTCCTGGGCGGCGTCGACAGCGGCTTGCATGCTTTGCTGGAGCCTTTTTGCTGCTTTGAGTGATGATTTGTGCAGTGCTTGCAATGCACACTGCTTATGCGGAGTTGACGCGTCGATTTACGATGCTGGTGAAACCCGTTTTGAATTCACAGTGTTTGAATTCACCCGTCTTTTGCGTCCGGTCCTCCTCGGAGCGCGTCTCGTAAGTCTCGCCTGCGGGACCTGCCTCAAAGCCATGCCCTCCGCATTTTGGACAAAGCTTGCCCGCCAACTTGTGGGGCCGCCGACTGCGCAGCTCCCAGCACCGCAGGGTTGCACGCTGCCGCAGAAGCGACGCGTGCGTCTGTAATTCGTGCGTCTCTCGCGCCAGCGGTTTTCGCTGTGCTAAAAAAATAAGCATCAGGCAAAGCTGCTCGACCGGTCGCAAAGCGCGCCAGCGTCGCAAGAGATGCCGCCGTCCTCCAAGAGCAAGCACCCGCCGCCCGAGCCGAGCCCCTGGATCACCTCGGCCATCATCGAGGAGACGACGGGCGTCGGCGTGGACGAGCACAACTGCTTGGATGATTTGGAGATTCTCTTCGCGCCGCTCAATCAGGCCGCGCCGTCCGCGAACGACCACGGTCATGGCCACACCGTCGGGCTGGCGCGGTGTGCGCGGTTGCGGCGACTTTCGCTGGTCGACTGCGGGCTGGTCAAGCTCGGGTGCCTGCAGCCCATCGCCCATACATTAGAGCGGTTGTGCGTCGCCGACCAGAAACTCACGTCGTTGAAGGATCTGGGGGCGCTGCCCCAACTGCGATGGCTCTACGTGCAGCAGAATAGCATCACGAGGATCGAAGGTTTAGACGAATGCCCTCGCTTGCGCGCTTTGTGGTTGTTTGACAACAAAATACAACGGTGCGAGGGGCTCACGGAACTGGCGGAATTGAGGGAATTGTGGCTCCAGAACAACGCCATTAAACGATTAGGTGGCCTGGAAGCTCTCACGGCGTTACGAGATTTACAAGTGGCGGGCAACCCCATCGCCGATTACAGAGATCTACCGCGCCTGGCCCGTTTACCCTCATTAGAAAGCGTGGGCTTCAAGGACGCGCACTTTGGCACGTGTCCCATCGCGGAGAAAGACGGTTACCGGGACGCGGTCTTAGGCGCCCTGAGGCACGTCACCTCGTTGGACGCGTCGGAGGTGACGCGGCAAGATAGACATCGCGCGCGAGATGCACATTTAGAGAACGTACTGGAATTCCACGAAAAAGTCGACGCGTTGCAGCGGGAGCACCGCGACGACGCGGCGGCCATCGAAGCGAGAAGAAGGCGGTCGAGCGCCCACGCCCGAAGTCTAGATGGAGAAATGCGCCTCGCGTTCGCGGAGCTGGAGCGACTAGTGGACGAAGGTAGGGTGGCCGTGAAAGCCGAGCACGCGAAGCATAGGAGAGCCCGCGCCCTGGCGCAGCGGTCCCTCGATGCGGCATTAGCGGCGGCTTTAGCGGAGCACGCCATGGCCTGCGACGCCGCGTCTGTGAAAATGGATAGAAGGGAGCGCCGCGACGAGACGGCTTTACTAGCGTTGGAGCGGCGCGCGCGGGGGGAGCGGCGGATCGCCCTGGTCATCGCTTCCCTCCAGTACGGCGGGCCGCGCTTCGCTCTTGGATCTCAACGCGGCGACGCGCCGAAATTCCTCCCCCCGGCGACGGTCACCTGCCAGCTATTGGGCGAGCACTCGCCGGATTTTAGGTGGCTGGACGCGAGATTAAGGGACGCCCCCACTGGGGACGACCCCCTCTGCTTGCTGCGGGCCTACCGCGTCGCGGTCGTGGACGAAAAGCTCCCGGAGGGCAAGTGCTGGTTTTATTGCGGGGACGTTTCTGATGTAGAGGACGCTCTTCGCCGGGTTCACGACGACCCCCTTTTATTGCATGCGTCGGCCGCGGGCGCTGTGTCAGCCTTCCGTTCCATGCCCGCGGCGGCGTCCTCACGGAGTATAACAGGCAATGCGGTGGACCTCCTCGAGTCGAGCGAGGACGAGTCCGACGACGACGCCCCTGAAACCTTGTGGGACGAGTGCGCCGAAGACGCTGAGGCGCTCCACACGACGGACGCGGCCGGGGCCCTGGCCCTGTTGCTCCTGTGTAGGGAGGTCGCGGCGACCGACGCCGGCGACTCGTCCAAACAAAATTTGTTAATGGCGGCGGAGGCGTCCAGTCGCAAGGTCGCGGGCGGCGAGGCCTACAAGTCCACCGATCTATTAGCCACGCCCGCTGGTTTAACAGGCGTCGCGGTCGAGCACGTGCTGTTAGCCGGACGGGGGTTAGTAGCGCGGGACCAGCGGGCCTTGGAAGCGGACCTGCACGACGAGGGCGCCGTGGGCGGCCCCACGGACGCGCTCTTAGACGCCCTGGCCGCGCGCGTGCGCGCGGAGGTGGAGGGCCACCGCCAGCGCGTCGCGCGCGACCTCGAGCCCGCGGCCGTGGACGCGCTGCGGGCGGCGGACGCCGACCTGGCGGACCGGGAGGAGCAGCTCGCCACGACGCGCGCGCGGATCCAGTCCGAGCGGTCGGCGCAGGAGACGATCCTCCGGTCCTTCCGGGAGCCCTAAATTTTATCTATTTAGCCTTCTCTCCTTCCCTCCCTACCGAGTATAGACCACGCCTCCCCCGCCCCCGGTGGCTTATTCGTTTAAATTTACGCCTAGTTTCGCTCGCGGAAGGTGATGCGGCCCTTGGTCAGGTCGTAGGGCGAGAGCACGACCTTGACCGAGTCGCCGACCAGGATCTTGACGTAGTTCTTGCGGATCTTGCCCGAGATCGTGCACATCAAGCTGGTCTTCGTGGCGCCGATCTCCACCCTGAAGTTCGCGCTGGGCAGCGCCTCCAAAACGACGCCGTCGACCTCGATCATGTCGTCCTTCACCTTGCGCTCGCGCACGGGCTTGGGCGCCTGCAGGTCCTTCTTCTTCTGCTTTTTGGCGTCCAGCAGTGTCCTGCCGGGCCGCGCGACGGCCGCGGTGCTCACCGGCGCAAAGGCTGCGGCAAGGGATGCGCAGGCGCAGAGCAGCGCGACGCGGCGCATCATTGCTCGACGCGTGGTGATCAATGTGCAAGAGCGTGTGCCGACGTCTAAAGTCTCCTCGCAGCGACGGTGTGGCGTTGTCGCTCCCTTCGCAGTGCCTGCTTTGCTGCTCAGACTTACGTGCGGGTTCTTCTCCGCTCGGAGGCCTCCGGAACTGCCACCTGTCCCTCCGAGGCCTCTGGAGACGGATATTTCGCTCTCTTTGGCTGACAGTTTTCTCGCGGGTTTTTCAACCTAAAAATTGACCGTGGCTTTTTGATCTCCACCGTGCTGCTGTCTGGTCCGCTTGCACAGACGGTTCGTCTATTCGCTGGTGTCTTGCGCCGAGACGACGTATTCCGGCTCGCTACGCGGTTAGCGCGTTAGCTAGACCACACCCCATTAAACCGCGCGGCGCGGTTTCCCGACGGCGGCGGCGCATCGGCGCGTACGCACCATGGCCGACGCCGAGTACGACTACCTCTTCAAGGTGGTCCTGATCGGCGACAGCGGCGTGGGCAAGTCCAATTTGCTCAGCCGCTTCACGCGCAACGAGTTTAGCCTCGACTCGAAATCGACGATCGGCGTCGAGTTCGCCACCAAGTCCATTCAAGCGGAGGGCAAGACCATCAAGGCCCAGATCTGGGACACGGCCGGGCAGGAGCGGTATCGGGCCATCACCAGCGCGTATTACAGAGGCGCCGTCGGCGCTCTCTTGGTCTACGACATGACGAAGCACGGCACCTTCGAGAACGTGGACCGCTGGTTAAGGGAGTTAAGGGACCACGCCGAGGCGAACATCGTCGTCATGCTGGTGGGCAACAAGTCGGACCTGAAGACGCAGCGGGCCGTGGAAACGCAGGAGGCCATGGCCTTCGCGGAGCAGCACAACTTAGCTTTTATCGAGACCTCGGCCCTGGACGCCTCAGGCGTGGACGTGGCCTTCACGAACATCCTCACGGAGATCTATCGGTTGATGAACAAGAAGCAGCTTCAGGAGGGCTCGGCCAAGCAGAGCGTCGCCAGCGGGGGCGAGAAGATCAGCATCGGCGGGGGGGGCATGCAGAAGAAGAAGAAGAAGAAGTGCTGCTGAGGGGCGCGTGGGGACTGTGCATTAACTACGTGGCTCGAAGGCGCCCCCTCGCGCGGCGGCGCGTTGTGTCCGGGGGGCGGTGTCGGTCATGGATCCTCCGCAACCGTATCGTGCGCGGTACGTTACGGCAGACCTCGCGTGGAGAGCCGATCAACCCGTCGAGTCGGGTTTTTGAAAATCCGGGGCAGCCTCGAAACGACAAGCCGGCATTGATCCGCAGCGATGGCGGCGGGCGTCGAGGAGACGAAGGAGCCGCCATGTGCCGATCCGTGGAACCCGTTCGCCAGGAAGGCGACCCCTCTCCCGGCGCAGCCGGACCACCACCACAAGTGGAACCCCTTCGTGGCCAAGCGCGTGGCGATGAAGCTCGCCAGCCCGAGACATGCCGCGCCGGCCGCGGCGCCAGCTGCAGCGGCGCCGGCCGCACCGACGCACGCGGCCTCGTTAGATCTTGTCGAAGCCGCCCTAAGGCCGACGGCGCCGGCCGAAGCACCCGCGTCGCCGCTGCCCGAACCCGAACCAGCGGCTGCGCCGACGACGCACGACGCGCTCGACACCTTCGACGCGCCTTCCGCGCCGTCCCGCACGTCCAGCGACGAGACGCAGTCGGCGCGCCACGACGACGCGTCGGCGGAAGGCGCCGCGACGAAGCCGCTGGAGAGCGCTTTTGAGGCGCCGGCGCCGGTCGAAGCTACCGCAAACGCCGCCCAGTCGCTCCGCGACCGCCTCATCGCCGGGGGCGCCGTCGACACGCTGCCCCGGGCGGCGCCCGCGCCCGAGTCGTCGGACGAGTCGGGCAGCGAGTGCTCCGAGGGACAGGCCGGACTCGGCGGCGCGCTGACGCCAGTTGGAAAAGCGCCCGCCGCACCGGAGGATCCGTCGCCGGAGGCGCTCTACCTCCGCCGCGCGCTGCCGGCCGCGAGCCCCGCCAAGCCAAAGCCGCCGCCGGCCGCCACGAGCCCCGCCAAACCGAAGCCGCCGCCGCCGCCCTTCCCGAAACCCCAGCCCAAGGCGTCGGTCTCGGACTTCGCGCAGCGCGTCTTCGCGGCGCCGCACGCTCCGCCGCTCACCGTGCTCCAGCACGCGCGCGACGTGCTCCGGGAGGCCGCGGCGGCGTTGGATATCGAGGTGCGGCGGCAGAAGCCGGGTGCTGCGC
>Ga0302122_10001246_pt1 | contig 16146 bp, 18 predicted proteins | sample CB21_SCM_MG_FD_203115 | JGI IMG/M metagenome (GOLD analysis project Ga0302122, IMG submission 203115) | Marine microbial communities from Western Arctic Ocean, Canada - CB21_SCM | ecosystem: Environmental > Aquatic > Marine > Oceanic | place: Canada: Western Arctic Ocean | collected 2017-09-28
CACTGATTGATGGATCATTGGACTACCTTCTCAACATCAGGACTGTCGAGTATACGGAAGAGCGCGTCAAGGCACTTACAGATGAGGCTAAACAGGCGAGTGAAGATTTAGAAAAGATGCTAAAAACAAGTCATATCACAATGTGGAAGAATGATATTAAAAATATGTGAGCAGTAGATAAGTATGAGTGAGGCTGCGAACATTTCCCTCAATGCTATTGGGATGCAGGATACACATCTCCTTTCTAAAAATTCTAAAGATTCTTTATTTAATCCATCCCATAAACATAATTCAGAATTTAGAAAGTATCACCGCACCCATACGGTTGATAATCTACAAAAAAATGAGTGGTGGCCATTCGGACACACAGTCAAGGTTGAATTCAATCCTAGAAATATGGGTGATCTTCTTACAAATATATGGGTAAAAATAGCATTACCAGAGTGGAGTGTAAGTGAAAAGTCTGACTGGTTTTATAGTGATTTCGTGGGGAGAAGACTTATAAAAAATATAAAAATGAGTGTGGATGGGCTCATTTTACAGGAAATAAATTCTGATATGTTCATGATTTTTGATCAATTATATAAAAGTTATGATCAAAAACTTTCATTAAATGCACAGTCTAATCTAAATAGATATTCAAATAAATTTTCATACGTACCCGAACTTGATTTAGACGCACAAAATAATTTATTTATTCATATACCGTTATTTTTCACCCAAAATTATGGTGGAGATGCATACCCAGAAAATAAACAAAACAGACCTTCATTTCCCGTGTGTAGTATACATAGACAAAAAATACAATTTGAGATTGAATTTCATAAACCCACTTATTTTATATATTCTACTCTCACGTCTCGAGTGTTACCTTCGAAGATGATTGATAATTTTAAAATTGTCACAGAAGAAATCACATTGAACAATGAAGAACGATTATACTATAAAAATAACCCCATAACTATACCCATGGAATTTATAAAGAACCACAGTTCTAGGGATATACATTTAAAAAATGATAGAACATTTAGTATAAATTTAGAACCAACTATACCTGTAAAGATGTTTCATTGGTTTTTTAGATCAAAATATTACGAGGATGAGGGAGATTATCATGAAATCAAGGTACAAAATCGAATGAATTTCAAGGGTGCCCGTTTTAGATTTAGTGACCCCCTAACTCTTTTGGGACGTGCTTCATTCGCATTAAATGGTGAAGTATTCCCAAGGGTAACAAAAATAGATGCGGGATATTTTAAGCGCTATATACCTTACACATCAAAAATGTCAGAATCCGGTTTAATTCCTAGTGCCTTGGCGAATTTTTCACATTATGATCTCACGGAGGCGATGGTACATTCGAGTTTAGCGTATGGTGATATATTTTCTTATAATTTTGCTCTTTATCCAAAAAGTACACAACCTTCAGGGTTTCTAGATTTTTCACAACTGAATTCTGATAAAACACAATTACATATAGAACTTTCAAATTTGTCGAAGGATACATTGATCCGTTACGTTGAGGATAATCATAAGTATCTATTCGGGATACCTTCGGGTGGTAGTTCCTATTTAGCGGAACCATTTTCACTTGAAAATTTCACGATGTATCTATATTATACCGGCTACAATATGTTAAAATTTGAAAATGGATTTGTATCTTTTATGAGTTAAAAAAATAATGACTTAAATTAAGTATGTCAGGTAGACTACAATTAGCCGGTAGAGGCTTGCAGAATGAATTGATCGATGGAACTCCAACACAATCAAATTTTTTATTCTCCTTAAAAAAACATACAAAATTTGCTTTTGATACACTCGAAATTCCGGTTACTGGTGCAGATTATGGTAAAGAATCTATTTGTTTTATACCACTTGACGCAGGTGACCTCATTACGGGAATGACACTTAGATATAATCTAAATTTCGCGAGTCGGGCTTACCGAGATGCCTTACGTACTGTAGGTGTGACACGTTACCCGGCTGTTCATTTGATTGATCACATCGATTTGTACATCGGTGGTATGCATATACAAAGACTAACTTCTCAATGGCTTGAACTCTATAATAAAATTGCGTATGAACGAGCTTTATATGAAGCGAATAAAGAATCGGCTAATTTTGTGAGAGGTGAGATAATATTAGGTTACCCAGATGAACCTGTACCACCCGTATATATAGATTTACCTTTCTATTTTCATGATAATTTGAAATCATCATTACTTACATGTAAACTCCAAAAACAGAACTGTTATATCAAAATAAAGTTCAAGTCCTTGTCAGCTATATTAAGACCCAACTATTTTGCGTATATTTCCGGGAGTTTGGGAACAGGTTATTTCACCCCAGAAAGTGTAATGCAAACTCTTATGACTGAAAATATAAAGATGGGTAGTGTATCTATATTAACTAAATACGCATACTTGAATAGAGAAGAAGTAAATTACTTGAAAAGTAGACCAATTGAACAGGTTATTACTCAACTCCAATTGAAACGCTTTGATGTTCCAATTGGAGAAACGAAACGAGTCCAGCTCAATTTTAAACACCCAGTTAAAACACTCTATTTTTTTATAGGTTCTAAAAATCCAATTTCTAAAGGTATTAATTATATGGACAATATAAAATTTACAAACGCTAAACTTTTATTCAATAATCAAATTGTGTTCGATGAAGGTCCCGAAAAACTCATATATTACAACTCAAAGACAAATACATATTCGGGAATGTATATCGGTATTCCTTCAAATTATTCAAGTATTAATGAGAAAATGGAAACAGGTACTTATTCATTCGCTATGTATCCCCTAAAGAAAGAACCAACTGGACATGTTAACTTTAGTCGTATCATTAACCAGGAGTTTGAAATAACGATACCCGAAACTGAAGATATAGGAGGCGGTTCATATATTGACCAGGTAAACGAATGTCAGATATATGCCGAGAGTTACAATATTTTACATTACTCAAGTGGGTTAGCTGGCTTAAAATTTTAATATGTAAATAATATAATGGCTGGTAAAGTTCAAATTGCTACAAGTGGTTTCATAACTGAGCAATTAACCGGTGAACCAGATTTTACGTTTTTCAACCATAGATTCTCGAAACATACACATTTTGCGAAAGAAACTATTAAGCTCAGTCCAGATAATGAAAAAGTTGTACAAACTGGTGATCATGTAGAATTTTCTATACCGGCTAATAGCGGTGATATCATAAATGGATTGTCTATCAGTTTTAGTATTCCCGACAATTTAAATGTACTTAATACCGATAGCGCGGCAGTATACGTAGTCGATCAATTTGGTATAAGTGTATTTGAGTACATCGATCTTTATTTGGGTGATCAATTAATCGATCGAATCACACCAGATGATATACATATTAATACTACCACACGCTCACCTTCTACATATAATAATACAAATGCGTTTCTACATGGGTTACGCTTTAATCCCACTAAATATAATGCCAGTTTCGATGCTAGTTATACACCACGATTTCATTATGGTACACAAAATATTAATGGACAATTTCATCGTCTACTAGAAAGTAATTACGTTCAAGGTCTCACGAATCGCGCGATTTTTAACTTTATGGTGGAGCTCCCGTTTTATTTTCACGATCGTCCAAAATATGGATTTCCTTTATGTTCTATACAATCACAGGAACTCAAAATACGTATGAAACTTCGAGATGGTAGAGAGGTTCTTTTCCCTGTGAATCGCCCCACAATGGGTGACACGTCGAAACCCGCATCAGAATGGGATTACGCAAATGATCATAAAAGTAATAATTTTCAGCTTTCAGATTTCAAACTTAATATGGATGTTATACATTTAGATAAACGTGAACGAAAAACAATTAAATCTTTATGTAAAGATCTTTTAATTGAACAGAATCAACATAATACGTTTACTATGGGAAGTGGGGTGATAAATGAAAAGTATCGATTGGATTTAAAAAATTGTGTCAAAGAGCTTTATTTTATAGTTAAAAAAAAATATAAACCATTGACCACCGAAGAAATTAATACTTTAAATGCGTTATCTAATGCGAGTAAACCCGATTCTATATTTACAAACAATCCTACTGCAATATTTCAAAAACCAGTACCATGTATTTATATGCGCCAGAAATATGTAACATTAACATGCGATGGACTACCAATTTTGGATGATACAACGGGTTCTCACCAATTTTTGTCCGCATGTATACCTGATATATATCACAAACAATCCCCTTACGAAAGTAATTTAACCATGTACAGTTTCGCGTTACATCCAGATAATATGGAACCATCGGGTGATCTTAATTTTACAGTTATCAAAGACGCTACCATAGAAGTGGAATTGTCAAATGATGGTGCGTATGCCAACACTACACCTTCGAGTAGCACAGCGGCTTATGTTGTTCATGTAGAAAAGGATGTACATATAATTGCTAAAAGCTATAACATTCTTCGTATTAAGGATGGTGTAGGGGAAATACTATTTTAATTTCTCGATAGTTCCGGGTACTGTGGAACTATGGGGAATTATTTACTGAAAAGTGATGTCTTATTGTCCTTAATATAATCGATAATCTTATTCTTGATACACCATTTGATGAAATTCAACTGTGCCAAAGTTGTATGAATTTCATGAGATGTACCGGGTACGGTATATGGGAACTTTTCAGATCTACAAAATGGATCAAAAAGTTTCTTACTGTACCCATCTAAACTTGATTTATATGCGTAGTGTACGGTAAAGATCTTACCGTCGGTCGTTTTGTAGGATGTGTGATTTTTCTTGGCGTAATTTGTAATAAACCATTCGAGGTTTCTCAAGGATATGCCACTGGTCTTGTCTAGTATATTCATTAACTTGGATCTATTTAATTCTTCGCTGTAAAAATGGTTTATTGATGTTAGTAGAATATCTGTTTTACTCATTATGAATAATAGAATCCAAATCTATAAGTCCCTTCGATGATGCAGATTTTTCACAACCTGGGCAACCAATTACATTCCTAAGACCTGGCCCATGATTATGTCCATTGATACTTTCGTGTGTTCGTTGTTTAATTTTATCACCTTGCTTTTGGTGTTTACCACAATATCCCCCGGGGTTAGATTTAAATGTACATCTTGAACCATCCGGTTTCGTACCTTTACATATGGGATTCGATGACAATATAGGAATATCTTTTAATAACGAAGCTAATTTAATTTGATACTTATTTGCTATTATTTCTGCATAGGAAGTCATCATAATATCAATACGTGCCTCCAATTCTTCTTCGAATACTTCTACAATTTTAATACGGAAACTCATAGTTACTTACTTTGTTCTAGTTCATAGTTTTTAAATAAGTCTTCAACACTTTCTTCGTGTTTGATTCTCGTATTTTTAATTCTAATTTTTAATTCTGACACATTTCCATCGGATTCTAGTCCGAGCTTTTTACATTCTTCCACCAGATCCGTTTTTTTCATTGAACTCAATGCTGGTTCGCGTTTTTTTGGTGGTGGTTTACATTGGTTAATGAGTTCACCAAAAATTTCTTGTTTTGTATTTTCGAATAATGGATCCAATAGGTCACATACAGGGTTCAAAAATTTATTTATGAAATAATATTTATAATCTACCGGGATATTATTTTCCTTTACATACACTGGATCTTCTGATTTTTCAAATGCCCTCGCTTTAGGATCACCAGTATTTGTCAAAAGATAGGGTACACGATCACCGGATTGTGGCTCTGAACCTGGTTTTCGCTCCCTCATTTTATTAACAACTTGTACGTGTGCTTGATTAATGTTACAACTTTCGGAACTCTTGATTGATACAGATTTTCCATTAACTTTGTACTGGTCTGAGAGACCTTGACTCAATATGAGCTTCTCGTGTGGTACATCTCCCGAAAGAAGTTCTATCGCGCGTTCTTTAGCGAGTTCCTTTGGTGGCCCGGTATCACTCGATGTAAGAACGACATCAAGGAGTTCTTTACACACCTCCCGAACATGGGGTGTATTATCTCGACGAACAACCTGAAGACCCTTGATATCTATATAATCCATGTGCATCTTGTCATCTTTCCCCTTTGTCCAAAGCTTAGCTGCGTATCGTTTCTTTGAATATAGGAAATATGGCCAATACACTTTCTCGAGCTCCAAGTTGTTTGGCTTCTTAAACAGTGCGCTACACTCTTTCGCAGCCTGTTCGCCAATTTCCCAGCTATACTTTACAGCTTCTTCACCTACTCGATCTCCTACATTAAACTCTACCATGACTGAATCTGTATCCCCATATCGAACTTTCGCACCTGGGAAGTTTTCTTCTACATAGTTCTTTGTCTCTTCGATCATTGCGCGACCCTTATACGTGGTTGTAGATGCGATAGGTACACATGGGAGAATACCTTTACCGGCACCCGTAAAGCCATACACAGAGTTCATTGAAATTTTGTACGCCAATTGTTTACCATTATACACCTCTTTCATATACCCGGTTGCAGTTGCCATATCCTTTTTCGCCTTTTTACGAAACTGTTTGAGTTCCAAAAGAATTGCTGGTAAAAGGCTTGGGATATCTTGCGCAAATTTATACGTTCGATCACCAATAGTAAACGTTTCATATTCAATACCAGGTATGTTTCCATATTCTTTCTCATTCATTACGTATGAAGAATAACATAAATTATGTGCCATCATAATCGATGGATACAGTGCTTCAAAATCGAGTGCCGTGATAGGTGTATAATAGGCACCTTTCTGTGCGTCAAGTACAGTAGCACCTTCATAGTGCTCTTCTGGTAGCTGCCCGTAGCGAATTGTCGGGACCATAAATCCCAACTCGCGAGCTTTCTTGGTCAATTGACTAAAAACCTTGATTTGTTGACCTCGTTCAACGAGGAAACATAGTGGTACCCATGTCGCTTTAGCCATCTCAACCAGGTTGAGTAGAATACACATCTTCTTCATGAGTTTATGTGGGAGTAAAGTATCCTTGATACAATATTCAGCAACTTCCCGAAGTTTTACCGGATCACCTTCCAAATATCGCGCGAACATCTCCCTTGGTGACATATCAATCTTCTGGTCACCTAGATACAACTTCGAAACATTATTCAAGCTGTATGAATCTAATTTATACCCCTTCTTTACTTCATGAAACATATCGAATATGAATCGTCCAGACATAGGAAGGAGTTTTAGAACATTATCCCCTAACGCACTTGAACTCAGGTTTTTAATGGAAATTTCACATTCCCGGTTTTTCAATTTACCGAGCTTGAAAAACTCGGGATCACAACCTACAATGAATGCTCGTGTGTATATATAATTAAGATCGAACCCGAAGATATTCCATCCAGTCATAATATCCACGTCTTTTTCATGTATATATTTCTGAAACGCTTCAAGTAATTCTCGCTCCGTATCAAAACTGATGATGTTCGACCCCTCTAGATTAGAATCTGTTTTTTTGTAACATAAACACGTCTTGTCATATGGTTCGTCATTTCCAAATGTACACAGGGAAATCGCAATTTGAAAACATGCGTCACCTTTCACATTGGGATCTGGAAATTTACCAGTCGAACTATTACATTCTATATCAAATGATGCAACAACAAATGGGGCAATATCATCACGTGCGACTGGTTTAAGTGTTCTCCAGTCGTTACAGAATAAATCGATGCTAACATTTGCTAAATGTGTGCGGACACAATTGTCACCAGAGTCAAGCCAACCAGTCGATTGAATACCCGTTCGATGCATCAAACGAAGTAATGGATCAATATTTGATTCAAATACTTTGAATTTTTCCATACCGTAAGACATCTGAATAGCGGTTCTCAATATGTAGTCAAGACGGCGTCTACTTTTCAAGTTTTTGAAATCGAGTTTCATATAGGAAAACTCTTTGTTGTTTTGAAATCCCCAGACATCCTTCGATTTCATAATCGAATATGACACAAGACAGTCGGGTGATTTTTTATCGAGAACTCTATAAATCTCTTGTACGGTTTGTTGTGTAACCCGCTCAGGGAGTTTAATGAAAAAATAGGGTGTAAATTTAGTTGTTACACATATAGATTTCCCATGTTCAGTCTTACCAAAAATACTCACTAAATGTTCATCGTCTGCGTCAGTTGTTTCCCATGTGAGTGCCTGAAACTTTACACCCATATCCCTTGTGTATACATCGAGCTAAAATTTTAATATCATTTACTAATAAATGTCAGCTGCTTTAATTGACCTCGTGTCGGTTGGTGCCCAGGATGTATACATCACGGGTCAGCCTGAAGTCAGTTTTTTCCGTCAAAATTATAAGAGATACACTAACTTCTCGATTAAGCCAGAAAGGCTTGATTACATCGGTACTTTCGGGAGTGGAAACGAAGTGACCATACCTATCAAATCCAAGGGTGATCTTCTGAGTTATGTGTGGATTGAAGCCGAAAACATCGGTGGTGTTGGTGATACCAACACGGGTTTCTTCGATAAGGATGAATCCACTACTACAGAATTCCAACTTTGGATCGGAGGTCAAAAGGTTTCCCAAATTGATGCTTTGTATATCCAGGGTGTACACAACCTCTTGTATAAGGACACTCAAGCTAAGGCTTCGTGTGCCGTGACCCTGGACGAAGTTCCCCAGAATGCGCTGGGTTCGTCTACCGCCGCTAACCACTATATTCTCCCATTCTTCTTCAGTGATGATTGGACTAAATCTCTCCCCCTTGTCGGTCTCCAATACCACGATGTTGAAATCCGCGTGAAATGCCGGGGAGGAACATTCGCTCCTAATAGCGTAAAGGTATTCGGTACGTACGTCTACCTCGATACCGCTGAGCGTAATTTCTTTTCTGAATCTGAACATGAGATTTTGTTCACCCAGACACAGCATCAACTCATGGGTGCTAGTGACACCGAAGTTGATCTCACCTACTTTAACCACCCCGTCAAAGCTGTACATGTTGTTTCTTCCGAAGCCAATAACAATAAATGGTCAACAAATTGGACATTCGACACTGCCACGATGTACATCAATGGTACACCTCTATTCGAGAACATGTCTGCGACGTACCACCATAACGTTGTACCCGAGATGCACTGCTCCATCCTTCCACAGGATGCCTTAAGTACCATCTCTACGTTCACGTGGCCTTTCTGTATAACAATGAACAAATCTCAACCAACAGGTACACTCAACTTCTCTCGTATAGATAACGCTAAATTGGCTCTCAATGGTACCACCACTCGTACCGGTAACATGGTAAGGGCATATGCTGTCAACTATAACATTCTTCGTATCAAAAATGGTATGGGTGGTGTGGCATTTGGAAACTAAGTCAATCTATATTTTATGAAAAAGTATAAAAAATGGTTAAATCTTCTTCACGACCCCGTAAGGTACCCAAGTTCTTCGTTGACCTTGGACCCGAAATAGACAAGGTTGTCAAGAAGAAAATCGAAAAGCGTGATGAGAAGATCAAGAAACAGAAATGTATTATTTTAGCACTCGAGAATCAAGTTTCCACATTATCAGATGATCCAAAGAGTAGAAGACAAAAAGTGATTATAATTGATTTGGAAACCAAGCTTCTGAATGCTGAAAAACGTGTCAAAGAGGCTGAAGATGAGACAAGGAGGTACAAAGTGCGTCGCGTAAATATTTCAAATAAGACTGTGGAAAACGCATTTAAAAATTTACGAGATGGTAAATCACTTTCAAATATGCAACCGAACACGATCTTGTTGATTCAACAATCTGGTAGATGGGAGGATGCTCGCAAAATAAACGCGCGGATGAAGTTATGTTAAATGTTTATAGAGATACCACTCGCTTCGTTTTTAAGATCCTTTCTAAACGTTCGCACTCTTTCCGCATAAAAATATGTAATTCAATCACCTCACCTTTCAATTTAACCTGTCCAGCTTGCCTCGTCCATATCGTCTGTTCAACTCTGACCATATCGATACATGACATTTTCGTATCCGGTGCATTACTGTGATGTACCGTGATAACCATCGCATCCCGTTTCGTTTCACGTGAAATCTCATCTGTATGACATACAATTACATGCGCCCCAGAGTACCCAGCTATATGCATCCACCAATATCTGGGACTACTCATCATAGTAAGGTGGTCATTTTCTTTAGCATTTTGACCAACTCGTATTATCGTACCATCTTGGGAGGTGTATTCAATCATATTCAAGTATATACCCTTATTCTTATGTACCATTTTTAGAAATATCAAATTTGATACCTGCTACTTTTGATTCTGGTAGTCTATATTGCTCGAATACTAAACTAATACGTTTACCTTTACCACCTTTACAATATATAGGTTCTACATGATGTAAAAGATCTCCACGAAACGTGAGTTTTCTACCCAATTTAGGTTTATACTTTTTAACATCACGCGCATCTATACTACCGTATCCAGAGAGACATAAATTACCACCTTTGTACGATTCTGGTAAATGTATATAGATAACAGTGACACATATAGGTAGATAATCTCGCCCGAATGCTGTCTTGGCCTGATCACTTAACGACATATCGTAATGATAAGGTATAGATCGTTCTGTTTCTTTCGACGAATGTTCTATAATCACGGGATTGAATATATAAGCGTTTGTACCAGGTTCTTGTATTTGTTTGAACACTTCATGTATAGGTTTGAAGGTGTCTAAAAACTTTTTTTCGTGTTGTGAAGAAAACGTCACTACAAATCCCTTTGTTTTTCCAAATCCATTTAATGTAGATCTACCAACGAACTTATGTTTTGATATATATTTTGACAACTCTTTACAACGTTCGGGTACATAAAAATCGTCTTGTATTTGAGTAATTGGGTATCCTATACTATGAGTCCGCTTACTCTGAAGATGTATAGTAATGTCATATATATAAGTATCTATGATGTAGTACAATATAAACGTAAGTAATATAACTGTAAAGATATACATGTGTTATAAAAGTATAAAATTATTATTGATATAAAATATAAATGTACGTCGTAATACAACCTAGTCCAACAGTTACACATAAACTCAGGGTGATTCTTCCTAATAAGAGATCTATTGATTTTGGTGAAAAAGGTGTTCAGTATTACACAGATCATGGTAATGCTAGACTCATGCGTGCACATCTTCTTAGGAAAGGTGCTATCATTCCTAAGGAGCTGCGAGTAGAAAGGGATTTGTATGAGATACAAAGAGAAATGTTGAAAATCAAAGAAAGTTCTAAAGAAGATTGGGAAGACTTTTTCAGGGCCGAGTATTGGGAAAGATGGATGTTACATACATACCCTAACATAACAAAAGCTAAATTATACATGACACTGAGTCGGGGTATTCTCTTCATGCCTACACCCGAAGATCTATGGTTTTGTCAAGATGAAATTATTGACCGGTAGAACCAAAGCCACTTTCACCCCTATCAGTCTCTTCAACTATATTAATCTCCTCAATCGGAGGTGTCTCACAACGCTCCAACACAAGTTGCGCGATACGATCACCCTTCTTGATTTCAAAGTCTTTCTCTCCATGATTAAATAGTACGACCTTGATCTCACCGGTGTAATCTGGATCAATCACACCCGCACCAACGTCGATACAATGCTTTACACCAAGTCCCGATCGAGGTGCTACGCGCCCATATACACCTGATGGAAGTACTACAGCGATACCAGTTCCTACGAGAGCTCGGCCAGCCTGACACGGTACAATGGTATCCTCGGAGCTATATAAATCATATCCCACAGAACGATAAGAGCCACGAGTAGGCAAAGTAGCATCTTTACAGAGCTTCTTGATCCCTAGGGACATCTATTTATGTTATTTCTCTAATCCTTAAGTATTACTTGGCATACTTCTTCTTTTCGTCATCTGTAAGTGCGCGCCACAATTCTCCAAGTTTAGATCCAATTTCCGTAAATTTTAGGTCCGGAAATTCTTTGACGACATTGGGTCTCATCTTCTTCACAAAATTCATGTAAGCATTTGGTTTACGTTTGGGTTTAGCCTTGTCTGTCATTCTACTTATAGTTTATATTTTAATCTTTAATGATGGATTTTGTTTAGAGTAGGTGAGTGCACAGATACCACAACTGAAAATATTTATGAAATACTGACATCCAAGAATATGTATTTTCGTGTAAATACTTTCATGTACATACAAGTACGACAAAAACAACGTCATACATGACTCGTATCCCACCCTAATCAATATATTTGACACATGATACATCTCATTTATTGTAGGATATATGAAACTTGTTCTAGGTGTAAGTCTTCTAATAGTGAGTAGAGATGTATCAATTTCAACTATACCCACAACACCTACAATAAAAGCCTCTTCGGGATACATGAGGGGTCTAAGAAGAGCTAGAAGGCATACTAAATGATGAAGTATGATTAAATTTCTAAATGTGTGTACAATTCTAGGCTGTATAATTATCCATATAAGGTCATAAGACATATATGTGGTGAGAGCATGTGTCAAAAACATTGGATATACCGTGTACCCAAACAATGTTTCAGCTATACATAATACAGAGAATGGCGCGAGAAACGTTAATGATGCCACATCATGAATAAGAATGGAATAGTCCTTATTCATATTGTGATTAGACAATATTCTTTTTTTTTACATGTTGCACTCAAAGGGTTTTGAACCCCTGACCTCAAGCTTACTAAGCTTGCGCTCTACCACTGAGCTATGAATGCGATACCGAGAACAGGTTTCGATCCTGTGACCTTTGGGTTATGAGCCCAACACGCTTCCTCTGCGCCACCTCGATAAGCCCCCCACGCTGATTAGTATACACGTTAAATCTTTAAGCACTTGGTGGGCCGTTCAAATGCTGTATTTTCTTCAAGTTCTTTACGCTGTCGCATTTTCTTGATGTCTGCACCTTGGCAATCGTGTTTCGCTAACTGGATACACCCGGGACAGAAACTACCGGTACAGTAATTACATTCAATGGGAACACCACACTTCTTCCGACAGCGTTGACACGGCATTAGTATTAATTTAGATAAAGATTTTAAACTTATTTATTCTAAAACATGTCGATCACTTACGCCTTTAGTAAACCCATTATACCAAACGTATCTGAATATAAAAAGCTAAAGAAAAGTCTAAAAAATAGTACTGCTGGATACGGAACTGTTTTGAGTACATCTTATTTCATTACACAAGGTGCTGATCAAGGTGTGTCTGCCACTTTAGGTTCAATTGCGTCATATGTATATATCACTCTTCTATCGGATAGAGTAGACAATTTCGAGAAGTCATTAGTTCAGAAAGAGTTTTTCGCACCTTTGAGTGTGGCCGCTTTTGAAGTATCGTGGAATAATGCGCCATTCGCATTCGATTTTGATTATGGTGCGACGTTTATCGGATTTCTCGCGTATAAGTTTGCACTTTCGAATATATTATATGAGACTGTTAGAGGTATGATGATCGGGGATAGTGAAGCCTATTATGATACAGAGGAGAAGAAATATAACGATCTCTCTGATTGGGATAATCAAGACGGAGAGGTGGATATATTTCAAGAAAAAATCGATAATACCTCTAGTAAAACAGTATCTCATGATATCGATGAAGATGGTGAGAATTATCCAATATGACTAACAAATTGGGATCAATTTAATAATTGACTATAGATTAACAATGTGTGAAGGAGCCTTCAATCTAGAAAGCTCACGAGCCACCTTGACCACCTTACGAGGAGACATAGTTCCCCTCTGAATACGGTTCGTGAGTCTGGACCTTACATTCCTATCAAGATTCTTCATCATTTTGACCCGTTTTATACCTTCCTCCTTGGTGATGGGTTGAGCCTTCTTCGAGGGTTTAGGTTTTACAGGACTTGGGGAATTCACATTGAGTTTACGCAATTTAGCAATGTTGTTATTAGTGGTCACCATATTCTTCATAAAGTTGGCGGCAACTTTCTTGTCGAGAGCCTTCTTTTCCACGCGCTTCTTGGCGGCAGCACGCTTCTTAGCGAACCAGGCCTCGGGGTACAACTTTGCTAGGGGAACATTGTTCATACCATCCTTGATAGAACCACATAACTGCTTGACAGTTTTCTTTCCGGCGTTGGGAACACCGTACTTTTTCGCAACCTTCACCACATCTTCCTTCTTATGAAGACGGCACTTCTTACGACCAAACTTAAGATCACCCACCTTGTCCACATTTAATACATACGAAACCATTATTTATTGTATACTGAGAAAAATAACGATATTCTTTTTGTTCTGATTATATAATGAAGTATACATTGATTTTGGTAACTTTATCATTAATCATTTGGTATTTTGTCTTCAAGAAACGTCATACATTTTGGGATCACCAACCCGTATCACGTGGTAATATGACACACGAGGGTCTCGTATCCGAAACGATCCCATCTCCATTAGGTGTAAAAAATCCCAATGAACTCATCACAGTAGATCCAAAAGATATATCCTTACAATCCTTTTTACCTGGATTCCTGAATAAACATTATGTCAATGAATATACCTACGATCAGAAGTATATATCCTGGGTGTTGGATTTTCCGCATTTGACGAGTAATAATATGACAACTATACAAAATAGTGGAAAGATAATAGGTACTATATTGTCAAAACCATATACGATTAAAGTAAATGATACCGTCCTTCATAGCCATTATGTCGATAAATTATCGGTTCATGAAAATCATAGAAATAAGAAATACGCACCCGTCTTAATTTCAAATATGTTAAAAAATTCATGTGACGAGAGATATAAAACGTGTATATTCAAAAAAGAGGAAAATGCACTACCATTTAATTACATATGTAAATCTACTTATTGTGTCTATGACATTGTTAAACCACTTAAGGTATGTCCCTCTTACTCTCTGAAATCATCTACAGATGAAGATCTTAACTATATACAAAACCTTTACGAAAAAGAATCAACCGAATATAAATGTTATCCCATTTTCGATGAAGAGCAGATGAAATACACATTCACAACCATAGATGGTGTATATGAATCAATGCTCGTGAAAGTTGGGGATACCCCTAAAGGTGTCATCACCTATTCAATCAATTCCGTCCGAAATAAGCGTACCAAACGAGCTGAAATTGTATTATTAATATGCGAAGATATCAATGTTGTCGAAGTGATAAAAGCACTAATCAATCGGTGCCATAAAATCGGTATCAATGAACTTATGTGTGTCAATATGGCGAAAAATGGAGACTTCATTCATAAGCTGAAATTTACATCAGAGATGCCAGTATACTTTCAAATGTACAACTATAACCTGAAAAATCCACTCAAACCAAGTGATATTTTATTCAATTTCATTTAAACATTGGAAAGTTCCTCGAGTCTCCCAATCTTACCAGTCTGGAGGAACTCGTCGATCTTCTTGGCGATACCTTTCCCAATACCTTCCACCTTATGGGGTCCCTTCGCAAGTTCTTCACCACTCGTCACTTCATGGTCAAGTTCGCGAATGATTTCCGCCGCCTTCCTATACGCACGAATTTTAAAGGTATCTTGGGATCCATGGTCTTCACCTTCGAGGGAGGCGAGAGCCTCGAGTGCCCACGCGATTTCCTCATTCGTTGAGCCAGCCTTCTCAAACTTCTCGAGTTTCATGACCTCACCAGTCTCAAGGAACTCGTCGATAATCTTAGCGGTACTCTTACCGATACCCACAACCTTTTTAGGACCCTTCGAGAGCTCAACACCACTCGTCACCTTGAAATCTAGATCATGAATCGCGTCAGCAGCAGTGCGGTAGGTATCCCTTTTATGGGAATCCTGTTCATAGGAGGCAAGTTTGTCAAAGACATCCACCAGTTTAGGGTTGTAAGACACAAAGAATGTGTCGTCGGACTCTTCAGACTCTTCAGACTCTTCAGACTCTTCAGAGTCGTCGGACTCTTCAATAATTTGACCCTCGGTAGAGGCGACTGACTCATTGTCCTCAAAGAATTCAGTCAGAAATAGGTCAACCTTAGAAGCAATACCCTTTCCAATACCATTAATCTTGAGGAGACTCTCACCATTTTGTACCATATGTGGGAGAGTGGCGATGATGTCAGCAGCTCTTTCGTATGTAGCCGTCTTGTAAAAGTCGGATGTCA
>Ga0302122_10001249_pt1 | contig 16128 bp, 16 predicted proteins | sample CB21_SCM_MG_FD_203115 | JGI IMG/M metagenome (GOLD analysis project Ga0302122, IMG submission 203115) | Marine microbial communities from Western Arctic Ocean, Canada - CB21_SCM | ecosystem: Environmental > Aquatic > Marine > Oceanic | place: Canada: Western Arctic Ocean | collected 2017-09-28
GTAATACCGCCTGATGATCTGCGCAACCGTGGTGCTCACTGTTGCCTCCCTTTCCATCTTTACATCTGTCGGAGTACAGTGAAATCTTTGCACAACGAACATCTAACCTAAAAAAACGGCTGACCGAAGCTGGCATTGATATTGCGCTGATCACCGACGACGACAGCGTTTATTACTACAGCGGGTATTACGACTACCTGCACATGGATTTTGGCCGTCCGACCCTGCTGGTGGTGGTTGCAAAGGGCGAGAGTGTGCTGATCACCCCGACTATGGAAAAAGATCTGGCCGAATCCTCGGCAGTGGTCGATCGCATAGAGCTTTGGAACGACGGGTTGGGCAATGAATGGCGCGAGGCCCTACCGGGCCTGCTCGGCAATGCCGCCCGTGTCGGCATTGAGCCGAACCTAACTCCTCCGACAGTCCGGGCTTATGTTGATTCCATAGTTGATTCCAAGCGTTATTGCGATATCACACCGATCATCAGCGACATGCGCATGATTAAATCTACGAAGGAGTTACAGATGGCTCGCCATGCCGGGCAAGTCGGTATCGCCATGATGGAGGCTGGCCGCGATGCGATTGTCGAGGGCATACCTGAATACGAAGTAGCACTTGCCTCAACTCAGGCCGGCACCCGTAAGGCGGCGGAACTCCTGAAAGCACACTATCAGGACAGCCGTATGTCGCCGAGCATTCATTTTATGCAGATTTTAGCCTCGGGGGATGAGATCACCATGACCCATCATCGGGCCAGCACCAAACCTCTTAAATACGGCGAACCGGTCTTTTTGTGCTTTTGCGGGATGACCAATTTTCACCGCTTTAAGCTGGGATTCGATCGCACCTTCTGGCTGGGGGAAATTGCTGATCGGGCGCAGGAGGCCGCCTACCAGACCGCGGTAGATAGTCAGGCCGCAGCACTTGCGGTTCTTGGTCCCGGAGTCTGCGCAGAAGATGTGCACAGCGCTTATGCGCAGGTGATTCAATCTGCGGGGTACGAGTATCCTTTTCGTTGCGGTCGGGCCACGGGTTTCAGTTTTCTTGAGCGCCCGCAACTGGTCTTCGGTGACAAGACAATACTGCAACCGGGCATGGTATTTGCGGTAGATGGCTCGGTAACCGTGCCGGGCAAATTCCGCGCCCAGGTCGGTGATAGCTTTATCATTACAGACGATGGATACGAGCAGATTACCTCGCATCCAAAAGCACTGGCAGAGGTGATCATCTGAGAAGGAACTAATTATGTTCAAACTAGGCAACCAAGTTGTATCTAGCGGATAGCAACCCGAACTCGATGCCGGCAAGCACTGACGAGCTAGATTGGGCTTCATTCTGATGTCTACAGACCTGGCTGCAGAATGGGATTTTTGTGCCATGGCACCCGAAGGGGTGGCTGTGCGCATTACACGGCTTAAGACGGACGACTACACAACCAACGAGACCTTGTCCCGACACATAGAGGCCATGGCTGATGCGGCCAGCCGTATTCAGCCAGATACCAAACCCAATGTAATCAGCTACAGCTGCACCAGCGGCTCTATTGTAATTGGCGAGGAGTGGATCATGGCCGAGATCAAAAAAGGCGCTCCATATGCGCAACCCATGACGCTGGTGACGGGCGTAGTAGACGCCTTACGCGAACTCAAAGCCAAAAAGATCGTCGTCGGTACACCTTACCTTGATGAAATCAATACCAACGAAGCCGAGTTTCTTCTTGCCAAGGGTTTTGAGGTGCTGGACATACAGGGCCTAAACCTTGAGACCGGAATCGAGTTCGGTCAAGTCACGCCGCAGTACTGGAAACGCTTTGCTCTTGAGATCGACTGTGCTGATGCCGATGCCATCTTTCTCAGCTGTGGAGGTATCCGCTCAGCCGAGGTCGCACAGGAAATTGAAACCGTGGTGGGTAAGCCCGTAATCACAAGCAATCAGGCACAGATGTGGAGTTGTCTGCGTCGTGCCGGCATCACCGATACGATTGAGGCGTTCGGTCAGATTTTTACGAGGCCCTAAGAGGCTCTGTGATCGAATCGCTGATAAGCGTAGCTACTATAATTTGTGCAGGCGCGGAATCTAAAGGCCGGGCATCGTTACAACAGACTAAGCATCGTAGCGGCGTCGCTGACTTCAAATTTTCGCGGCTCCTCAATATTCAGGTGGGTAACTACCGCATCATCCACAATCATGGCGTAGCGGCCTGAACGCTCACCGAAACCAGCCGCACTCAGATCTGCCTGGCGGCCCATACCACGGGTGAACGCACCGTTACCATCAGCGATCATCGATACTTTATCTGCGGCACCTTGCGCCTGACCCCAAGCATTCATTACCCAAACGTCATTTACTGACAGGCAGACGATCTCATCAATACCTTTGTCTCCAAACTCCCCAGCCAATTCAATAAACCCGGGTAAATGCTTAGCAGAGCAAGTGGGTGTAAAGGCGCCAGGCAATGCAAAAAGTACCACCTTTCGCCCCGAAAACAGTTCTTCTGACTGAATCGGCTCCGGGCTTGATGCACCCATTTTGTGTAAAGTCGATGTTGGAATTCGATCACCTACTGATATCGCCATAGTTCCCTCTTTTTTTCGGTTTTCCCTGATCAATGAACTTAAATAAATCCTGGCCCACTACCGTCGTACAGTCGCGCAAAAAGACTGTCGCAGGCGCATGATACTACGGTTATCTTCCCGAGATAGCACCCAGTGCTGCGCTCGCCAGACGTGCTGCGGGTGGATCCGCACGACTGGTCAGCAGTACTGGCACCGACCCGCCAAGCACAATGCCGCCCGCGCAGGCGCTCATAAAATAAACCATCATTTTGAACAACGCGTTGCCGGCCTCAATGGTTGGCACGACCACGATATCTGCGTTACCGGCTACTGTGTGCTCAATACCCTTCATCCGTGACGCCGCAACGGACACAATATTGTCAAAAGCGAGTGGGCCATAAACATCGGCCTGTAGGTTAGTTGCGCCAAAATGTGCGGTGATCTCTTGGCACTGCCCGGTAACCGGCATAGCATCGCTGACGGTTTCGGATGCCCCAAGCAGTGCAACCCGAGGCTTTTGCTGCCCAAGTTTGTGTGCCAAGGCAACAGCGTTTTCAATAATCGCTAACCGGGTGGGAATGTTTGGTGCAACGTTCACGGCACAATCGGTGAGCATGATCGCCTCGTCGGTATCCGGCAAAGTCATATGAAAAACATGCGATAGGCGCTGCTTGCCCCTAATCCCGGTATCCTTTGCCAGTAGCGGGCGCATGAAAGTATCCGAATGAATATGACCTTTCATGACCATCTGCACTGCACCAGAGCGGGCCAGTGCCGCTCCCTCTTTTGCTGATCGCTCTTCGCTGGCCGCCTCGACGATTTGCAGATCTTCGATATCCCAGCCAATCTCTTTTGCCGCTTGGCCAATAGCCTTTGCATCACCAACCAGTAACGGTTGAATGATTCCGGCTTGCTGTGCCTCGCGGGCGCTCTCCAGCACCACCGAGTGACCTGCACCGATTATGGCAGTCATCACCGGCTCGGCGCTGGCAGCCCGCTTTAGCAAACTGCGCGGACATTGCACCTCGCGCTGACTCAAAAAACTTTTCATGCTTTCCCTGTGATTATCCTCCCAGCATCGGAAAGGCCTAAACCGCGTTTGTCTCAGACTTTTCGATCGCGCCGACAAGCCTGAAGCGTTGAATCTTCCCTAACGGCCCCCTGGGCGGCGTATTCATACTATGAAACACTTTCAGTGTCTTAAAAACTTCGAGTTTTTCCTCACAGCGCTGGGGCCGACAACTTCTGTTAGCGCGCTCAAATTCGTTGATTATCTTGCCTCGCCTAGCGATTGGATGGAACATGCCAAAGGAAGGTGACATGTGCATTCTTTGCAAAGGGGGTCGTAAAATCTGACCTCAACCGTCAAAAGTGCAGCGAAATATCTCTATGCCCTGAATTGCAAGCTGCCACATACAGCGCCAGTTCCTCAGGCATTTTGGTCTGCTGGCGAACCCCGAGCGTGCCACGAATCATCTCTTCATATCGCACCAGGCCCGAGTAAAGTTCCGACTGGGCGCGATTCCGCCAGATCATCTGTCTGTTGAATTCTTCAATACCCTGGTCAAACAGCTTCTGTGCCTTTTCAACTTTGGGCTTCTTTTTACCTAGCGCGCGTCGGGATTTTGATATCTTGGATTTTATATTCTCAGCACCCTTGATCCCACTGAGCTGCTTCGCCAGACCTTTCAAGGCGACGGCCGTCTGCGCCGCATCTTGCTGATTAATTCGCTCGCGCATCGCGAGCAGCTCGCCCTCCAACGCTTCTAATGCGGCGCTGGCTTTAAATATCCCAAGCAACTGTTCCACCGGTTCGTAAGCACTATCGGCGCCACGACGGTACTGACGCCGTGCTGTAGTCTCGGTCTTGATCAACGCAACAAAAGCATTACGCGTTTCCTGCCAGCTCTTAGGAATCTGATCTTCCAGGGTATCGCGAGATGTTTGATGTTCACGAACTTGTCGCTCAAGAGCCTCCCGGTCTGCAGCCGAGATTTCTGACCCGGCTAAATTCAGCCGGCGGGTGGTTTTTGCGGTTTGTTCATCGAGCTTGCGAATCTGGCTCTGTAGACGTCGAACATGGTTGTGTACTACCCGATACTCGTCTTGGGCTGCGACCACCACACGACTGGCTTGCTCGGCTTGCCCAAGTAGCGCAGGAACCGCGTCAGCCTGATCGAGCCCCTTGCTGAATCCCGCAGCTAACTTCTTAGGTAGATAGCTTGTATCCAGTGAACGCGCAAGGATGATTGCATCCTCAATTACGCTCAAGTTTTCCGAAAACTGTTCGGACACGTACTCTTCTATACAGATCTGCAGTTTGGGGTTGCGCGGTGGTGGTGCCGTTTCCGCCGTAAAGGCAACCCGGTTTGGCAGGTAATTCACCAGGGCGGGGTTAGCAGCAACGATGCCCAGCGCCACCAACTGCAACACGATAAATGCAATAACACCCTTATACATCTCAACGGTTTTTACGATGGCCGGTGCCACACCGCGCAAATAGAACAACGCGAAACCAAAAGGCGGTGTCAAAAATGATGTCTGGACATTCAGTCCGATCATCACCCCGAGCCAAACTGCGGTCACGTTAGCTGACGGGTCTGCCAATAGGATCGGCGCAATGATGGGAACCACAACCACAGCAATCTCGATAAAGTCCAAAAAGAAACCCAGAACAAAGATCACAGCCATCACAATGATGAATTTGGCCCAGAATCCTCCCGGCAGTTGGTTTAGAAAATCTCGGACCAGATCTTCTCCGCCAAAGGCCCGAAACGCTGCTGTGAGCATGGCAGCACCCAGCAGGATGATAAAGACCAGCGAAGTCGTTTTTGCAGTCTCGACCATGACTCCATTTAAGGTGTCATCTATGCGGTAGGCTCGTACCGCACTCCAGATCAGAGCCACCAACAAACAACCGGTAGCCGTTACAGCACCAATCAAAACGGCGACGTCGGTACTGGTTTTTATCTGGCGAATATTTATATCAAATTGATGTAGTAAGACGCCAATCACGACCAGCGAAACAATGCCCATGAAGGCAGGGAGATAGGCACCCTTGTGCCCTGCCCGGAGTCGATACCCGGCCATGAATAACGCACCAGCGGCACCAATGGCGCCAGCCTGATTCACTGTAGCGATACCTGCAATGATCGAGCCCAGAACCAGAAAGATCAGTCCCAATGGCGGCACCAGAATCAAAATGACCTTGCCAAAAAATGCCAGATCGAAAGAGCCCTCGTAACGGACAGTAGGGGCCGCATTGGGTCGTAGCAATGCATAACCAAGAATAAACGCCATGTACAGGGCAACCAAAACCAGGCCTGGAACGAAAGCACCTAGGAACATCTCACCGGCACTGGTAGACGACACACCAAACTCTGACGGCATGGTTAGTTCGCCAGTCGCCACCTTATGCAAGCTCTTGCGTGCGGTGCCTGCCTGATCGGTGGCGCTTGCCAGTTGATCGGCCAGGATAATGAGCACAATCGATGGGGGAATAATCTGCCCAAGAGTGCCCGAGGCTGCGATGGTACCGGTTGCCAGCGGCCGCGAATAGTTGCTCTTTAGCATAGCGGGTAACGAGATCAAACCCATCGCCACCACTGTCGCACCAACAATACCGGTCGTCGCTGCAAGCAGCGCGCCAACGAAGACCACAGATATTCCAAGGCCGCCTGGGACTGGGCCGAACAACTGCGCCATCGTCACCAGCAGGTCTTCTGCAATCCGTGAACGCTGCAACATGATGCCCATGAAGATGAAAAGCGGTATAGCTATCAAGGTATCCCGCTCCACCTCCCAGTAGACGCCTCTTAGGTTTGTTACCCCCGAAGTCAACCACTCGCTGGGACCACCGTGGGAAAAGAATGCATCCGCATCGCCGATCGCAAGGTACCCCACAATGGCAGCAAGGCTAATCGTGAGAATAGCTGAACCAGGCAAGGCAAACGCGACCGGAAATCCCACGCCCAGCGCCAGAGCCATGAGAACGATCAGCAGTGCGAGAAAAACCAATTCCATAATGAACCAGCCTAATCAGGCAACTGCCGAAGAAGTTGGTTTTCTTTTTCCAGGCTGACCGCGATAGTCTGCTACCGAATCGAGAAAATAACTGATGAACTGCACCGCCATGGTCACGGCAAAAACTCCAAGAAATCCTGCCATCAGATACTTCACGTACATGCCGTAGCCAGACTGGGAAACCTCAAAATTCACCACCGGCATATTAATGATCGCCATCTTGTGACCCATGCCCACAATCATGATCGTCCAGGACATCGTCAACCCAAGAAATATAGAGCCAAAGGCATTCACCAGCGCCTTTCTTTTATTGCTGTAACCAGAATAAAAAACATCGACCCGAACGTGCCCCTCTTCAAGCAGCGTATAGGCACTGGCAAAAAGGAACAGTGCGCCATACCAGAATCGCACCAGATCACCCATGAACGCCTGCTCGTAGGAAAAAATAAACCGAGTAAGCACAATCGCCAACTCGGCCACTACGATCAGTAGAGTGAGCCAGATGAATCCAAGAGATCGCGAGAACGCCGCGATAACGACACTAAGAACCATCAACGGACAATGAACATAAATGCCGCGGTAACTCGGCCGACCCAATGACCTTGCGATGTCCTCGCCGACAAAGACTGGCAACCAGCCCTCAACCCGCACAAAAGACACTATCATGTCGCCGACACCGACCAGTAGAACAATCCAGAATGCTACACGGACCAAAAAAGCGCTTATGTCAGAGATCAAAAATCCATCTGCCCTCAAAGAGCGTTGACGGCTGAAAAGTACATAAACCACTGCGCCGACAAACCCAGCACCATAGACCGACAATTGAATCCATGAAGGTGCGCTCGGATCTTTTGCAAAAAAAACAGGTGATATCCCGGGCCAGTCGAACACCAGGCTTAGGACATTATTTACAAGAAAAACGCCAATTGCCGCGAGCAATATCCAACTGAAAAGACGTGCCAGTAAGTCCGGCCAATCGCCACGGTTTACCTGGTCTATGCTTGCGTCGCTCATAACGGTGATTCAAAGCAAGGGACGGGACATAAGCCCCGCCCCTTGCTCACTCACTATGTTTAGGATGAACGATTAGTTACCGATCTCAAGTACTCGGTTTCTCTGAGTGGAAAAAGCTACCTCGGCAATTGACTGCCAGGCACCAAGTTCCCGTAGGTTGGTCTGGAAATTGTCATTGATCTTCTTAGCCAGTGCGCTGTGGTCTCGAACAGTCTCAAAGACCTCCGCAGCCGCCTCACCAAAGCTATCGAAAGTATCGTCGGAGAATTCCTTGAGCACCACACCGTGCTCATCGATCATCTTGGCAAGATACTCGCCGTTATTGGCCTGGCACTCTTCGTACTGTGCCGCATGCTCTTCCATAGAGGCCGCTGTGATCAGTGCCTGTTCCCAACTACTCAAGGAACTCCACCACGAAGCATTCATACCCATAGAAAGACCGCCGCCTGGCTCATGGAAGCCGGGGTAGTAGTAATACTTGGCCGCCTCATAGAACTTCATGAAGTAGTCGTTATACGGACCTACCCACTCAGTGGCATCGATAGCACCAGATACCAGGTTCTCGTAAATCTGGCCACCCGGCAGCGATACCGGTGAGGCGCCCAGTAATGCCATGCAGTCACCAGCCAGGCCTGGAATACGCATCTTCAGGCCTTTAAGGTCTTCAGCGGAATTGATTTCCTTGTTAAACCAACCACCCATCTGGGTTCCGGTTGCACCACAAGGCAGAGCCTTAAGGCCAAACTCGCCCGAAACTTCATCCCACAGGGCCTGGCCGCCTTTGAATTTAATCCAGGCATTCCACTCTACAGTGGTCATCCCAAAAGGCACCGTCGTGAAGTAGGCAAACCCCGGGTGCTTACCCTTCCAGTAATAATCAGCAGCAATATAGGCTTGTGAGTTACCGGAAACCACATCGTCAAAACTGTCAAAGGCTCCAACTTTCTCGCCTGCCGCGTAATAAGTCGTATTGATCCGACCCTCACTAAGCTCAGTAATGCGCGCCGCCAACCTCTGGGCACTAATGCCCAGGCCCGGAAAATCTCTTGGCCAGGTCGAGACAATCGTCATCTCCCGGCTTTGCGAAGCGATTGCAGGAGCCGCTAGTGCACCTGCCACCACGGCCGTTCCCGTACCGGCCTTTTTAAGAAAATCACGTCTTTTCATGTTTCCTCCTTAAATATTAGTATATTATTATTTAGAATAATCACGGTCAAAGAAACCTGACCGATGAAGACTAGTATGTCAAATTTCGGGTAACCACTCAAGAAGTTAAAGAATAGAATATCTGGGTTATGTCCAAGTTAAGGGCAAGGTACCATCGCCAGTGGTTAATAGGCTAATAAACAACCCTTGGTGAACACAAAACCAGTGAAGATAATCTCACTCCAGCAGCCTAACTCTACAGTAGACAACTACTAGCTAGCCTACTGTAGGCAACTAGATGTGGGGACAATGTGGTCAGTATATGAATCAACCAAACACAAGAATAACGAAAACAGCCCGTACGATGGCGATGAAAGGGGGGGGCTACTACAGCGAACGTACTCGGGGTGCCAAGGATGTCATCGATAACGCATCTGGAATGCTACTCGATGCGGTTGATCAGATTTCTCCGCCCAGAGGTGGTCAACCGGTCACCCTGGCCGACTTTGGTGCGGCTGACGGCGGCACATCACAAGAAGCCATCAGGGCCTGTGTCTCAAAAATCCGCTCACGATTCGGCGAATCCCAAATTCAGATCACCTATACCGATCTACCCAATAACGACTTCACCGCTTTGTTTAGAAATCTGCTTGGATTTAACCAGGAGTCCCAAAAAACCTATCTCACGGAATTTGACAACGTTTTTGTAAGTGCATGTGGCATCGGTTTTCATCAACAGTTACTGCCTGACGAATCACTCGATATTGGGTTTTCCGCTACCGCCATGCATTATCTTTCTGAAAAGCCGTGCACAATTGACAACCATGTTCACATGGTCGGTGCGACAGGTGAGCCTGCAAAGGCGTTTTCAGATCAAGCGGCTCAGAACTGGCTGGATATATTGCTGGCACGCGCCAAAGAACTTCGACCTGGCGGACAACTTGTGATGCTGAATTTCGGAATAGATGAGCAAGGACGTTACCTTGGCAATACCGGTGGGGTGAACATGTTCAACACGTTCGCGACACTGTGGAAACAGATGTCACAAGAAAAAGTTATCTCCGATACCGAATTCAAGAACACCGCGTTCCCGCAGTATTACCGAACCATAGACGAATTTTGTGCTCCGCTTCGAGATGAAACATCGCCGGTTTTCAAGGCGGGCCTGAGACTGGTATCTGCTCATACGGGCGTCGTACGCTGCCCTTACCGGCACGCCTACGATGAAGCGGGTGGCACCATGTCGGCCCGCGAATTCGCTGTGAGCTACATCCCTACACTAAGATCATGGAGTGAAGCGGTCTTTTTGAGCAGCCTGGATGGCAATAGAACCCCCGAAGAACGTCATGCCATTGTCGATACGTTCTATAAACGATACGAAGACTTGGTGGCACTAGAACCAGACGGGCATGCCATGGATTATGTTCACTGCTATCTTGCGATAGAAAAAGTCAGTTGTGCCAAGTAGACTGACCCACTGAATGCCACTCAATTGATCTAAATCCGGTTGCGCCGCAGTGACCTCGCTTGGGTGCGAGAATAACAAAAAGCGTCGGGACAACTTCAATGTCGACAGATCGTTCAGGTAATACCGACCTTCGAACTTTGTACGGCGCCATGACGATAACGCTGGTACTTGGAACGGTCCATGCTTTCTCGGTCTTGCTTACACCTATAGAGTTACGTTTTGGTGTAGGTCGATCCCAAGCAAGCCTCGTCTATTCTTTTGCACTAACTGCCCTGACCGTTGGTGTTTTGCTGGGCAGTCGAGTTTATTCCCGATGGACACCTGCAACTTTCGCAACAATTGTTTTGCTTCTCGGTGCCGCCGGACTCGGAGTTAGCGCGTTTGCGTCGTCACTTGTCACCGTTTGGGTAGGCTACAGTGTTATCTTTGGCCTGACGAACGGCCTTGGCTATGGTTTCGCACTGCATATTGCAACAAAGGCATATCCAGATCGACGAGGATCGGTAATCGGCCTCGTCACCGCAACCTACGCGTTAGGCGCGGCTGTTTCCCCCTATCCGTTGATGATCGCTTTGGAAAACTGGGGATGGTCTGGCTCACTTTGCAGTCTTGCACTCATAGTCGCTGGCGTCATTCCTCTTGTCTGGTGGTGCCTTAGGCGAATTCCAATTACCTATAAGGTAGAAAAGCGGCGTGAGCACATTTGTACGATCTCCGGCGTACAGGCCCTGGTTTGGTTATGGGTCGGCTATGGCAGTGCGGTCTTTGCCGGACTCATGATCATCGGCCATGCTACCGCTATCGCTAGTTACGCCAGTGTTCCGGCTAAATGGGTTGTGTTTGCGCCTATTGTGCTAGCACTTGCCAATATGTTTGGTGGGGTCATAGGCGGCCGCCTGTCAGATACAAAAATAGGACTGCAGTTGCTTGTTGCACTGCCACTCATCTCTGCCCTGACCACTTTTAGTATTGCATTTGCTCCGGGAGTGGCAGCTATCATCATTGGACTGATCATCACCGGACTGACCTACGGTGCGCTCATTGCTGTATATCCGGCTATGATATCCAGAATATACGGAGTGGCCAAAGGTGTCAGAATCTACGGAATCGTCTTCACTGCCTGGGGTATCACTGGACTTGTTGCCCCATGGACTGCCGGATGGTTGTACGATCGCACCCAAGATTACACGCTGGGGCTGATCATTGCCGGGTGCCTTAGCCTGATGTCTGCCATCAGTGGTCAGAAATCCAAACCTTAGAAATTGGCTTTTTTACGGTGCCGTCAATGGTTAGCCATCTGGCAGGTACTATTGGTGAGCAGTTCAATCCACCTCTGCCTAGAGCCTCCACTTACTACTCGACAATGTCGGTGGAGCCTGGGTCCACGACCGACCTGTCTGTATTTAAGCTTCGGAGCGCTCCTTAATGAAAGAGGAGTAGACTTTACGTACCGATGGCCGCTCCACTACTGCATCGACAATCCGGATGACATTGGGAAACTCTTCGATCGATGGGTGGCCATGTTCATCTGACAGCCAGGTAGTCAGCATAAAAAGGTATATGTCTGCTGCGCTAAACTTCTGACCCAGCATCCACTCACCGTGACCGATAGCGTTGTCGATTACCTGCCAGAGCTCGCGCAAACGTTTGATTGACCGACGCTGGACCGTATCCTCATCCTCCTTTGAGGCGCAGAATCTGTCCGTGTGGTATGTCATCTGGTAGGCGGTCTGCAGGGAGCTGGAGAAAAAAAACAGCCATTGCAAAAATACGCCGCGGTCAGCGTCATTCGCAGCCGGCGCCAATCTAAACTCCGGGTATCGGTCACAAAGGAAGGTCACGATCGCACCACATTCGTAGATAGCACCGTGTTCCCACAATAGCACCGGCACCCAGCCGTTGGGGTTCAGTGCCAGCAATTCCGGTGCCCGTGGCATGCCCGCCCCAATCTCGGTTTCTATTAACTCGTAAGTCTCGCCAACTTCCTCAAGAATTACGCGCGCACCCATTGCCGCGCTACCGTCAGCGTAAAAAAGACGGTAGGGCATTTGTAAATTATCCACTCGAAAGCTTCCCCTCTTTTGTCATGATGGAAAATGCGCTATCGCAAACAATCCAATGAATCACCAGGCGTTTCAGTGGCCTGACCCACAGGCACGCATCAACCGCATACCACTCAGGTACGACACTACATTTTGATAATCGTCATCTGTCCAACTGCGAAGCAGATTCGCCATCATAGGCGCAACACGCTCACCCGTTCTGAACTGCTCCAGCGCCCGTGTCAAGAACCCGGGTTTCTGACCAATAATCCGAGGCGCATGATGATGAAAACTCGAATGGCAGTGGCTGCAATTGGATTCGGCATATTTCTGCTTTCCCTTGGAGAATTCATTGCGAAAGCCCTCACGGCTGTAATCGATCTCAAGCTCGATGTCGCAGGAATCCTGCCCCGCAAGAAAATGGGCTACCGCTTTCATATCATCCAGCGATAAACTTGCTGCAATGGCATTCATGCTGCCCATGACCTGATCCTTCCGTATCTCTTTCTTAAATGCCTGGAGTGACTTCACGATATATGCCGGCTCTTGACCATGCAAAATGGGCGTATCAAGTGCCAATCCTTCGCTGCCATGGCAGGATTTGCACTGATTGTCGTAAATCTGTGCACCGACCGGTTCAGCCCTTGCTGGAGCAAGCCATAATAAACAACTCGCTGTCAGTAAAATAATACTTTTGCTCATCACCTGAATTTTCCCGGTCAATAGGCGCTATGGGTCGATCCTCAATTAGCCAAGTTTACTTGAGTGCCCGGATAAGATCCTAACGAAGGTGGGCAAGCCGTCATTTACCTGTAATATCTTATGGCCTTCCTTAGTGAAACCTGGCACACACCAACAACAAAGCCATGAACCTAACTAAAGCGCTAAAACGAAATCTGCACTCCCATACTTATCGTTGCAAACATGCGACCGGGGATGCCCTTGACTATGTACATGTGGCCCGCGAGGGCGGTGCTGACACCTATGGTATCTCAGATCACACACCCCTGCCCGGGGACCGTTTCGACAATGTCCGCATGGCGCTGGCAGAGCTAGATGGATATCAACAGGCAGTAGAAGATGCCCGGTTGTACTTTACCGACATGACTGTACTAATGGGACTGGAGTGTGAGGACTTTAAGGACGCTCGCAGTTTCTATCAGGATGAAATCCTGGGTGAGCGCCAGTTCGACTACCTGATCGGTGCCGGGCACTACACGCCAATAAACGGTAAATGGGAAGATTCATATTCTGGCATGAGTAATGCAGCGAAACTGCGAGCCTACAGTGCTCATCTGTGCGAAATGATGGAATCCGATCTTTATTCATTTATCGCTCACCCAGATGTCTTTGGCCTATCCAACAAAAGCTGGACTGAAGATCTGACCGCCTGCACCCACGACATACTCGCAGCGGCTGAGGCGTGCAATAAACCGATCGAAGTCAACGGAGGTGGTTTTCGCAAACAGGCGGCCAATAATACGAAAGGAATCCCGGGCTATCCATGGGGACAGTTCTGGGCAATCGCTTCAGATTACCAGATAACCGTAATCTGTAATTCGGATGCACACCATCCGGAACATGCGTTGGCCAACATTGACGATGCCCTGAAATTTTGCCAAACCCACGGACTGTCCCTGGCTGATGATGAGCAATTGGGAATTGCCCACCGGCTTAATCAAGGCGAGTCTGCGATTTTTTCTGACCCTGGGTAAATACGCCTGGGCTCATCTGGGAAACCAGCACGCCCAGGGCCACCAACGCTACCGCACCAGCCTGCAGCCAATGCCACTGGCCAAGGGATAATGAAACCAGAATGACCATCACGTAAAACGGTACCGCATTCATATGAAAGGATGCGAGCAGGATGCCTAGTTTCCCCGCCCCATGAATCCACAACAGCTGCGCGATGCCCGATGAAGGCAATAAAAAGATAAGCAGGGGCAACCAGTCTCCTGTATCGATTGTGCCTATATGGGTTTCTCCAAAGCCAGCCACAATGGAGATCCCAAACCACACCAGGGTTACCAACATTCCCCCACAAAGTGTTACGGTTGCCTGCCCAGTACGGCTAAGCGTTTCGAGCTGACGGGTCGTCGCACGAGTAACCCAGGCAAACAGCAATATCGCGCCGAGACACAGCGCCACCCCAAAGCCAAAATTCCCTTGCGTCAGTTGCGCCCCGGTCGCAAGATAACCCCCCAGAACTGCCAGGATAAGTCCAACAATAAGGCGCCGTGACAATTGGCGATTGTCAAATACGATCTCCGTAGCCGCACCTGCGATCGGCATCATTGCCACAACAATTGTGACAGTCACAGGATCAGACAACTTCTGACCCATTAAAAGTAACACCGAACCAACTCCCCACCCCAAACCGCCAATAACCAGACCTTTTCGCCAAGACGCCCCAAGAACTTTGGCCCACCCTTCAGTCCAACCCCACCACAACACTAAAAAGACGACGCTGACCACTAAACGCAGCGAGGATAATGACAAGACACCCCAATCATCCAACAGATATTCTAAGGCGACAAAACCGGTGGCCCAGAGCAGCATTGCAGCAAAGCAATTGGCGTTGGCAAAGAATGAGCCTGTAGGCATAGAACTCATTCTGGTAGAAAAAAGCTAGGAGATATGATCACTGCGGTATTGCAAAGCAAACCCAAGTGCTGTTGCTGTTCTACCTGCGACCCCGAGCCCGAAAGGTCAGGCATCTTGACTTAAAGATTCTACAACAAAAAGAAACCCCGCTGAAGCGGGGTTTTCTGTAGAGCGTCAGTAGTTTGACAGCGGAATCTCTGCCCTAAGCGTAGGTTGCAGCGATCTCGCTGTCGAATTCAATCATGGCACAAGGCTCGCCTCATATGACTTCAGCATGATGGCAAGGTTTGCACTGGTAAACATCACCCAGACTAACCAACTACCTCACCGATTAACATTTGCGGCTGCGTGTTTGTAAAGTTTGGGATATCTTCAAGGGCCGGGCCCACGCTCGCCAAAGCAGCGTCCAGTGCCGACTGGTTTGCGAATACAATCGTTGCGATAGCATGGTAGCCCGCTGGGGCTCCTGGCCCACCTGCAAGACCTTTGGTAACTAAAGTACTTTCAATGTGTTCCCCTATGACGTCACCAACGATCGCCATATGCTGATTAAGATAATAATCGTAATCAAAAGTGGTGTCTTCACCTACCGGGTAAAGTACTTGTACTGAAACTGCCATATCTGTTTCCCCAGATTTTTTAAATGTTTATGCGACCTGTGATCTTATTTTACAACAATAGTTTGACGCCTCCATTAAAGAGGATTATTCCTCCCGGCTGTTCTGGCTCGACTCATCCCTTTTGCTGGGCTCGATCAAAATACGTTATCCGTTCAAGAAACACTCCGTCGTCCCTGGTTTTGACTATCGCCATGCCGCAAAGTTCAGTGCCTTTTAACTCCCACCACTCCCAATCGGTCAAGATTCCATTGTTATCCTGACGGACCTCGTCTGAAAGACTCCATACGTTTGTCGCGCCCAGTAATCGAGTTCGTGCATCCCACCGAACCATGTATTGCGCCAATGATTCTTTATTGACGGGAAATGCTTCAGCGGGATCGTCAAATATAAAATCAGATGATGCTGCCGATACCAGTTTTTCGCCATCAAGCTCGTACCATCCTTCCATATACCGCGCTCTTAGTTCAAATCTTGCAGTCATTGTTGTTTTCCTTCAGTCTTCAGAGGCTAAGCACTGAAAAATCTGCCAGATCATGTCCATTGGAGCAATCCTACCCAATCCGGGGTCATTGCTTCCAGTTCACTCCCGTCCAGCACGCTCGTGTATCGCGCTAATCATCTTGAGTTGGGGCGCTTTACTATTCGATGCTTTGGCA